>ERZ773074.653-NODE-653-length-14397-cov-22.774439_pt1 | contig 14397 bp, 12 predicted proteins | sample MGYA00580615_ERZ773074 | MGnify/ENA primary metagenome ERZ773074 (study PRJEB29015, sample SAMEA2738126) | human oral metagenome | biome: human oral; feature: human-associated habitat; material: saliva | place: China | collected 2160 ...
CTGCTGTCGTCATTCTTCCTCTTCTCGGATGTCCGTATCCCGTTGTGGGGACGGTGTGTTAGGAGCGGAGCTCCACAGTGCGTCGGATTCCAACGCTTAGGTCCATTGTCCTACGGTTTGGGGGGTCTCCACAACCCATATCAACCGACAGTCTATGTTCTGCGTCTCAGGATATGGGTCCAAAGTCTCTGGCGATTAAATTGTGGGACCAAGGTCCTTAGAAGAAGAGAGGTGGCTTGACCGCCTACACTGGTACCAGTGCCCGTCCCACAAAGGAGAAAAATCCTATGTCTGCACCCCGCCCCGTCCTCGGAGTTGGCGTTCTTGGAGCCGGAACCGTCGGTAGCCAGGTCATTCGTATCCTTCAGTCGAGCCGCGCGGATTTCGCGGCTCGCTCGGGCGCGGAGATGGAGGTGCGCAAGGTCCTCGTCCGCAATGTGGATGCCCCCCGTGATGCTCCGATTGATCGTGAGCTGCTGACGACCGACCCTGCCGAGGCGATCGACAATATGGACCTGGTCGTCGAGTTGATTGGCGGCATCGAGCCTGCCCGCACCCTCGTGCTGCGTGCGCTCAACCAGGGCATCTCGGTCGTGACGGGTAACAAGGCCCTCTTGGCGGCTCACGGCCCCGAGCTCTACGAGGCCGCCGCAGCCAATGGTGCCGACCTCTACTACGAGGCAGCCGTCGCGGGTGCCGTCCCCGTCGTCTACGGCCTGCGCGAGTCCCTTGCGGGTGACCGCATTACGACCGTCATGGGCATCGTGAATGGCACGACCAACTTCATTCTGGACGCGATGAGCACGAAGGGCCTCAGCTACGAGGAGGCCCTCAAGCAGGCGCAGGATCTCGGTTTCGCCGAGGCCGACCCGACCGCGGACGTCGAGGGCTTCGACGCGGCCGCCAAGTGCTCCATTCTTGCCTCGCTCGCCTTCCACACCCGCGTCGGTATCGATGACGTCGCCGTTGAGGGAATCACGGGTATTACCAAGGAAGATATGGAGGAGGCAGCGCGCATCAACCACACGATCAAGCTCCTGGCAATCGCTGAGCGCCGCATCGGCGAGGATGGGCGTGAAGGTGTCGCGATGCGTGTGCATCCGGCCCAGGTTCCCGCTGATCATCCGCTTGCCTCCGTCGATGGTGCCTACAACGCAATCCTCGTCGAGGGCGAGGCTGCGGGGCGCCTGATGTTCTACGGTCAGGGCGCCGGCGGCGCGCCCACGGCCTCGGCCGTCCTGTCCGACCTTGTCGCGGCCGCGCACCACCGCGCCTTCGGCGGTCATGCCCCGCGCGAGTCGGTCTACGCGCACCTGCCGATCCTCGATCCGGGCTCGACGCACACTCAATACCAGATTCGCCTGCAGGTGGAGGACCGCCTCGGCGTCCTGTCCGATGTTGCCGGCATCTTTGCCCGCCACGGTGTCTCGATCCAGTCCGTCCACCAGCGTAACGACGAGGTTCCCGGCGCCTGCGTCATCGTCGTGACGAGCCACCGCGCCCGCGAGGCCGACCTGCGCGCCGTCGCCCGCGCGCTCGCCGTGTCCGACGCCGTGCGCGAAGTGACCTCCACGATCCGTGTTGAGGGTGAGTGACGTGCGGCTGCGAGATGATTTTGTCGCGGTGAAGGTCCCCGCGACTAGCGCGAATCTGGGTCCGGGATTTGACTGCATGGGCCTGGCCCTCGACCTGTGGGACGAGGTCTCTGTCCACGCAACGACGGGAGCGACCTCGGTCGTCGTCGAGGGCGAAGGTGCCGGAAATGTCGAGCAGGGCGAGGACAACCTCGTCGTGCGTGCCCTGCGCCTTGCGCTGGACCGCGTGGGTGCCCCTCAGGTGGGTGTGCGCATGCACTGCACGAACCGAATCCCTCATTCCCGAGGCCTGGGTTCCTCAGCGAGTGCGATCGTCGCCGGCGTGACGCTGGCACGCGCCCTCATTGGCGACGCCGACGTGCTCGGCCGCCAGGAGATCCTCGAGATCGGCTCGCACATGGAGGGGCATCCCGACAATGTTGCTCCCGCCGTCTTCGGGGGCGCGACCGTGTCGTGGATGAACGAGGAGACTTCCGAGGTGGGCAGCGTGCGCCTCACCCCGCCCGAGGGCATCAACCCCGTCGCGTTCATCCCCGACTTCGAGCTGCGCACCGCCGCCGCGCGAGCCGCCCTGCCTGCGACCGTTGCGCACGGTGATGCGAGCTTCAATGTGGCGCGCGGTGCCCTGCTGGCCGCCGTCCTGTCTGGTGGCGCCCAGGTGAGCGGGGGAGCGGACCTGCACGTGCTCCTCATGGAAGCTACGCGCGACCGCCTCCATCAGGAACAGCGCCGGGCCGCGATGGAACCCTCACTCGCACTCGTTGACTGGCTGCGGGGTGCCGGTTTTGCCGCCGTTGTCTCCGGTGCGGGGCCGACCGTTCTGTCTCTGGAGCAGGTGGGGGCGGATATTCGCCGCGACGCAGCTGGTGCGGGCTGGCGTGTCGTGCCGCTGGCCGTGGCCGCTTCGGGCGTGCAGATTACCCGCGGAAGCCTTGCGAAAGTCGAGTTTTAGTCGCTCGGCCTCGCTGTGAGTTTGTTGGCAACCACCGCCACCCTCGCCGTCTAAGTGACAGCGGGCTGGCGGTCTTGCTATATTTTTTTCAGGTCCGAGCCGATTGCTCGACTCCGACCGTTGCGGTGCGCCTCTTTCGCGCATCTTCCTGATCAAGCTTTTTGTTGTGCTTGAGTAATCACCTCGCCCGCTGTGGGCGCATTCCAGTAAGGATCACTTCGTGAGCAACGAAACCTCCGCCGAGACGACCGCGTCGCTGTCGGCGATGAAGCTGCCCGAGCTGAAGGCTCTGGCCGCCTCCCGCGGCCTGAAGGGCATTTCCCAGCTTCGTAAGCCCCAGTTGATCGAGCTGCTGAGCAACGGCGCCGGTGCCTCGACCCCGCAGGAAACCGCTCCCCGTGAGGACGCTCCTGCCTCGTCCAAGAAGAAAGCCGACAAGCCCGCCGCCGAGAAGTCGGCAGAGGAGGCTCCTGCGGCCGAGAAGTCGGCTTCTGAGGCTCCCGCCGAGGCACCTCGTCGCTCCCGCCGCCGCCGCGCGGTGAGCCAGGGCACCGTCGAGCCCGCGCATGTCACTCTTGACCTGCCCCTGCCCGCCGCGGAGCGCACCGAGGCCACCCCGGAGCCGGACACGGCCGTCGTCGAAACCGTTCTCAACATCGAACTGCCTGACGGGGATGACACCGAGGCGCGCCGCCCGCGTCGCGAGCGTGGCCGCCGAGGCCGACGTGACCGCGAGAACCGCGAGAATCGTGAGGGTCGTGAGAACCGCGAGGGCCGTGAGAACCGCGAGGGCCGCAACCAGCGCGGCGGCGAGGAGAACCTGGCGCCGATCGCCGGCATTCTCGACATCCAGGAAAACCACGCGTTCGTGCGTACCTCGGGCTACCTGCCCGGCCCGAACGACGTCTACGTGACGCTGGGTAACGTGCGCCGCTGGGGCCTGCGCGCCGGTGACGCGGTCGCCGGTGCCGTTCGTCTGCCCCGCGAGGGCGAGCGCCAGCGTCAGAAGTACAACGCCCTCGTGCGCGTTGACTCCGTGAATGGCATGACGATTGAGCAGGCTCAGGCGCGCCGCGAATTCGGTAAGCTGACGCCCGTCTACCCCTCCGAGCAGCTGCGCATGGAGACCTCGCCGAAGGCATACACGCCGCGCGTCATCGACCTGGTCGCCCCCGTGGGCAAGGGCCAGCGTGGCCTCATCGTCTCGCCTCCCAAGGCCGGTAAGACCATGGTCATCCAGCAGATGGCCAAGGCCATCGAGCTGAACAACCCCGAGGTGCACCTCATGGTCGTCCTGGTGGACGAGCGCCCCGAAGAGGTCACCGACATGCGTTCGATCGTTAAGGGTGAGGTCATCGCCTCCACCTTCGACCGTCCTGCCTCGGATCACACGACTGTCGCCGAGCTGGCGATTGAGCGCGCCAAGCGCCTCGTCGAGCTGGGCCAGGATGTTGTCGTCCTCCTCGATTCACTCACGCGTCTGTCGCGCGCCTACAACCTGGCCGCGCCCGCCTCGGGTCGCATCCTCTCCGGTGGCGTCGATGCATCCGCCCTGTACCCGCCCAAGAAGTTCTTCGGCGCTGCGCGCAACATCTCCGAGGGCGGCTCGCTGACCATCATCGCCTCCGCCCTGGTGGAGACCGGCTCGAAGATGGACGAGGTCATCTTCGAGGAGTTCAAGGGCACCGGCAACATGGAGCTGCGCCTGTCGCGCCAGCTCGCCGAGCGCCGCATCTTCCCCGCGATCGACCTCAACGCGTCGGGTACCCGTCGCGAGGAGCTGCTGTTTGCGCCCGAGGAGCTGCGCATCATGTGGAGGCTGCGCCGCGTCCTGGGCACGCTCGATCAGCAGCAGGGCCTCGAGCTCGTCCTCGACAAGCTTAAGGAAACCCAGTCCAACGCTGAGTTCCTCATGCTCATCCAAAAGACCACGCCCTCCGAGTGATCGGCGGGTAGGCGCGGGGCGAGTGGCGAGAGCCGCTCGCCCCGTTTCCTGTTGAGGCGTACGTGCGAGTACCGGACAACTGATAAGGCCTGTGCCAGAATTGGCGCATGGTGAACATGACACCGAATGCGGCCAATACGCCGGCACCACGGGGTACCTCGCGCCGATCCTGGAGCGCTGCGCGCGGATTTCTACGCCTCGTTGTTGGTCTCTTTCTCTCGCTGACGGCCCCCCTTCAGCTGGCAATCGCGATCTACGATCAGGCCCATCACGGGATGGGGGAGGCGGTTCGCTGGCCGAATTGGAGCGGCTGGGTCATGGCACTGTGTGGAATCGGCGTACTGTGGGGAGGGGTCAGTTGTCGGCGCTCGAGGCGTCGGAAAATGACGATGATCGCGCAGACGTGGGCATCCTTGGAACAGCAGCGGGCGCAGGTCGAGCGCGTGTTCTCCGCGCTCGTTGGCGCCGGGCACTACGAGAGCGCACTGGCGGCGCGCTATGAGTGTGCCCGAGCCGAACGCGTCAGGGTTGGCGCTCGAATCGAGGAGTACAGGGCGCCCGGTTTCTTCGCATCGCTCAGCGAGGCATCGGGAGGGGCGGAGGATGAGATCCTTGCGCAGATGGCCGTCCTGGCGGATGCGGATACCGCGATCATGGCTGCGCGCGACTTCTTTGCCGTCGCGCCCGGCTGGCGCGAGGTGTGGAACAACGAGATTGGCCCGATCATCGAAGACTTGGACGTCCTCGATGACGTTGCAGACAGCCTCGAAGCAATCGGCACGGAGGCGCACATCCTGACGGACATTGAGGCGTTCCGCGAACATCTGGGGGATGACAAGGACACGGTGATCAGCCTTGGAGAACGCCTCGAGGGCAGGCAGCTCGGTCCTGCCCAGGCGCTGGAAGAACTCGACCGGATAGCCAACGAGGCACGAGCGCGCACCGCCGAGCTCATCGAGGCGACTCTCGCCACCGATGCCTCGTCGCAGGGACGCGCACGCTACGCGCGGTGGAAGGGTGCGGGAATCGCCCTGACCGCGGCTAACGCCGAGTACGACGGGGCCTACTGGAGCGAGGACGCAGACACTGACGTCGAGTACAATCCGGCAGCCACGATCCGACTGATTGCAAACTCCGCAGGCGTCGAGCTGAACGGGCTGCCAGCCCCGGCGACCGGTGTCCTGACGGCTGGCCGCGCATCCATCTATCTACTGCCGATGTATCTTGATCGATACGTGACTGGCGACGTGGATGCGGCAGGCGACGGCTCATCCTCGAACTGAGTGGGTGGTGGGGGTCGGTTGCGTCGTTGCTGCGTCTCGAAAATGCTGGTGCCACCGTGCGTGAGCCTGACCGTCATGTCAGAGTGAAGGCATGACGTCTTCGACGAGCGATGCAATGAACTCAGATCCCACGAGCCAGAATTCCCGGAATACTCGGCTCGATGTCCGCGGTCTCCTGCGTATCGTGCTGGGGGCAATTCTGGTCCTCTTCACGCCCGCTTGGTTGGCCCTGGCAGCATACGAATACTCGCAGCCGACCGCTTCGGCGACGAGCCTCGTCGCACCCGTTGTGGAGATCCGCGACGAAACCAGCAGCTTTCAGAGCGTCGACGGCCGCCCGCTCAGTGTCGCCCTGGAGGGGATCGGCTTCCTGCGCCCCATCCACCTCGTCGTCCTGTCCACGGACAACCTGACGGATGACAACTTGGACGAGGCGACCCTGAAGTATGCGCGCGCGAAGCATCCCGAGTGGATTGCGCGCAACGGCTACAAATGGGCCGACGGCTACTTCATCCTCGCGGTGTCTCCCACGCACCGACAGGTCGGCACTTACTTCGGTGAAGATATTGCGCCGGTCCTGTCGATCCAGGGCGAGATTCAGGACGCCGCGAAGGATGATTTCCGCGAGGGCCGCTGGAGCCAAGGTGTGGTCGCGGCGGTGAACACGGCGGCGTCCATCATGCCCAACGAGGCCGGGATGAGCCTGGAGAACCGGCCGGTGTGGCCCGACTGGAAGGGAGCGCTCGCCACCCTCGTCGGAATCGGCATACTCGCGCGCGGAAACAGCCTGCACCGTCAGGCGCGCGAGAACGCGAGCAAGGTGGCCGAGGAGTGGCAGGCTTTGGAGAGGCGCCGCGGCGAGGTCGAGCGCGCGTTCGTGGCTCTCCTCGAAGCCGGGGATTACACGACGGGTCTGTCCGCGCGATACGAGTCTGCACGCGCTGAATACGAGAGGGTACGCGCCCGCATCGCGCAGACACAGTCGACGCACTTCCTGGGAACGCTGAGCGCGCAGGCGTTGGACGAGACGGATGAGATCCTCGAGGATCTGCACGCGCTGGCGGACGCGGACCATGCGATTTTGGCGGCAGGTGACTTCTTTGCCCTGAGGCCCGGCTGGCGCGCCATCTGGGACAACGAGGTGGGCCCCGTCTTCGAGGATCTGCAAGCAGTCGATAACGTCGGGGTCAAGGTGCGCGACCACGTGAAGAACCCGAAGGTGCACGGGGCGACCAAGTCGCTGTTCCAGTGGACGAATGAGCAACGCGGCCTGCTGCTCGGCCTCGGCACCCGTCTCGAACGCGCCGAGGTCACCCCGGTTCAGGCCCTCGAGGAACTCGACCGAATCGCGAATGAGAGCCGCACGCGCCTGGCGGACGTGGTGACGAGCGCGCTAGCGCTCGACACCTCGATGGAGGGTAGGCAGCGGTATGCCAGGTGGCAGAGCCCCCCAGCCGAACTCGTGAATGCAGCCGAGATGTTCTACAAAGGCTCCTACCTCAGCCAGGGAGCCACGCACGAGTACAATCCCGCGTCGACGATTCGACTGACCGCGAACTCCGCCGGTGTTAACCTCGCGGCATACCGGGCCAACACGTCGAGTCGTTTCAAAGACTACGACAGCTACATCTACGTGAGGCCCCTGTACCTCGACGAATACGTGATCTCTAGCGGCAGTTCCTCGTCGAGTACGTCGAGCGCGAACTACGGTTCCTCTTCGGGTGGCTTCTCGGGCTCCGGTTCCTCCTCGTCCTTCTGATGGACATCAAGGTGGTGAGCGGATGGGGGCGAAGCATGCCAGAGTGGAGGCATGACATCCTTCGAGACAGGCGGGCTGGATAACGCTCCTGCGCGCCCGGACATGTTCTGGCGAGGCGCGCGCGGATTTCTGCGCATCCTGGCGGGCATGCTTCTGTTCCTTGTGACTCCCGCGTGGTTTGTGATCGCGTCCGCCGTGGATGTGCCGCAGATTCTTGTGTGGCCGGCATGGTACGCGTGGGTCATCTCGTTCATGGGTATCGTGCTCTGGGGGCGCGGATGGATGCTGCGTCGTCAGGCACGCGACAACCTCAGGCGGGCCTGCGACGAGTGGGAACCATTGGAGAAACGGCATCAGGACGTCGAGCGGAGCTGCGTTGCGCTCCTGGAATCTGGGCGCTACCACCGCGGGCTCGCCGCACGCTGGGAGGGTGCTCGCGCCGAACGCGAGAAGCTGCGTGCCCGGATCGCTGTGGGGTCGTCGGTTCCGTTCCTCGCTTCGCTGAGTGCGGCAACGGCACGGGAGACGGATGCGATCGTCGAGCATTTCCACGGTCTGATGGATGCGCACGTCGCGATGATGGCGGCTCGCGATCTCTTCGCGCTTGCTCCCACCTGGCGCGGGATATGGGAGAACGAGACAGGGGTGGTTTACGAGGACCTGACCGTCCTCGAGACCCTCACGGAAAGTGTCCAGCGGCGCAGCCGAGAGCCGATGGTTCTCAGCACAGCGGCGTCCCTCGTGGCGTGGGTCAATGAGCATCGCCTGGCTGTGTACGATCTGGCGGCGAGCATTGAGCGCGCGCAGATGGACCCCGTCGAGGCACTGACGCAGCTCGATCGGATCGCCGACGAGGCCAGAGTGCGCCTGGTGCGACTGATCGAGGTGGCTCTCGCTACCGACACGTCCATGATTGGGCGGAGGCGGTACAAGCGTTGGAGAAGGGGCGCGGGTGAGAAGCTGCGCACCAATGAGACCCGCTACATCGGCGCGTACCGCATCTCCGGCATGACGTATACCTACAATCCCGCCCAGGCGATTCGCCTGACCGCAAACAGTGCGGGTATTGATTTCAAGGGTAGTGCGGCTCATTCCACCGCCCTGTTCACGGCGTTTAACGCCACCGTCTACGTGCCTCCCGCGTATCTTCATCGTTACCTTGTGTGGGATGGAACCTCGCGGTACGGATCATCGCGGGCGAACTACCTGACGTCCGCCGCGAACATCGGTCCGCACGGGCGGACACGCTAAGCGCGGTACTGTGAGCCGACCTCGTGCTCACGGGGAGTGTGGGTGGCCATGCGTGTTGTGCGCCCATAGCGGATCTCACGTGTGTTGCTTCCTTTCTTCATTGAAGGGGAAGGGTGCGTGTGCGATAATGTCCTGTCGGCTTACCGGTTCACCGGCATGCCCCAGGCGCTGCTAGCGCGCTGGAGGGCGAGCCTCCGCCAGATGCGGGGGACGCTGCATGTCCGGACCCGGAGCACCAAACGATCCAGGAGAATTCCATGCGTAAGGGCATTCACCCCGAATACGTGGACACCGTCGTGACCTGCACGTGCGGCAACACGTTCCACACCCGTTCCACCATCACCTCCGGTGAGATGCGCGTGGACGTGTGCTCGGCCTGCCACCCGTTCTACACGGGCAAGCAGAAGATCCTCGACACCGGCGGCCGCGTCGCCAAGTTCGAGGCTCGCTACGGCAAGCGCGTGCGCCCCTCCAAGTGAGGGTGAGCAGCTAGCTCAACGGCGGTGTCGTTGGCCCCATGGCCGACGGCGCCGCCGCTTTGTCAACTGTACGGATCGAAGGATGTGGTGAATAGTGGCCGCGACGGAGGAGCTTGGCGCCCTGGGCCCCCTGCTGGAGGAATACGAGCAGGTCGAGGCGCAGATGGCGGATCCCCAGACGCTGGCAGACCCGCAGCTGATGCGCCGCGTGGGACGCCGCTACGCTGAACTTGGTCGCGTGAAGGCTGCCGCAGATCGGCTCGCAACCGCCTCGGGAGACCTTGAGGCCGCCCGTGAGCTCGCCGCAGAAGACCGCTCGTTTGCTGACGAAATTCCTGCCCTCGAAGAAGAGGAAGCGGCAGCCCACGAGGCCCTCGTGAAGATCCTGGCTCCTCGCGATCCCGAGGACGCGATGGACGTGATTCTCGAAATCAAGGCCGGCGAAGGCGGTGAAGAGTCCGCGCTCTTCGCATCCGATCTGGCGCGCATGTACGGTCGCTACGCCGAGGCTCACGGTTGGAGTGTTACCGAGATGAGCGCGACCCACACCGAGCTGGGCGGCTTCAAAGACATCACCCTGGCGATCCGCGCGAAGGGCACGCCCGCCCCCGATGAGGGCGTGTGGGCTCACCTGAAGTATGAGGGCGGCGTGCACCGCGTGCAGCGCGTTCCCGTGACCGAGTCTCAGGGTCGCATTCACACGAGCGCCGTCGGCGTGTTCGTGATGCCGGAAATCGAGGACGATGAAGAGATCGTCATCGACCCGAACGACCTGCGTATCGACGTGTATCGGTCGAGCGGTCCCGGCGGGCAGTCCGTGAACACGACGGATTCGGCTGTTCGCATCACCCACATGCCCTCCGGCATTGTCGTGTCGATGCAGAACGAGAAATCTCAGCTGCAGAACAAAGAGGCGGCCCTGCGCGTGCTGGCGTCGCGCCTGGCTGCGGAGGCACGAGCGAAGAAAGAGGCCGAGGCCTCGGCCCAGCGCCTCTCCCAGGTGCGCACCGTGGATCGCTCGGAGCGTATCCGCACCTATAACTTCCCGGAGAACCGGATCGCGGATCATCGCACGGGCTTTAAGGCACACAACCTCGACGCGGTCCTGTCGGGCGCGCTCGATGCTGTCATTGCTTCGCTTCAGGAAGCTGATGAGGCTGAGCGCTTGGCCGCCGCCGCGCAGTCATGACGGGAGGCGACATGAGCGCATGGTCCTTGAATGAGGCCCGGTCGTGGGCTCGTGAGCGCCTGAGCGCCGCAGGGATTGACTCCGTCGATGCGGACGTGCGTGAACTGCTGGAGTGGGCGTGCGACGCCTCATCTCAGTGGTCGCTCCCGACGCAGCTGAATGAGGAGCAATCCGACAAGCTGCGCTCCGGGGTGGGGGAGAGGTCCCTGCGTATCCCCCTCCAGCACGTCACCGGCCGCATGTTTTTCCGCTCGCTCACGCTCCAGTCGGTGCCCGGCGTGTTCATCGTGCGTCCCGAGACCGAAGTTCTCGCCGGTCTCGCCATTGACGAGGCCGGGGCTATCGTGCGTGAGCGCGGGGAGGCGCGCGTGGTCGATTTGTGTACGGGATCGGGTGCCATCGCGTTCGCCGTCGCTCTGGAGGCGGCGTGCACCGAGGTGTGGGCGGTTGAGAAGGAAGCGGATCCTTTCGCCCTGGCGTGCCGAAACCGGGATCTCGTCGGAGCGCGCAGCGTACATCTCGAGCGCGCAGACGCCACGGCGGATACAACCCTGTCCCACCTGGACGCGATGGTAGACGTGGTCGTCACGAACCCACCCTACGTGCCGGCGGATGAAATGCCGACTCAGCCTGAGGCGAGCGCTGACCCTCACGTCGCCCTGTACGGCGGTAGCTCGGACGGCACGGCGATTCCCGTGCGTATCATTCGTCGCGCCCGAACACTGCTGCGGCCCGGCGGCACGCTGCTGATGGAGCATTCTCCGAGCCAGGATGCGGCGTTGCGCGACGCCGCTCGCTCAGCTGGATTCGTCGACGTGGAGACACTACCTGACCTGGTGGGACGCCCACGCTTCCTGCGTGCCCGCGCGCCCCAATCGACGAAGCCCACCGCATCCGTGACACAATGACAATGATGAGCACCGAGACGATCCTGAGCGCAGCCCCCACCCTGAGTGAGGCCGACCTGGCGCGCGCCCAGCAGGAGCTGCGCGACGGGCACCTTCTCGTCGTCCCCACGGACACCGTGTACGGCATCGGAGCAGACGCGGCCAACCCCGAGGCCGTTGCTGCTGTCCTGGCCGCAAAAGGACGCGGACGGCAGATGCCGCCCCCCGTTCTCGTTGCATCCGTCGATGTGATCGGCTCCCTGTGTGTCGACGTCCCCGATGCCGCCCGCACGCTCGCACGCGCCTTCTGGCCCGGCGGACTCACCCTCATCCTGCGAGCTCGCCCCGACCTCGGGTGGGACCTCGGTGAGACCGGCGGAACGATCGGCGTGCGCATGCCGAACCAGGATGCACTCCTGCGTCTTCTGCGTGACTTCGGGCCCATGGCTGTGACCTCAGCGAACCTGACGGGGCAGCCCCCGGCGACGTCCGTGCAGCAGGCCGTCGGCTATTTCGGTGGGCGCGTTGCCGCCTACCTTGACGGCGGACCCACCCAGGGATCCACGGCCTCGTCGATCGTGGACTTTGCCCACGGCGCACCGCGCGCGCTGCGGCTGGGAACGATCTCGCTGGATGACCTAAGTGCTGCAGCCGGCGTGGCTATCGCGCCCGTGCAGGGGAGTGCCTCGTGAAGGTTTACCTCCTGCTGGGCGCCATCGCGATGGCACTGACGATTCTGCTTACCCCGGTCGTTCGATGGACCTGCCTGCGCTTCAATATCTTGCCCCCTCTGCGCGGCCGCGACCTCCAAAAGACGCCGATCCCACGCCTGGGCGGCGTCGCCATGACCATCGCGTTGATCGTGACGATGCTGGTCGCCTCACGCATCCCCTACATGGCACCCCTGTTTACGACGACGGTCCCATGGGCCGTGATGGCCGGTGCCGCCGCCATGTGCATCCTCGGTATCATCGACGACATCATCGAATTAGATTGGATGGCCAAGCTCGGCGGCCAGGTGCTGATCGCAGGCGGCATGGCCTTTGGGGGTGTCCAGCTCGCATCCTTCCCGATCTTCGGCATCACGCTCGGCTCCTCACGCCTGTGGCTCTTCGTCTCCGTCTTCTTCATCGTCGGCATCATGAACGCCGTCAACTTCATCGACGGTCTCGACGGCCTAGCATCGGGCATGATCGCGATCGGCGCAGGCTCTTTCTTCGTCTACTCCTACATCATCACCCGGCTGATGGGAGCAGCTTCCTACGCGACGACTGCCAGTCTCATCGTCATCGCGTTGCTCGGCGTGTGCGCGGGATTCCTCTGGTTCAACTTCCACCCCTCCTCGATCATGATGGGCGGGGGAGCGGAGACCATGGGACTCGTCCTGGCGGCCGCCGGCATCATCGTCACCGGCAAGATCGATCCGACGTTGCTGGGCCGCCAACAGATGATTGTGTCCGCGCTGCCCCTCATCCTGCCGCTGTCCGTCATTTTCATGCCGGTCCTCGACCTGGTCGTCACCTCGATCCGTCGCATGAGCCGGGGGAAAAGTCCGTTCGTCGCAGACCGCTCGCACTTCCATGATCGCCTGCTCGTTGCTGGACACTCCCACCGCGGAGTTGTCGCGATCCTGTGGATGTGGACCGCCATCGTCTGCGTGCCCGCCGTCGGCCTCCTTGTCTTCGAGTGGTGGAGCGTCGCCTTCGTGGCCGTCGTCGCGGCGGCGATTGGCGTGGCCGTCACGACCCGTGAATTTCCCAAGGAAGATATCGCCCGCGAGGAGGTTTCCGCATGAGCTACTTGCTCGCCGTCCTCATGATCGTCATCATCTGCGCAGCGCAGTGGTTTTTCACCTCTCGCGCCCTGCGCTCTCCTTCCCACTTCATCGGATGGGTCAGTGGCGGGTACGCGGCGAAGATCGGACTTCTCGCCCTCGGTCTGTACGTCCCGCGCGCGCTTGGGATCGATGTGCGCATCGCCGCAATCGCGACAATCATTGCGATTATCGTGTCCTCCAGCGTCGAGATGATCGTCATGATGCGCAAGCGGACGATGAACGTCGACGCACCGAGCGACACTGAGTAACCCTTGCGCGCGCCTGAGGCTCCCATCTCTGTGTAGAATGGATCAAGTTGCCATGGCAGCAGACACAAACCAATGGAGTTGAGATGAAGGAGGCACATTCCGTGTCCGATCACGCGCCTGCTCGCCGCACCGCGTCCAAGCCACGCTGGTATTGGGTGAGCCTCGCGATCCTCCTCATCGTCATTGCCCTGACCGCCTACCCGGCGTTCACGCAGCACCCTCACCAGCCGGCTCTTGAGGACTTCTTCCCGACCGTCATCTTCGGCGAGGGAACAATCTTCGAATTCAACCGCCTCACGCTCGCCCGCGTCATCATGGGCCTGCTCGTGTGCCTGGTTCTCGTGCTCGTGGCGCGCAATCCCAAGCTGGTTCCGACCCGCGGCCAGATGGCCGTCGAGGCCATCGCAGGCTACATCCGCGACAATGTCGCGCTCGACATGCTGGGCCCGAAGACGGGCCGCAAGTTCTCCGGCTTCATCGGTTTCCTCTTCTTCGGTGTCCTGTCCATGAATATCGCGGGCATCATCCCCGGCATCAACATTGCTGCCTCGTCGGTGGTCGCTGTGCCGATGGTCTTCGCCCTCATCACGTACGTCACCTTCATCGGTGCGGGTATCGGCAAGCAGGGAGTGGGTGGCTTCTTCGCCTCCCAGCTCTTCCCACCCGGCCTGCCCGTCCCCATGTACCTCCTGATCACGCCGATCGAGTTCCTGTCGAACTTCATCGTCCGCCCCGTCACGCTCACGCTGCGACTCCTGTGCAACATGATCTCCGGACACCTGCTGCTCGGCATGACCTACTTCGGTACGGCATTCTTGCTCCACGAACTCTCCGTCCTGTCTGCCGCCTCCGCGCTGACCGGCGCCGCCATGTTCGTGATGACCGGCTTCGAGGTCTTCGTGGCCTTCCTGCAGGCGTACATCTTCACGATCCTGTCGACCGTGTACATCAAGCTTTCCGTCGAACATCACT
>ERZ773074.657-NODE-657-length-14316-cov-6.368838_pt1 | contig 14316 bp, 16 predicted proteins | sample MGYA00580615_ERZ773074 | MGnify/ENA primary metagenome ERZ773074 (study PRJEB29015, sample SAMEA2738126) | human oral metagenome | biome: human oral; feature: human-associated habitat; material: saliva | place: China | collected 2160 ...
AACTGCCGGGGAAGCAGGAGAAAGGAGACATGAGAATGTCAGAATTTAAACCAATTACTACACAAGAAGAATTTGATGCTGCTATTAAGGCCCGCTTATCTCGTGAGAAAGAGAAATACGGAGACTATGACCAGATCAAATCTCGTGTTACCGAATTGGAAGAAGAAAATATTAGCTTGAAGTCAACTATTGAAGCTAATAAGCAAAGTAAGGATGATTCAGACAAGCAACTCGAAGAAATGCAGAAGCAAATCGCTGGTTATGAGACAGCTAATCTGCGAACTCGGATTGCTTTGCAAAATGGATTACCTTATGACTTAGCTGATCGCTTGCAAGGTGCTGATGAAGAAAGTTTAACAGCAGATGCGGAGCGTTTGGCATCATTCATCAAACCCATTGAACATGTCGCACCAATGAGGAACCTAGAGCCTGCTCTAGAAAAGAATGAAAACACGTCTTATAAAAACCTAGTACAAGGTTTAGTTTTTGAAGAATAAAGGAGTAATATTATATGACAGATCAACTATCAAAAGGTACATTATTTGACCCAATGCTTGTGACAGACCTTATCAACAAAGTTAAGGGTCATAGCTCGTTGGCTAAATTGTCTAATCAACAAGCGATTCCATTTAATGGATTAAAGGAATTCACATTTACATTGGATTCTGATGTAGATATCGTTGCAGAAAACGGGAAGAAAACTCATGGTGGTGCAAGTCTAGAACCTGTAACTATTGTGCCTATTAAAATCGAGTATGGTGCTCGTGTATCTGATGAGTTCATTTTTGCATCAGAAGAGGCTAAAATTGACATTTTAAAGTCATTTAATGAAGGCTTTGCTAATAAAGTAGCTCGTGGTATTGATATCATGGCCTTCCATGGTGTAAATCCGCGTACTAAACAAGAATCAACTGTTATCGGGGATAACTGTTTTGACAAAGCAGTTACTCAGACAGTGAACTTTACAACAAGTGATCCAGATACTAATGTCGAAGATGCAGTTAAAATGATTCAAGGAGCTGACAATATCGTTAGCGGTATGGCTATTGATACTACATTTGCAAGTGCACTAGCTAGCATGAAGAACTCAGCTAATGAACGACTATACCCTGAATTAGCATGGGGAGCAAATCCAGGGGCCATTAATGGTCTACCTGTAGATGTAAATACTACAGTTGGTCTTAATGTTGGAACCAATAAGGATGTTGCTATTATTGGTGACTTTGCTAACATGGTTAAATGGGGATATGCTAAGCAGATTCCACTCGAAGTCATTCAATATGGTGATCCAGACAATTCTGGAAAAGACTTGAAAGGTTATAACCAAGTCTATCTTCGTGCAGAAATCTATCTTGGATGGGGAATTTTGGACAAAAACAGCTTTGCTCGTGTTGTGAAAGCGGGGTAGTATATGGAATACATTAATGTAAAAACAGGGACTACTATCGTTACTGAAAATGCAATTAGTGGAGGTGATTGGGTTCCAGCTGATCAAGTTGAAAAAAATGTGGGTTCCCAAGAAGAAGCGACAGATAGTCAGGGAGATCTGACTATCTCCCAAATTAAAGCTCGCTTAGATGAGTTGGGCGTTAAATACGACAAAGGAGCTAAGAAGGCTGACCTTCTTGCTCTTTTAGAACAACATGAAGGGTAAATAAAATGACAACATTTGCGACAGTTGAAGACCTTGAAACTTTGTGGCGTTCTTTGAAATTTGATGAACGAGGAAGAGCTAAGGCACTGTTGGAAATTGTGTCAGATTCTCTTCGTGAGGAAGCTAAGAAAGTCAGCAAAGATTTAGATAAGATGGTGCTTGACAGCCCATCTTATCAAAGTGTTGTGAAATCTGTTACCGTGGATGTGGTTGCTCGTACATTAATGACATCAACCGATCAGGAGCCAATGACACAAATGGCTGAGTCTGCTATGGGATATTCTTTTAGTGGCTCTTATTTGGTGCCTGGTGGTGGCTTGTTTATCAAGGAGTCTGAGCTGAAGAGGTTAGGCTTCAAAAAGCAAAGATATGGGGTGATTGATCTTTATGGGACGAATTAAAGGTATTACGATCACTCTTATAGAAACCGTTGAGAAGGGAAGGGATGACTTTGGTCATCCCATTTTTGAGGAAGTTGAAACTTTGGTGGATAATGTCCTTATATCTCCATCTTCAACGGATGATATCACAAGCCAGATGAATCTAACTGGACGGAAAGCAGAGTATACTCTAGCAATACCAAAAGGTGATCTTCATGATTGGGAAAATAAAGAAGTTTTATTTTTCGGTAGGAGATGGAAAACTTTTGGTATTCCTCTTGAAGGGATTGAGGAAATGCTTCCTTTGGCCTGGAACAAGAAGGTGATGGTAGAGTGCTATGAGTGATATTAAGTTTAAGCTTAATCGTGCAGGAGTGGCTGAATTAATGAAATCTGCCCCTATGCAAAATGTCCTTTCGCAATATGCATCTGATATTCAATCTAGATGCGGTGATGGATATGAAAAAGATATTCATGTAGGTAAGAATCGTGCTAATGCAATGGTTAGTGCAAAGACCTATAAAGCTAAGAAGGACAATATGAAAAACAATACTCTTTTGAAGGCGGTGAATTAAATGATTGAAATTGTTATCAAGAAATATCTTGACGGTCATTTATCGGTACCGTCTTTTTTTGAGCATGAAACAAACATGCCACAAGAGTTTGTAATCCTTGAAAAGACTAGGGGAGCCAAGAAGAACCACGCAAAGACTGCAACCTTTGCTTTTCAGAGCTATTCAACCAGCATGCAGAAAGCTGCTGAATTGAATGAGAAAGTAAAACAAGTTGTCGAAAACATGGTTGAACTGAATGAAATCAGTGGAATCCACCTAAACAGTGATTACAATTTCACAGACACAGAAACTAAAAAATATCGTTATCAAGCGGTATTTGACATAAATTATTTTTAAGAAATGGAGAATGGAATGGGATCAGAAGCTCAAACTACTCAAACAACATCGTCATCATTAGTGACGACAGCAAAACCTAAAATTGGGGGGGCAATCTATTCAGCACCTACTGGTACTCCTCTACCAACAGATGCTACAACCGTCTTAAATGCTAAATTTTTATCTCTAGGATATATCTCAGAGGATGGCTTGGAAAATGAAAATAGCCCTGAATCTGAAAACGTCAAAGCATGGGGTGGTGACATCGTACACTCCTCACAAACAGAAAAAACCGATACTTTCACTTATACATTAATCGAAGCATTGAACGTCAATGTGCTTAAGGAAGTGTACGGTGCTGATAATGTTAGTGGGGATCTTAAAACAGGTATCACTATCAAGGCTAATTCAAAAGAATTAACTAGCCATTGCGTTGTGGTAGATATGATTTTGAAAGATGGTACTATGAAACGTATTGTTATTCCTCAAGGAAAAGTAACAGGTATCGGAACTATCTCTTACAAAGATGCTGAGACAGTCGGATACCAAACAACTCTTACAGCATTCCCAGATGGTGAACAGAACACTCACTACGAATACATCAAAGGAGCTTAATACATGTCAGAAACTAAATCATTTAAAGGAACTACTAAAACAGGTTTTCCATTCGATATCAGTATGGAACGGATGGAGAACTATGAGGTCGTAGAAACTATTGCTGAAATCGATGAAAACCCTCTTGTACTACCTCGATTGCTTAAATTGTTGCTCGGTGATCAGGTGGCAGCATTGAAAGATCACGTCCGTGGTGAAGATGGAATGGTACCAACTCAGAAGTTGATGGATGAAGTACGGGACATCTTCGAGTCACAGAATGTAAAAAAATAGTAACCCTTTCCAGAATGATCAAAACTGATGAAGATGCTTTGATTTGTGATTTAGCTGAGACGTATCGCATTTATGATTACAGACAGCTACCTGCATATCAGGTAGCTGTTTTTTCATTTGGTCTGCGTGATGATTCAAGGATAAAAGTTGCAATGTCAGGGCAGAATGTACCAACTGATCTATTAATCCAAGCAAGTATGTTGGATCGACTATCTATGCTTGTATGGATGAAAACCAAAGATGGACAACAGGGTAAAAACCGTCCGGCTTCAATGGTTGATAGTCTTCTTAAGGTTGAGAAGGAAAAGGAACAGATGGTATTTACATCTGGAGAGGAATTTGAAGAATACAGAAGTAAATTGTTAGAAAAGATTGGAGGTGGTAATTAATGGCGACAGAATTAGGTCAAGCATATATCCAAATTATGCCATCAGCTCGTGGAATCAAGGATATGATTAAGAAAGAGCTTGGCTCTGAAATACCACAAGCAGGGCAGGAAGCAGGGGAATCTTTGAGTTCTAAGATGCTAAGTGTCGCAAAAAAAGCAATAGCAGCCGCCGGAATAGGTAAATTCTTTTCTGCATCATTGACAGAAGGGGCCAATCTTCAACAGTCATTAGGAGGTATTGAAACCTTATTTAAAGGTTCTGCTGATACGGTTAAAAAGTATGCTAACGAGGCTTACAAAACTACAGGACTTTCAGCCAATGCCTACATGGAAAATGTAACAGGCTTCAGTGCTAGCCTCCTTCAATCGTTAGGCGGTGATACTCGGAAAGCAGCAGATGTTGCTAACATGGCTATGGTCGATATGGCAGACAATAGCAATAAGATGGGGACATCTATGGACCGTATCCAGGATGCTTACCAAGGATTTGCAAAGCAAAACTATACAATGCTGGATAACCTTAAGCTAGGGTACGGTGGTACAAAAACTGAAATGCAACGATTACTAGCTGATGCACAAAAATTGACTGGTGTTAAGTATGACATCAATAACCTATCTGACGTGTATCAAGCTATCCACGCTATTCAAGAGAATCTAGACATTACCGGGACAACGGCTAAAGAGGCAGCGACTACTTTTAGTGGATCGTTCGCATCCATGAAAGCAGCAGCTCAAAACGTCTTAGGAAAATTAGCTCTTGGTGAAGATATTGGGCCTGCTCTGAGTTCACTTTATCAAACGACTAAAACATTTTTACTAGGTAATCTGATACCCATGGTAGCGGATATCTTAAAAGGTATACCACATCTATTTTATGAGTTTATGAAAGGAGTGCTCACAGATTTATTTGGTCCTGAAATGGCTAAGCCAATGATTGATGGTTTATATGACACCTTTGCGACAATTAGCGCAGTACTCAGTACTTTATATGACATGATTTTTGGTTCACTTAGTAAAAAGGATAACATAGATTTCTTAACAGCCTATCTGGGTATTGATAAAAAAACAGCCTCCAGCATTGTGAACATTGGCGATAATATCCGAACCATGTTTGAAAATATTGGTGCTGTTATTAGTAACGTTGCTGGGATTGTTGGAGAATTTATTAGTGATCTTTTTGGACTTGCTAAAAGTAAAGATAGTGTTGGAGGAGTAGCTTCAGCATTTGAAGCTATTACTAAAGTTTTAGCTGATGCATCTGGAAAAGTAAAAGATTTTACAAAGTGGATGCGTGAGAATAAAACAGCTATGGATATTGTTAAATCTGCTCTAGCAGGAGCCTTAGCAGGTTTTCTGGCTTTTAAAGCTATTACAACCATTCAATCTATTATCACAGGTTTCAAATCAGCACTTTTAGCAGTCAAAGGCGCAGTTTTAGCTTTTAACGCTGCAATTGCTGCTAACCCACTCGGAGCATTAGTAGTTGCTATTACTGCTGTTGTAGCTGCACTAGTCTGGTTTTTCACCCAAACAGAAACGGGTAAGCAGATTTGGAGTGCTTTTGTTGATTTTGTAGTAGGCTTGTGGAATGGTCTAGTAGAGTTCTTTTCAGGTTTATGGGCAACCATCTCAGAAGGTGCAATAAACCTTTGGAATGGTGCTGTAGAAGTCTGGAATAGTGTGATTGAAGGAATAAAAATTGCTTGGAACGGAATAGTAGAATTCTTTGTCGCTCTGTGGGAAGGTATTTCTAGTACCGCTACAGCTGCATGGACCACAATTACAGAAACAGTAATGGCTATTGTCCAGCCTTTTATTGATGTCTTTATGTCGATTTGGAACGGAATGAAAGATGGTCTAGGTCAGATTTTCGAAGGCATCAAAATGATTTTCAGTGGGGCCTGGGAATTCATAAAGAGTATTGTAATGGGGGCGGTACTATTTATCATTGATTTGGTAACTTTAGACTTTACAAAAATGGGTGAAGATCTAGGATTGATTTGGGAAAGTATCAAATCTGCCGTATCAATGATTTGGGATGGTATCTGTACTTATTTTAGTGGGATTATTTCTACAATCATAGGATACTTCACTGGTGCTTTCGAAGGGCTTAAGACATTCTTGTCTGGAATCTGGGATTCTATAAAGGCAACAGCAGAAGCAATGTGGAATGCTATATGTCAAGCTATTCTTGGTATTATAGATGCTTTCGTGGCTAGCGCAAAAGCTCTTTGGGAAGGTTTTAAATCTTTCATGTCAGGATTATGGGAAGGCATCAAATCTACAGCAATCGGCATGTGGGAAGGCATCAAATCTGGTCTTGGAAGTATTTTCGATGGAATTGTCACTGGTGCACAAAAAGCATGGGATACCATGAAAAACGGAGTTAAAGACCTTTGTTCAGGTATTAAAGGATTTTTCTCTGGCCTAGCAAATATCAATCTTTGGGATGCTGGTAAAGCTATTCTTGACGGCTTCTTAGGGGGATTGAAAAGTGCGTATAATGGTGTTAAGAATTTTATCGGTGGTATTGCAGACTGGATCCGTAAACACAAAGGTCCTATTTCTTATGACCGCAAGTTATTAATACCTGCTGGTAAAGCTATCATGGGAGGATTTGATGCTTCTTTACAAAATAGTTTTAAAGATGTGCAAAGAACTGTTGGTGGAGTAGCTGGATGGATTTCAAATGCATTTACAGGTGATGATTTTGATTTTGGATCAGGGGCAGCTTTCAGTAAAGATATCACATCCACATTGCAGATGCCTAACGCTAAATATGACACAACTGAGTCTAGAATGGTGTCTGAGATGATGATTCTGAGATCAAGTTTAGATACTTGGCTTGAGAAGATATCAAACAAAGACTCTAATACTTACTTAGATGGAGAAAAATTAGCCATCAATGCCTATCAACGTCAAGGACGAATCATGGCTAGAGAGGGGATCTAATGGCAGTAAATTATCTGATTATCAATACTTTTAACACAAATACTATATCAGATAGTGTGGTGACTGATTTTGGAGATATTAAAGGTGCTATCCCTCGATATGATGAGCAGAAAAAACTATTTGGAATGAATGGCCAGTATAACATTGAAGATGGTGCTTATGATGGATATGAGCGTACTTTGAAGTTGTTTGTTAAGCGATATGAAGATGCTCAAGCTATTATTAACGCATTCCAGAAGCAGGACAATATATTGGAATTTAGTTATCAACCTGGTAGCATTTACTATGCTGATTTACTTGAATCAGAAATCTCGCTTCATGGCCAAAATAACTGGATTGTAAGTGTCAAGGTGTATCAACATCCTTTTAGATATTTAAAAAATGTCCAAGAGGTTGTGCTATCAGGACGTGGGACAGTCACTAATCCAGGTACAATTTACTCGGAACCGGTTATTACAGTTGAAGGGCAAGGAGAAGTAACTCTAACGATTGGCAACCAGACAATGGAATTAAACCTATCAGGTGGGGCTAAAATTGATTGTAGGCAGCGGAAACAAAACGTTTATACATTGAGTGGGCAACTCAAGAACACCTTGAGAACAAGAGGTCCTTTTTTTGAACTGCCTAAAGGAGTTACAGGTGTAACTACATCTGGTAATGTTTCCAAAATCAAAATTCAAGGAAATTGGAGGTATATCATTTGATTTATTTAAAAGAGGGTAATATTCCTCTTAATTTGTGTACGGATGATGACATCAGCCAGCAAGAAAATAATACTTATCAGCTTACCTTCAAGTATCCTGTTAGTGATGAAAAATGGAGCCTGCTACAAAACGAAGTTCATTTGTTAGCAGATGATTTGTCAGGAGAACAAGAATTTGTAATCATTGACATCCAAAAGGGGCACGGATATATCACAGTATATGCCAATCAAGTAGCAACGTTGCTAAATGGATATAGTATCCGCAAGATCAATGTAGATCGGGCGAATGGTTTTACTGTGATGAACAAGCTAGTAGAAGGGCTAAAGAGAGAATGCCCTTTTACTTTCTTTTCTGATATCTCTGAATTACATACTTTAAACATAGAGAATGTATCAGTAATTGATGCACTACTAAAAGGTCAGCACTCAATTATTGGTCAGTGGGGTGGTGATTTAGTCAGAGATAAATACTCAGTGAGATTGTTAAGAAATGGAGGGATTGAGAATCAATCTCTTTTTATGTACAAGAAAAACCTTTCTGAGTACAAAGAATCCACAACTACTAAATCGCTTAAGACAAGAATTCATTTCCGTAAGGTCATTACCGCATCTGGGGAAGGAGAGAAGGACAAAATCCTTGAGGCTACTGTAGACAGTCCACTTGTAGATAAATATAAGCATATCTACGAGGATGACATGGATGTCCAAGACCAGGATGTTAAAACCATTGAGGATTTAAAAGAGTATGGTAAGAAATACTTTCAGTCAAGTCTTTGCGATTTGCCAGATGAGAGCTTAGAGATTGATGTTCTGGGTCATGCTGATCAACCAGTAAAACTATTTGATACAGTATCAATCTTTTATGAACTCTATAATATTGATATTCGCAAAAAGATTACCAGCTATAACTACAGTCCGATGTCTAAGAAATTAAAGAAGATTGGATTTGGTAAAATCTCACGTTCACTAGGTGGTGCGATTGGAAAAATCATTGACGATGTAGTCAAAGAGAAAATTGCTAGTCACGATGCAGAATACGAAGCGAAAGTGCAGAAGCTTGTAGACAATGCTAATGCTGAATATGACAAGCAATCAAAAAAACTGGAAAATAAAATCACTGATGGTATTGAACAAGCAAAAGCACAAGCTGAAGTGGTCAAAGCAGAAATCTCAGCACAGATCACTGGAAGATTCAATGATTTTAATTTGCGTATAAGCACAGAATTAGACAATCAATCCAGTAAGATTTCAGAGGCAAAAAAACAAGCAGAAGCTGCATTTAATCAAATGTGGGATGTACGTTTAACGGCTGACAATGCATTTGAGAAAGCGCAACAAGCATCAACTCAAGCATTATATGCTATTGATAATAATGATAAGATCAAATCAGAATTGGCTGATTTTAAGAAATCTGCACAAAAATCTCAAACTACATTATCAGAAGAAATCAATGCATTCAAAGAGCAGTACGGGACCAAATTAAATGAAGTTGTAAATACAACCGATGGAATTTCAACTAAAATTGCGGAAATTAAGACATACGTTGATAACGATGGCAACCGTACTGAAGAATTGAAGCGTTATGTCAAAGATGAGACATCAACCAATATAACCGCAGTCCGTGAAGAACTATCAACAAATTATATTAACAAAGCAACTTATAATGAGAATGCACGAACAGTTGAAAGAAGATTTGAAGCACTAACAAGTGAACAAGACGTTAAGTTATCTACTTACAAGCAAGGCATTGATGGAAGATTTACTGAAATCACTAGTTTGTTAAACGGTAAAGTCAATCAATCTGAATTCCAGCGAGTTCGAGAGAACTCATCATTGTACGAACGTATTTTAGGCACTTCGGAATCTGATGCGCCAGACAAAATGTCACGTTTGATCATGTCTAGCCAGATATTTCAGACAGAGGTTGGGAAATATGTCACTGATGATAACAACTTGATTGTTAATTCCATGACGATGGACAAAAATACGCTTGTCGGTAATAACAACCCTAAAGCAAGCGTATCTGTCGCAGATGGCATTTTTACGATAAAGGCGCAAGGCTTGACAGGCTATAACTGGTCTGGTTTTTCATTACCTATTTACGTCAAAAAAATCTATCACGGTGAAACGTATACCCTTGGTTTTAAGTATCGTATTAGAGAATATCCAGACAGTTCTTTTGCTTTCAATGTCAAAAATCACGGATTAAATAGAATCCTCTTATCTTCTGATATCGGTAAAGAGCGACCGCCTCTTAATGAATGGCAAGAGTTTCAAAAAACTTTCACAGTACAAGAAGATTTTGCTTTCGGTAAAGACGCAAATTATCCATTTTACATCTACTTAGCCAAAAATGGCTGGATTGAGTTTAAAGAGCCAATCCTTGTCCGTGGGTCAAACACAGGGCCTTACAAGCCAAGTCAGTTTGATGACGCTTACAAACAGACAAAAGAAGCTAAAGAACTAGCAGAAAGCGCTCAAACGAAGGCGATTCAAGTTGCTGAACAGGCTAGACAGGCTCAACGATCTGCAGAAGCGACAAGGACTCAAGTCACACAGCTTGCTGGATCGTATGCTATCCAAAATTTAAATAGCGCAGGAGATTTAATTTCTGGCATTAATTTAGGAGCAAGTGGTTTAAATCGGATCACTGGTAGAGCTACTCATATCACTGGTGACACATTAATTGATAATGCAGTGATTAAATCTGCAATGGTTGACAAGCTCAAAACAGGTAATTTTGAAGCAGGATCAGTCACTACTCAGATTATTGCGAGTAATGCAGTAACAGCGGATAAGTTGTTGGTAGATTCAGCAATGATCAACAAGCTTGTATCAAATCAAGCATTTATCAGGGAATTGACATCGCAAAAGGCTTTTATCACGCAACTGGCATCAATTGATTTTTCTGCCGAACACATTAAAGGTGGAAGGTTGAGCGCTAACACTGGATCAACAGTTTTTGATTTGGACAATGGAACACTGAATCTGTATTCAAACACAGGAACAATCAGACGGATTGACGATACAAGTTCATCTCAATTTATTTCGCTTAAAAAGAGTGGCTTTATTGCTGAACAATTTAGAGACAATAATGCAGCGTTAATGGTTTTTGGAACTAATCATAACAAAGATCCTAAAGAAGTTGAACGGCACGACAACAAAACATTTGCAGGTATTCGGGTCTGGTCGGGCAAAGGTAACGGAAAAGAAGAAAGTCTCACCGAGTTTATCGGTGATCGTGTATTGATATACAACAACAACTCCAACCGTAGTCCTTGGGTTTTCCATAACAATATAAACAGCAAGCAAACATACTTGCTTCCAATGAATGAAAATGGTGTCAAGCACTCAATTGGTCGAAGTGACTTCTTCTTAGAAGCGGTTTATTCTCGTAAGGTCATTCTTGCGAACGGTAAAGATGCGGGGGCGTACTTATGGGATTTACTAACCTGTTTCGGTATGATGGTCCGTTATGGCATGATTTCAAACAGTACGATTAAAAACCACATTCAGGGAATTTTAAACGGGTATGGTTTTAGGGTATAAAGGAGAAAAAATGAACGAACAAACTTATGTATTAATCATCACAGATCTAGCTAATCAATTAGCTAGTAAATCAATCAACGAGGCTGAATTCAAAGCACGATTGACTGAAGCGAAACAGGAAAAAGCACAGCTTATTCAAGAGTTGGAAACATATCGCTCTGTTCTGGAATCTGACAAAGATTTGAAGGACCTGTTTGAAGAAATCAAGAACAAAAACGAGGTAACTAAATAATGAATTACAAAGTACAATTTAAATCATATGATTCAGTAGCTAATGCTACAAAGGTAGCAATCAAGCAAGACTTCCCGTACCGTGTCTTCGAGGAAATTCTGCCAACAAATCGCATGACTGAAGATGATGCGACACTTGTTGAAGCAGTATTGAACATCGTACGCATGGAACTAGACCCTTCTGGCGCTATCGTAGCACTCAAGAAGGAACTTGACAAGTCTGTTGATGCCAATAAGGATGCCATCAATAAAATTCAAGAACTCACTCAGGAGAATGAAAAGAAAGATGTCCTAATTCAAAATAACAAAGCACTTGCTGACTGGTCTGTCCTTGTAGCTGTGACCAATCAAGACAATCCACTGGATCCAACACTCTACAAGCGAGCGCTTGAGCTTGTGGAAGCTGCTCAAGTAGGCAAGACCTACAAAGAACATGATATCTTCACTTTGATTGATCCAGATCACAATGAACAATACAGTGAAGGAAAACGTGTACTCGTGCAAGTCAATTATGATTTCACATACAACGGGGAATCAATCAAAGACTTGAAAGGCCCACTGCTCCAAAATGGCAAGCTTGCAATCTATAATTGGGAAGTCCCAAAAGAAGAGAAGCAAAACAAACCATCAGGAGACCTTGAAACTCAACCAGTCGCACACCCTGAATCTTAATTGAATGGAGTGTGATTGATGTATCAAGAACCAGATGGAATCTTTGGAATTATCGAAGTAGTACGTGACTTCTATGATCACGGAATTGATGAACACATGATTGTATTTCTCTTGATGGCCATTGTGGCTCTAGATATCGTTTTAGGTGTAGCTAGAGCGTGGGCCTACCATGAGTTCTCAAGTAGAAAATGGAGGAAAGGGCTAGTAAGTCACACAGCTATGATTTTAATTACAGCCATTGGCTATCCATTCGCCCTATACATGAATCTGGGGCCTGTAGTTGATGCTTTTATTGTCGCAATGATGGCAGCATACGGTTCCAGCATTCTAGCCAGTCTTTCAGCCTTGGGAGTAGAGATTCCTGGTCTAGATCGCATTGTGAAACAAAATATAGATCATGAAAAATTTCAGTTAAAAGATGGTTTGGAAGAGCCTAGTAAGCTAATCAAAAAAGGAGAAAAGAAAAATGAATCAAATCACTGATATTGTAACAAGTAGCGCAATGAGTATTTTAGTAATTATGGTTGGAATTATCGTTCAAGCGGTTAAGAAATACCTCTTGACTCGTGGTGGTAAGAAAGCCATTGAAGTTGCTGAAATCCTTGCAAAAAATGCTGTGAATGCTACGGAACAAGTAGCAGGCACCTTGGACATTCATGGCAAAGACAAGATGGAACACGCCAAGACCAGCTTGATTGAAGGTTTAGAAGCATATAACATTAATCTGACAAACGATCAATTGAACACATTCATTGAAGCTGCTGTCAAACAAGCAAATGAACAATGGAAGAAATGAGGCTCAAGAATGGTAGCAATAAATGACATTTTAAGTTTTTCAGAATCTTTGGCCAATCAAGGTGTGGGAACTGATGCAGATGGTGCATACGGAACCCAATGCGTTGACTTACCGAATTCAATTTCTATAAACTTTTTCGGAAAAGCTCTCTGGGGAAATGCTATTGACCTACTTAATTCAGCCGCTGGGTTAGGGTATGAAGTAGTATATGATGCAGTAGGAGTCAACCCACGAGCAGGAGCCATCTTTGTCATGGATACAACTTACCTGTATGGCCATCCTTATGGTCACACAGGAATTGTAATTGAGGATAGCGATGGGGTCACTATGAAAACCATTGAACAGAACATTGATGGGAACGCTGATTCCCTTTATGTTGGAGGTCCTGCAAGATACAATACACGCAACTTTGATGGAATTGTTGGATGGTTCTATTTCCCAACTGATGACACATCTGTGACATTTGAACAGCCGGAGCCATCAGAACCATTGACAACTGAATCAAACGGTTTTAATCCAGAAATAGGAACCTTCACTGTTGAGGTATCTGCTCTAAATGTACGAGCAGGAGCAGGGATTGGAGCTGAAATTGTAGCAGTATATAGTGCAGGTCAAGAAATCAATTACGATGGATGGATTGATAATGATGGCTATATTTGGATTTCTTACATTGGCGGTTCTGGAAATCGTAGATATGTAGCTGTGGGTCAATCACAGAATGGTAAACGTATCACAGACTTTGGTTCTTTTAGTTAAATAATATGATTTAACCCTCCCGAAATGGGAGGGTTTTTTTATTTTTCGTTTTAACAGACATTTTTTGAAATGTCGGTTATAACAGCAAACACGGTATTGTGTTTTCAGGGGTATTGATACCCAAAATGATACCCATTTTTTATAGACATTGCATTTTTGCATATTAATTTAACCATTAAAGATACAATTATCTAGGGTTTTAAGGCTATTTCTCAAAATGTTAGATAGTGGTCATTAAACAAGTTTCTGTTTACCCAATCGCAAAATAATAAGGTTTCCTTAACCTTTTTATCCCGATCCTTGATCCAAAGGTGAGGAAGCTAGAAATAGCATAAATCAAAGCTTTCCGGATTGACGGAAGGCTTTTTTCTTTTATCTATCATAAAAATATCATGTTTACTCTTGTTAATATAATGTTTGAATTTGTGTTTTTTGAAAAATGTAGTATAATAGAGAC
>ERZ773074.660-NODE-660-length-14278-cov-2.628911_pt1 | contig 14278 bp, 14 predicted proteins | sample MGYA00580615_ERZ773074 | MGnify/ENA primary metagenome ERZ773074 (study PRJEB29015, sample SAMEA2738126) | human oral metagenome | biome: human oral; feature: human-associated habitat; material: saliva | place: China | collected 2160 ...
TATAGTCGAACTTTCTTTGTCTCCACCAAATCCATGGCATGCAATTATGACTTTTTCAATTTTGCTATTTGGCAAAAATACTTTGGTAGGTATTTCATATTTGCTTTCTTTTAAATTAATATATTCTATTTTCATGATACTCCTATATTTTTTAAAATTTATCCAATATCTTATTCATCATTCCTCTAACTTTTTATAGTATTCTTTAATCCAATCTCTTCTGCTTCCATCTTTTCTTTTATAATTTAATGAACCATATATGTATCCGTTTTTAGGTAATATTTCTATCTTTTCAATTTGTTCTTTTCTTATTTTCCAAACGCATCCTTGTAAAACATTACTTTCAGTTGTTATACATCTTTGAAATGTCGTTTCTATTTTTTTGCATATTTCTAAAAATTGATTGTCAGTTCTGTGTGTTTTATATTTATCTCTTCTGATATATGCCTTTAATTCTTCTTGTGTAATATTTTTACTCTTTAATTCTTTTTCAAATTCTTCTTTTTCTGTTTTAGTTTCTGGAATATATGTATTACTTAGTAAAAATGAATAACGTCTAAAGTCTGTAATGAAAACTTCTTCATCTTTTACATTAAATGTTATTTTTACATCAAATCCTTCTACCGGTTTTCCTTTATGCTTTGGTGGGCAAATTGATCTATTACATTTAACCCAACACCATATTGGATAAGTTGCATTGCTTTTATTTTTTACTCTTTCATTCATGTTTTGAATTACCCAATTATATGTTTGGGACATTTTATCTTTATCAATATATTTATCTTTACATATTAAATATCCGTTTTTTTCTAAATATTCAAGTGCTTTTTTTGATTGAAATGTTATAACTTTCATATCTTTTCCTCTTATTAATTAAAGTATTATTCTTCTGCTGTTTTTTTCCAATAATCTTGAATGAATTTTACTAATTCACGGCCTTGTTTTTGATAATCTTTTTCTAATGTTTCAAATTTACTGAATGTCCAGCCACAATCTCTTGAAGTTATTTCATTTTTAGGATATCCTCCTGAAATTCCAATCATTTCTTCTTGATTCCAAAATTCTGAGGCTCTGAATTTGTATGAATAACAAATTTCATCATCTATTTCAAAACTTTCTAATAAGCTAATTTTTTCTGGAATCTTTCCTAATTCTGTTGGATATTTTAGCCATCCTACCATATTTGAGTATGCTATTTGTTCTTGCGATATTTCTTCATATAATGGTAATTCTTTAAATTTATCTATACTTTCACATGCGTTCACAAGTTCTTTAACATATTCTTTATCTGTTAAAATGTCTTTTACCATTTTTTCGCTCACTGGGAGATTTTTTTGCAATTGGTATTTGATTACAAATACTGCTGCAATGTTTGATAATGGCTGTTTTGCAATTTCTTTTATTAGCTCTTTTATTTCTTTATCTTCAATTTCACAGCATACATCTGCTAATATTTCAATATTATCATATATTATTGGATTTATTGTGTCTGGATTTGCATTAAAATATTCTATTATTCCTCTTAATTTTTGCTTTGTGCTTGATATAAAAAATTCCTTTTCTTCATCGGTAAATAATTCTAAAGTTGGATCATTTTTTAATAATATTTGTGCCATACAAAAGAATATTCCATTATCACATCCATCATATATTGTTAATAATGTATGTTTGAATGTTAAATATTTTTCTTTAAACATTGGATAATTTTCAAGGTTTGTTAGAAATTCTATTTGTTCAAATGTTGCTTCTAATATCATACATCCTAGTACGAATATTATTTGCTCGTTTGATTGATACATTTCGTCTATGATATATGGTAATTTTCCCATATTAAGTTCTGATACTTGATTATTTTTTCCTAATAATACTTCTATCCATTGTTTGAAGTTTTTTTCATCTACATCAATTTCTTTTATAATGGATTTTTCTGATTTTGGATCATATTCGTTTACAATTTTTTTAAATTTTTCAAATGCTTTAAATTTCATAATTTCTCCTGTGGACTTTTATTTGAGTCATTATATTACATTCTTTTACAACATTCAATCTATATGGCCTTTATATCATGATAAAAAGAGTAGTTTCAAGCTACTCTTTTGTCTACATTTATAATTTCATATATGTGTTTTAATATTATGTTCCCTTAATTTTCTAAACTCCATTTAATTCCTTTAGCTATTCGTTTTGCTGTTTCGTTGAAATGATTTCCTTCATTCTCTTCATATATTGTTTTTACTTTATTTGATAAATATTCTTGTATTAGTTTTGTTTTTTCTTCTACTGATTTTAATATTGGATTTTTACTTATTTTTTCTTTATCACCTAATGAAAAATATATTGATTCTACTTTTGAGCTTATTTTATTCTCTTTTATGTAGTTTTCTAAATTCGGATACCACATTGATCCTGATGCTGTAATAATTTTTTTAAATTTATCTGTTTTATATCCAGAATATAGTCCAAATAATCCTGATAATGAATATCCAGCTATTGCATAATATTTTACTTTTTTATTGTTTTTCTCTATTTTCTTTTCTATCTCTGGAATTATTTCAGTTTCTAATACTTTTAAATATTCATCTGCATTCCCTAAATATGGTTCTTCATTCTTAAATAAACTAGTAATTTTCCAAGGTGACATCTCTTTATTCCAATTTATATTTGTAATTTCTACTAATATAAATTCTTTTGAGTTTATGTGTCTACATTCTGTAATTATTTCATTTATTTGTTCTTCAAAATTATTTAATATAATTACTGGGAGTGTATTTGAATTGTCATTATCATTGTAATATATCTTAATTTGCTTATTAGCGATTATCATAGCAATTTTCCTTTTTTATGATCTATCAATATCTTCTTGCTGATAGTCTTTTCTAATTATTCTTAAAATTCTATCCGGTGATAAATTTACATTACCTGCTAAATTGTGGAATCTTAGGAATGCTTTTTCTGGATTTTCTGAATTTTCTACTTTGTCTGCGATATATTGGCCGATTACATATCTTTGATATATCTCAAATTCTAATTCTTTATTTCTTAGAATTCCATCCAAGTCTGTATAACAGTATTCTGATTCTTCCTCTGAAAAATTTTTCGGATCCTTTATATGACATTTTCTTTCAATAGCGCCTATTACTCTTGGCCTCGTTATATACAATCCTTTTTTTAATTTCATATCTATAAGTTCTTTTTCAATTAACACTCCACAAGATACTTTCTTACTATGTTCTAATCTCCATTTTTTGTGTATATTATAATCATTTTGTGTTATCTGTTTGTTTTTTACTAACCATTTTCCTAATAAGTTTTCAATAATATGCGTTGGTACCTCTGATATATATAATTGTCCATAAGTTCTACCTGTTGTTTTTGGAGAATAATTCATTTCATGTATCATTTCATGTAATACTGTAAATATATCTTTAGGAGTATTCGTATAATATAAAAATACTTTTCCAGCAATCATGGATTGTTGACATTCATACTCATTTGAAAATGGCAATATACTTACTGCTTTACTATTTTCATCATATTGATTTAATAAATTCATAAATTGTTCTGCGAGCATTGGATTTATTGTTTTTAAAAATTTGTAATTGTATTCTATAGATTCATTTATATCAATTTCTCTAGACCATTCTTCTGTTTCAATTTTAGGATATGGTTGTCTTAAAACTTCTTCACACATTTCTTTTATCTGCTCTAAATTAGTTGTATAAACAATTTTACTTGGATCTTTTATATATTCTGATACTACTTTATCAATAATTCTAGTTTTTTCATCTATCTTATTCGGATCTGTTATAAAGTCATCAATTCTTTCAATAATATCTTCTACTTTTGAATTTTTATTTCCGTTTTTATAATGTAGGTATATAAATTCAAAATTTGGATTTTCACGATTTTTTAGATTGTCTGCTAGATGCTGGGCCATTACATATTGCTGACCTTCGAAAAAAGTCATTTCTTGTTCTGATAATAAGAAATTTATTACCAATGGCTCTTCAATTTCTTTTTGAAAAATTTCAGCAATTGGCTTGCTTGAATTATGAGCTTTTTCCGTTAACATTTGCAATACATTTTCAGGTGTCAATTCTTTTCCTGATTGTTTCATTCTTATTAATTCAGCTTGTATTAGTACTTCTCTTACACAGTGTTTACTATCTTTTAGTCTATCATTTTCAACCATTCTTAAATCGTTATGGCTTATTTTCTTATTTTTTACAAGCCATTGGCCTAAAAGTTTTTCAGCCATGATTGATGGTGATTCACTGAAATATTCTGCTATTTTAGTTTGATATCTTTCATTATTTATAATAGTGTCTACTCTATTCATTTTATGTATCATTTCATGAATAATTGCAAACATATCATACGGTGTTTCATTGAAAAAAATATGTACTCTACCTTTTTCGTCTACTCCATTTAATACATCATCTTTATATTCTGATTTTGGTAATATTTCTACTTTAACATTCCCATATCTTTCTTGTCTTATTATATTAATAAATTGATTTGCATAATTAGAACCTATTTCTTGTTTTAAAAATTGATATACGTTTTCAATTGATTCATTTATATCTACTTTGCGTGACCAGTTTCTTTTTTCAAGTTTTTGAGGTTGCTTTGATAGAATTTTTTCACATATTGGTATTATTTTTTGTTCTAAAAATTCGATATATTCTTTATTGCTTTCATCTTTGACAAATTCTGTTACTATTTGATCTAATGTTAATATTTCTTCCATTTTATTCTCCACTTATTAGATTTTATTTTAAAATTTGTCATTTGTATTTTATTTATCTCTTATTTATATATGCCTATATTATAGCATCTTTATTCGATTATGTATACTATTTACTTTTATTTATTTGCTATGGATGTATGAAAAAAGAATAAAGCTTGTTGTAGCTTTACTCTTTTTATTATTGATTACTCTTTATTCTCTCCATATAATCTTATTTTACGTTTTTATTTCTAATATATTCACCAGTAAATTCATTTTCTAAGATATCCATGTGAAGTTTGTCATAATATTTTCCATTTAAGTATATTGCATCTCTATCTACTCCTGTGTCCTTAAATCCACATTTTAAATAGCATTTATGTGCTCTTTCATTTACTGATAATAAATCTAATTTGATGCTATGTAAATTTAAATACTTAAATCCATATTCCAATATCAATTTAATTGCTTCTGCTCCAAATCCATTGCTTCTATATGCTTCATCTCCAATAAATATTCCTAATTCTGCACTTCTTTCTATTGATTTAATTTTCACCAAACTAATGGTTCCAATTAATTTATCGTTATTTAAATCTACTATATCAAAATTATAATCTTCTGTATTTTTTACTATATTGTTCATCCATTCACGTTCACTATCCAATGTCATTAATTTTGCAGTAGCTCCAGTATAATCAGTTACTTGAAAATCATTCATCCATTCTGTGTATTTTATGATATCCTCTTCATCAGTTGTCTTTGGTGATAAATAAATTCTATCACCTATTAATTTCTTAAAATGTGGCATATTTACTCCTTTATATTTTTATTTTAGCTTAAAGCTTCTATTAATTCTTTCATTTCTTTATAATTTAGTTCTACTAGAATATTATTTTTTGATGTTGCTTCTGCTAATTCCATTAACTTTGTTATTGCTTTATTGTATTCTAGTTCTGCTATGACTCTATTTTCTGTTATGCTTACTAATGTTAGTCTATAATCTTCAATTTGTCTGCCATCTTCTGTTTCATAATCAAGTGACTTTGGCAAAGATGTTAGTACATTTTCAGTTAATGTGCAAACACATATTATTTCGTTGTCCTTTGTATAAAAACGTGGTATTGCAGTGTAATATTCCTTTATAATTTTATTATCTTTTGATTTCATGTATCTCTCCAATTTATTTGTCTAGTTGGTTTTTGCTTTCTATTTCTTCTATTGTTGGTTTGCCTTCTACGAATTTCCCTTTTAATTCTCTCCATTCATCACTTAGTAAAAATTTCCTTGAAAGTGTCGCTTGGTATGGATTTTTAAACATTTTTTCAAAATTTTTATTACCTTTTTCTATTTGAAATCCTAGGTCTTTAAAATTTTTTTGTAATAGCTTTAGTTTTAATAAATCTGATACTGCGAAGATAGTCGTAACATGAGTAAAGCTGCCTTCTTGCATCTTTGATTTTATCTTTTCTAAAGCATCTGCTAAATATACTCCGCCTTCTCTTGCTTGCTTAGAGTTTATTTGCTTTGGAACAACATGCAATGCAATTGTTTCATTAATAATATGATATGATACCATATTATTTAATTTTATGAATTCATTTTTAGGATGTTCTTCCATTTTTGCTTTTAACCAAGTTGATAGCATTTCTATTGTACCATTTTCTCCTATTCTTTGTTTTGCGATATTTTCAAATTCTTCATCAGACATTGAATTTATTTTCTTTAATATTTCTTGATATTTTTCAACATTAGTATTATTTTGCTTTTTTATCTGATTTTCAATTACGCTAATTGCTTCTTGTCTGGTAAACATATTGCCTCCTTGCTTTTATTAAGATAATTATATATTAATGGATTATATAACGCAATTATAAATATCTTAATTACAACAAATCTATTTCGTTAATTCCATCTAAAAAAACATAATTATCCATATTATATGATAAATTTTTTTCTATTTGCTTTTGAGCAATCTTGCATATTTTTGAAATTCTTTCATTGTTTACTAGTGGATCTATGTATCTCACTTTTGCACTAAGATGTACAGAATAAATATCTTTTGGCTTGCTTGGCGAAACTTTTACTTTCTTAGCTTTTTCCCATATTTCATAAATATTTTGATATTTTGAATTTCTTATAATTTCAATTATGTCTTCGTCTTTTAATTTGTATAAATCTTCTAATGTGACTAAATTTTCTTCATTCAGCTTTTTCATTATATCGGCTAGGAGTTGCATTGAATATCTTGTTCTATCTTCTCTATATATTACTGATAGTCGGCTTGTGATTTTTACAAATTCTCTTGCAATTTTCTTAGTTTTAAATGCCATTTCATCAATGTTCTGCTCATTTTTTACAATTTTTATGTCATTATATATTTCTCTTATTGTCTCTATATCTGACAACTTATATGTGAATAGTGCGTTTGATAAAGAATATTCTAATCTATCCGATGATAACTGTGGTGTATCATTATCTGCTATTGGATATAAGTGATAATTATCGACTTCTTTTAATTGGATTTTATCTCTTTGTAATAAATCCATTATTTCTTTAGAATTTTCTATTATTTGTGTTGTTAAATCTTCAGTTGATTCTTGAGTTATATAATCTTTATTCATAAAGTCTACGCAATGCTTAAATACTGGTGTTGCTATATCGTGGAACAATCCTGATAGAGTTTGCTTTTTGTCTTTTGTGAAATGCCAAATTATTAATGCGACTGCTATCGCATGATCCAAGCTTGAAAAAAAGAATTCACTTTCAAACAAATCTGAATATATTGTGCCACATGTTATGCTTATGTATTGTTGCTTTAACATTTCTTTAGTATTTATATAGTCATTTAACCAGGTTGGAAAATCTGGCTCTAGGATATTGAAATATTCTTTTAAGTCTTTATTTATGTTTTTCATATAATTATTTTTCATAGATTTCCTCCATATACTATTATTTATATAATATTTTAATAAAAAATAAAAGATGCATTACTTTATTTGTAATACATCTTGTTGATTATTATTTCTCTATTTTGCCTTTCCAGTTAATTATTCCACCAAAATCTACTAGATTCGTGTATCCTAATTTTTGCATTTTGTATGATGCTTGTCTGCTTCTGCTTCCACTTCTACAGTATATTAAAATCAATTGATTTTTGTCTTTTAATTTGTTGTAAACTGTTTCATTTATTGTTTCGTTTGGAATGTTTATGGCATTTGGTATATGTCCCTCTTTGTATTCGTCAGGTGTTCTTACATCTACAATTACATATTCTTTGTTTTCCTCCATGATTTTTACAATGTCATCCATTGTTACGTGTCTTATTTCATTAGTTTTAGCTGTGCTTGTATTTGCGCTATTTGTTGATTTTGTAGTTTTATTTTCGTTATTAGCTTTGTAAATGAAAAATCCGGTGCAGATTAGTACTGCTATTATTACGATTGCTATTATTATATTTTTCTTCATTAATGACTCCTTTTATTTTAATAAAAGGACGGACAATTTTTTATCCATCCTTAACTTATTTATTTTACATTTTTGTAAATTCTGATTTTGGAACTCCACATACTGGGCATGTCCAATCTTCTGGTAAATCTTCAAACTTTACCTCTTCTTTTTCATCGTCATATATATATCCGCATACATTACAAATATATTTCATATTAAACCTCCTTTGTGAAAATTTATTTATATTTAATGAATTTCTAATTTTAATTTAGAAATATCATATTGTTTTTACAATTAGGATTATATCAAATAAGTTTTGTTTTTTCTGTGACTTAGTCACATTTTTTTGATTTTTTTAATTTATTTATGTCCTTTATTATTATTTTCTTTCTTGAAATCATTATTAGATTTTCTTTTTCTAGCTTTTTTAGCATTCTTGATACGCCTTCTCTTGATGCTCCTATGTTTTTTGCTATTTCTTCTTGTGTAATAAATATTCCATCTTTACAATTATTTTTTTCATATATTTCTACTAAAAAGTCAGAAAGTCGTGTATTTAAATCATTAAATAACATGTTTTGCATTAATGTAAGTATTTGTGCCATTTGATTATTTAATAATTCATATATATGACTTTTAGTTTCAATATTTTTATCGATTATTGATTTTAATTTTTGATTTCTTATTAACAGTATTGTTGTATCCTCTTCTGCACTAATGTCTGTTTTAAAATTAGTTTTGTTTATAATACATGCTGCTGATATAACACAACATTCGCTTTCTCTTACTTCAAATAAATTTATTTCACGCCCCTCATTTGACATGATATATACGCGAATTCTGCCTGAAATTACTTTTATCATCCCTAAACATTCATTTAAATTATTGTATATTAAACTGCCTTTTTTGTATTCTTTAATGTCTGAGTGTTTGATTAATTCTTCTTGTTCAATTTTGTTTAAAAATCTCCAAAATGGTAATTCTGATAATATTTGTTCTTTATTCATATTTTTCCTCTTGTATTATTTTCTATTTTATAAATAATAAATATCTTCTTAAGTATTTAATTTTAAATAGTATAATAATTATTATATAACTAATGATAAATGTTATTATGCAATATAAGAATGTTTTCATTGGTAATCTTAATTCGTTTACAAAATTGCATTGCTTTAATAAATTGATTATATCATCATATATTTTAATTGGTTTTCTAGGGTTATAGTTATGAATTTTTACTTATAGTTAGCTCTTCTATTAAATATGTTCCTAATACTTGTGTTCCATTTTTTAATTTAAAATTATAAGTACTATGATCATGTCCATGTATATTATATGGAACTTTATTTTTATATAGATACTCCGTTATTCCTTGCAATCCACTGTGTACAACATCGTTTGAACTTTCTGCTGTTAACGGACCTGTATGTGATAAAAGAATATCTACTGGCTCCATTTGATTTAAGAATTGAACACTTTCTTCATGTGTAAATGATGGAAAATTTGCATTTTTATACTTATAGCATCCTTGTATTCCGCCTATTCTAATCCCATTTATTGTCACTATTTTTCCATTTAAATCATTTATTCCATAATGTTTTAAAATTTCAAATTCATCATGATTTCCTAAGATTCCTACTAGTTTTTCCTTAGGAATATATTGTAGAATAATGTCATAATCACTGTATGTTACATCTCCTAAAACACAGCATAAATCATAGTTTCTAGCATTTCTGATTTTATCTATTAAACTAGTGCTATGTACTAAAAGTCCGTGAGTGTCTGTTATTACTAATAAATTTATGCTATTGGGAAATTTTCTGCAATCTCCGAATTTTTTATATAATTTTTCTTCATTAATTTTAGCTGATTTATTTCTTTTTAATATATTAAATAAGTTTATCATCATAATTCTTCTTTCTTTGGCTTTTTTGCTATGAAAACATAATAATTTTTCTTATGGCTAAATCTTATTGTTTCTCTCTTATCTATTAGTTGGACTTGAAATATGGATAAATACTTTTTTATTTCTTCTTTATCAAATAGTCTAATATACCTATCTTTATTTAAATAAAAATTGTCCTCTAACTTAACTGCTGTTTCCTTGATAACTTCTAGTGCCTCTTTTCCATTTACCGAACCAATGAATATCCCATCATTTTTTAAGACTCTCTTTATTTCTGACACTAATTGTTTGGTTGTTTTATCATCAAAATAATGTATTGATAAGCTTGCAAATACCAAATCAAAAGTTTCTGATTCAAATGGTAGTCGTTCAGTCATATCTACTATTTTTGTATTTTTATTAAACTTTTTCACTTCTCTTAAAGCAGTTTCTGATATATCTGTTGATGTTACTTCATATCCATATTCCATTAATCTTTTAGAATATTGCCCAATACCACATCCTAATTCTAGACATTTTCCTTTATTATTGAAATATTCTATATATTCATCAATCCACATATCAATTTCTAATTTTTCATTGATTCGTTTTTTCCAATATTCATCATTTTTAAAATAATTTTTCATATTTGTATTACCTTTAGTTTTAATATTATACTAATAATTAACATCTCTATTATTTAATTATCTTATTTTTTAGCGATTATTCCATAATATCTTCTTGTTAATTTTATTTTACCATTATAAGAATTTTCTTCAATATATTTATCTAATTTTTCATTTTCTATTTCATTAGACAAATAATCTTTTACAAAACCACTTTCCTCACTAAAATTATCAATTATTGGAACTTTTAGCAAAAACTGTTTTAATAATGATTTATTCTTAAAAAATTCTATAGTATGTATTGGTACTAATTCAACATCTTTAAAACCAGCTTCTAAAACTTTTTCATAATCAATAATACTTATTGGTTTTAAATCATTGAAAGCCTGTCCCTTACCAAATAATAATTTTAAAGAATAACAATCATGTTGATCTACGCCATGTATAAATAAATATCCACCTTTTTTTAAACATTTGAATATTTGTTTTGGATTTATTACAGTATTTCTAGCCACTACTATATCAAAATATTCGTTTGGAACGTCCATCTTTAAATTATCCATAATTCTAAATGATATGTTTTTTCTACGACTTTTCAACAAGTTCTTATTAGCTGTTTCTATCATCTCTTTTGAAAAATCAGTTCCTAAAATTTCAGTTACTTTAGGAAAATATTTTAATAGTTTTTCTCCTCCTCCAGTTCCCAAATCTAATATTTTCGAATCTTTAGTAGAATATTTTTTAATTAATTTAAACAAATTCCAATTAGTTAAAGTTTTTGATTCAATTTGAAATTTATCAAAGTTCCATTCTTTTATTTTTTCATAATAATTTAATTCATTTTCTTTATTCATATTATATCCCCTTTCTAATTTATTGTGGTATAAAAAAAGAACCTCCTTTCATGAACAGCAAAAATATACCACAAAGTTTACTGTGGTAATTTTGTCATTCATGATGAGATTCCTAGGTTCTTATCATTATTAACCCCACATATTAGTGCTATGGTAATAAAACGCGAATAACTAATTGATTTATTACAATAAAATATTAACACTTTTATATTGATATGTCAAATTCGAGATTTGTATATTTTAAACGTGTCACGGAATTTAAGTGATTTATTTTATAATCACTTAAATTATTATCTATTTATAAAATATAATACATCTTCTTTTGTATATAGATTTAGAGGTATTTATGACCCTTTTTTTACATTTAATTTTTAAACTCCTTCAACAATAATTTGTTTCAAAATAATACAATCTTTGTTTCTATACATTTTTATACTCTACCTCAATTATAATGTTTTCAAATATGATTCTATATTATTTAAAATACTATCAGGTATTTGCCCCTTATAATAACCTATAATAACATTTGTTTTTCCTTGAAACTCAACTATATTTATTGAAAAAGGCGTTAATGGATTATGACTAGGTAAAATAATCAAATCCTGAATATTTCCTTTCTTATATTCATTATAATTAATTTTGCCTAAATGAGAAATTATTGCTCCAGCCGAAAAAATATTCTTATTTTTTATACTTGCAAAGAAACATCTTAAAAATAGTTTTCTAATAAATGTTGGTATATGTCTGTATCCATAGTTAGAGACATTACAATAATTTAATTCTTTGGAATTATCTAATGCATTATGAATCTTATCTGTTATAGAACTAATTTTTTCATCTTTACCAACATTAATATAAATTGGTAATATCAAATTTCCTAGATGATTCTTATCATCTTTATGATATCTATATCTTAAATCAACTGGTATGACAAATTTAACATTATCTTTATTGTATTGTAATGCTACTATATGTGCTATTTCAGCAATAATATTATGAATATATTTATTTAGATTGATCAATTTCCATTCAATGTTGTAATCATTAATTTTATTAATTTCATTAATTGAAAACTTTAAAATATTTTTTTCATATTTTTTATAAAATAGTTTTTTATCAATGTAAGTATCAATATTTACATCATTTTTATATTTTTCAGGTACTATATTATTTAAAACTTTCAAGAAGTTATCAATAAACATTAGTGAACCTTTTCCATCAAATACTCCGTGAAAAAATCTAAACAGCAAAAACTTTTTATCATAATTTTTAAACTTTATATAATATACTTGTATACTTTCTTTATTATAATTTATTGTTTTATTTAATAATTCATTATTAATAAAATTATCATAATTTTCCAAAATTACCAATTCTATTTTTCTTGTTCTAAATTGAAAATTCCAATACTTACCACATTTATAGACATCAGAACCTTCACATAGTTTTATAGTTTCATTTAAACAATTATTTAATACAGCTGTGTCTATTTCTTCTTGTATTTCAACAAAGCTTTGTATAATAAATGGATTAATAATAGATTGTATATCGATAAATATTAATTCACAATTTGCTATTTTTCTTGCTTTCATCCTTCGTCCCTATCTTTTAATAATTTTTTTATTTCCTGTATAGCATTTTTCGTTCCATCATATTTATTAATAACATTAGAATAATAACTCAATCTTTTTTTTCGAACCTCAATGATTTTATCAATTTTCTTCATCTTTTTTAAATTTATATTTTTCATATATATTCCAATTTTTTTCTTTGCAATAATTTTAGCATTCATTTTTTGTTCTTCTTGTTGTGGAATACATACTTGAAAAACTTCATTACTTATTGCTTCATAAATACTATTTATTCCTCCGTGATTAATAAAGAGTTTACATTTTTTCAAAAGTTCAATTTGATTTGTATAACTAACTAATTCAATATTTTCTTTATTTGAAACCATATTTAATTTTCCAATATTGATAATAGTTTTTTTATTTTTAACGAAATCATTTTTTATTATTTTATTTAATAATTCCTTATTTTCAGTAAAAATTGTTCCTAACGAGATATAAATATCATATGATTTATACTTAGTTTTATGCAAACTTATCCTATCATTAATAGTAGTTCCTACAAATTTAAAAGATTTTGGAAAAGTATTTATAAATGGCTGTAATTCCTTTGGAGTAAAAACAATTGTTATATCACCACTATTTACAAATATATCAATCATATTGAATTTTATTATTTTGTTTTCTTTCCTGAATTTCTTTTCCGCTTCAATAATTTCATGTATTTTTTTTCCATATTTAAAACTTAATGCAATCGAAGAAAATAACATATTGGAGAAAACAAAAGTCCATATATTATATGCAATTGTAGTGCATAAACAAACCGATTTAATGTTTAATCTTTTTGCAATGTTTTTAGCAAATGAACACATTGAATCATAAATAATTAAATCAACTTTAATATCTTTTACTTTATTTATATATTCTAAATAACATTTACTATTTATTGCTAATAAATTTTTAAGTAAAATGTAAAAATTCGATGTTATATATGATAAATTATTTATTTCTTCAAAGTTAATTGAATATTCTATAAAATTTGCTCCACTTTCTAAAATAAATTTCTTATATTTGTTTGTACAATACCAATCAACTTCACAACCACTTTCTATAAGTTTTTTTATAATTGGAAATTCAGAAATTAAATGACCATATGCAGGTGTAGAAAA
>ERZ773074.661-NODE-661-length-14274-cov-6.941487_pt1 | contig 14274 bp, 18 predicted proteins | sample MGYA00580615_ERZ773074 | MGnify/ENA primary metagenome ERZ773074 (study PRJEB29015, sample SAMEA2738126) | human oral metagenome | biome: human oral; feature: human-associated habitat; material: saliva | place: China | collected 2160 ...
AAGTTTGCACCTGCATTATATAGAGTACTGCCTAGGCTACCTAGTGCCGACACTGCCCTACTGGGTAGGGTTCGGATCGTAGACACGGCGGTATTTATGCCGCTAGTGATAGCGTTCTTAATTCCATTCCATGCACTTACGCATGTAGATTTTACGGTGTTCCAGGCGACAGACCATAGGCCCTTGATAGCACCCACCCCAGCAGAGATTAGCCCCTGGATACCCTGAATAGAGCCACCAATAATAGACCTAATGCCATTCCAGGCGGCCAAACATATTTGTTTGATAGCTGCCCATGCACCGGACCAATCACCGCGTAAAACAGCAGTAAAAAGCTTGAAAATGCCTGTAATAATATTAACGGCGGCCTGGATTGTGCCGGTTATAGACGTCCAGGCGCCAGAAAGTGCGGTTTTTATGCCCTCCCAGATTTCGCCCCAATGCTGCGCTAGGCCCTGGAATACTGTAACGATAATATCGGCTATTGGCTGGCCTATGGTCTCCCAGGCCGCCCGCATAAACTCCCAGGCCGCGCTAGCTGCAGTCTGGATTGACTGCCAGATAGATTGCAGGGCAGGGAGCGCGGTTGACTGGAACCACGCCACAAACTGGCTGATTAGGGCCTGGATTTGTTGCCATGCGGCTTGCACAGCGGCGCGGAAGCGTTCGTTATGCTGGTATAGGTAGACAAACGCTGCCACCAGCGCGGCGATAGCAGCGGCGATAGCAGCCACGATTAAAACGACTGGATTAGCAGCCATAGCGGCATTTAGTGCTATTACGGCTGCTTTGACCGCTGCAATGGTGGTTGTTAGTGTTTGCCACGCTTGAAACGCTTTGACTACCCCAGCGGCGGCCACGGCGGCGGCGGTCAGTGCCGGCCCCCAATCCGTGACAAATTTACGGAATTTTTCGAGGGCAGGCGGCGCTTTTTCGCCTATATACTGCAAAAACTGCTTTAGCGCTGGCAGGATTTGCTCACTAAACAGCGCGGCGGCGGCGGTTAGGGCAGGCCTCATACTCTCATAGACGCGCCGTGCGAACAACGCAACCTTGTGCGCCACTGTAGCGAACTGTGAGGCCACATGATCTAATGCTGGCCATAGATATTTGTTAAGTAGCGTAGCTGCTTTTGTAGCCGCTGGCAGTAGGTAGCTACCGAACTGTGATGCAAGATCACCCGCTTTTGCTTTTGCTACCTGTAATTGATGTGAAAGCGTGTTTGTTTCGCGTGCAAACGCGCCGTGAGCGTCGGCGGTCTGCTCACTAATCAGGGCCAGGGTAGCGGCCGCCTGAGCCTGCGCGCTAGAAACATCAGTAAAGCCCAAGGCCGCCGCTTTAGCATCAATCGCGGATTGCTTAAGCGTTACGCCGTAGCGCTCGATAGGGTCGCGTTCACCCTTAAGCGCGCTAGACAGTGCCTCTACCGCTTCCTTGGTGGTTCCACCGTACATAGCGGCCAAATCCGCACCGGTAGCAATGAGATTATTCGTTTTACCTGCAAGCTGATCTATAGGCGTGCCAGCATTTTTTAGCTGACTCCCAATAACCGTTGCTAACTCTTGATACTCGTTGCGAGTGATACCTAATGCTGTAGCTGATTTGACGCTAAAACCCTTGATTTGCCTAGCCGCTGTCTTGAAAACTGCTTCTACCGCGCCGGTAGATTGTTCCAGGTCAGCCGCCATCAGAGTAGCTTTTACACCAAGCGCACCCATAGCGGCCCCAGCGCCGGCCGCTACACCCACAATAGTTTTAGCAGCTGACCGCGCGCTAGATGCGAGAGAGTCAAGGCCGGTAGCATGTTTGAGGTTTTTAAATGCCCGTGAGAATTGCTTGGTATCCGCAATAACGCTTACCTTAACTATCTTACCGGCCATAACCCTTTACTCCTCTAAAGCTTCGTCCTGTTCTTTTAGTGCTCTCACGATTGCGTTAGCGTCGTGTAGCGTCAAATTCTCGCGTGCCTGCCACGGGGGGATATGCGCGCGGATCGCCAAAAAGGCCAGCAGTTGCCCTATCTCTACGCCGCCGGTGCCGACGGCTCGCCTAAACCCGGCTCAACCGGCGCGGGGGCGTTATCCCTCATAGAAATATATTTATCAATATCCCCTAGCGGGATGTTCTTAGCCGCCTCTTGAGCGTCGGCCGGCGTGGGATACATGCCAGTACGATAGAGTACCAGCCCGGCCATAGCTCCCATTACCTTAGCGCTGATATCTTCATCCTCTAGGGTAACCATGCGCACGCCGGTGATATCCTCAAAATACGCCACCTCACCAATAGTTAGCTGTTTTACCGTTACGGGATTTTCAGGGATAGGCGGCGCCTTGAATTGCTCTGCAATGTTGTTAGGTAGCATTTGACTATAGTCCGTTCTTTTCGAGTAGTTCAGTAATTCCGTTGGTTAGTCCGGCGTATGTCTGGGGTCGCAGGGTTTCCTCTGCGCGGCTGAGCCATTTTGGCCCGGTGTGGCCATCGTGCCCCCAGTGATTGACACCTGCATAGGGGGCGCGCCTTGAGCTGGCACGCACCATAATTTTTGAGCGTGCCTTAGACGCTCTGATACTCCCATATAGATTTTTTGAGCGGCCGATAGGCACTAGCGTTTTGGCCAGGCGCGCGATCGGTGTCGCTAGTGACCAGGTGAGTTCTTTTAGATCCTCGGCTGCCACGCCTGCCCTATATGCGTCGGCTAGCAGTCGGTCCACACCCTCGATTTTGTAGGTCACGCCGTCTACCGTATAGACGCCGTCACCTACAGAGATTCTCTTAACATATGTTTCGTGCGCCATGGAATCCCTAGATTATGCTAGTGCTTCTTCCATGTTGCCAGCACCTAGGGTACTGCCAGCAGTTTTCATAGCGGGCTTGCCCTCGCAGTCCCACTCGAAACTAAATGTACTGCCCTTTTCGTCGCCTGCCTCACCGCTGATAGACGGGGCAGAACCAATAGTCACCTTACCCGTGAAGTGAGGCGCGTCAGCGCTCGCAGTCTTGTTACCGTAGGGGGCTACGATATAGTCAACGGTCTTTCCGACAGAGTTCCAAATTTTAGACCAGAAAGAATCAGTGTCTAGGGACTGGATAGCTTCACCTGATAACGTCCATTTGGAGGTATTACCGCCTTGAGCGTCGGCAAAAGTGATAATATCCTTGTCGCTGGAAGACGCTTTCAATTCCCACTTGGCGATATCTGCCCAAAAGTCTTTACCGTCAATTACTAATCCCAGCTTCTTGCCTAGGATGCGCTTACGTACAGGTACAGCCATTTTCGTGCCTTTCTTGTTGTTTGATGTTTTTATAGCATGTCGTCGGGTTGAGGAACATATTAAGGGATATATTCCGGTGGTAGCTCTGGCACTGGTTCCTCGGCTAGCTCGATAGTAGCAGGTGCGGACACGTGCATAACACATGCCAGGTAGCTTTGACTATCAGCTGTGGTTACTGATTGGTAGGCGTCTACTGTCACCGTAAAATACTGCCAAAGATAGCTCAGTACTCGGTCTACCGCTGCGTCTAGTCTACTGATTGCAAGTTCGTTGTCAGTAGGGGGCGCAATTAAGGTGATATCAAACCTGACGCGGCCGGTAGTGTAGCTCTGACTGTCGGCCTCAAGTAGCGGGCTGCCTTCGGTTATAGTCATGCATGGGGGATGTAAAGCGCCGGGGATACCGTCATAGACCGTAAAGTAATCTTCGTACTTTCTGATCATGTCTGACAGTTCGCGGCGCGTTTTGGTGATCGGCCCGTCTGTAAATGTGTTTACACGCATGTGTTACGCCTATGCTATCGGTAGTGGCATGTATGGGGTAAGTAGCGGCCGGGCTGCTACCAGCGCGTCACGCGCGACGCGGATCGCGCTAGCGCCATCAAACGCATCGGCATAGCTTTTAATGCCGTTTGGCGCGTTTTTACGGTGGTATAGTTCGGCGGCCACCTCTAGCACTGCCCTATCTAGGATGTACGGGGGAATAACGGCCGTGCCTACAAAGTGATTAACTGATAGCCAGGCCACGCTAACACATTCTTTTAGGTAGTCGGTCAGTGGCACGTCACCCACATAACACCCCAAGGCACTTGCGAGTTTGTCGCCCTGCTCTTTTGGCAGGCCGGCCGTGTATTCTTCCTCTTCATCCATGCGTTTAGCCCAGCTTTAGGGGCAGTACGCCGCCCTGAATCTCGTTTGCGTATGCCCCATAGCGGTATACGCTGAAATTGTCGGTTAGGTTAATAACTCGCGTTTCCTGTAGCTGTACCAGCTGACTTTCATATACGCGGATAGCATCGCGCGTGTAGAATCCACCGACACATTTTTGTACGGTAGCGACGTTAGTTGCCTCAGCATTTAGGTCACACACGATTTTTAGGCCGGCCAGGTCACCAGAGATACCCACCAGGTTTAGGCCGCCGGCTGTGTTTGAGCCGTCATTACCAACCGCTAGCAGCGGCCGGTCACCGGCAGTAAGCGCAGCCAGGGCCTTAAAAGTGGGCTTGTTTACTACCAGGCCGTCTAGCGGTAAATTCTGCGCGGCAAAATATGCGGCCGCGTCTACGACTAGCGCGGATAGGTCAGCCCAGGTCAGCGCAGTTACGGCCTTGGTAGAGACCAAACTTGCGGCTTCCTGATCTTTTAAACCCTTGTTCCAGGCGGCCGCTAGCGCTTTACGGGATGCGGCGCCTGCAGCAACGGCCATCGCCTCTAGGTGCCGCTGCAAAATATTCACGCTGGCACGCTCAACAGTCTGCCTAGATAGAGACGTATAGCCGCCATAGGTGCCTACCGGCGTGCTAGCGCTCTGCAGCTCAACTTTACCTAGCGTTAGATCGTCGCCCTCGTTGTTTTGTTTGTTTACAGTGACGCTATTGGTCTTTAGGTATGTGTGATCAACTCGCATACCCTCAGCCGGTAGGTCACCCACTGCAAAAAGTGGTTTTAGCGCGTCTGGTTGGTCATAAATGCGCGTGAGGTCGTTTACCCAATGGGGGCCAGTAGCGATAGGGTCAGCCGCGCTAGTAGTGCCAGACCACGCGCGGGCCTGGATGCTGTTCACATCCTCTAGGGTCTTAGCGTCGCCTGCTACCAGGGCCTTTACGATCTCAGCAGCGCAGCGGCGCTCTATATGCGGCGCGGCCTGGGGGGCTGCCATAGTGGTTCGCAGCTCGTTTAGTGAGTAGCGCAGGCGCATAACATCGTTTTCTAGCGTGTCGTTATCCATTTTGCTTGTTTCCTCTCGTTGGTTTTGGTTATGCTCTCTGACTTTTGTCACCTTGGCTTCATCATACGCCGGCCAGGGCACCAGTGACACTTCTTTTATATCAATTAGTTTTTGCCTTACGTGTAGGTTGCCGTCGTCGTCCCAGGTCTCTTCATACTCTAGCGGAATGAAACCGATTGAAAGACTATCTACTGCACAGTCTTTTACTAGCTGGTAGGCGTCGTCACCTGCGCTAGTCTGGCTAAGCCGCGCGTGGATAGTCACGCCATCAGGGCCAGACGTGGCATTGCCAACCCCAATCACCTCACCATGACGCCAGAGTAGTTTAATTTGCCCTACGCCGCCGTCTGGCTGATATGCATCAGCTGCGATAGTCTCATAGTAGCCAGACCCTAGCTTAGTCTCGCGCTCGTAGGGGACTGCTAGGCCCTCAATCGTTCGACTATCGTCGCTGGCCAGTGCGATTTTAGATTCTCGCCACTCAAGACTAGTAGCATTTTTCATTTGGTGGTTTCCTTTGGTGTCGGCGTGGGTAGGCCCTCAATCGCGGCTGCGGTAGCAGCGTCATAAATACCCGCTGCAATAGCCGTCGCGTGCGTATCCATACGCGTTTTAGCGTCAGCGCGTAGCAATGCGTCGAGGTTAAAACGCGCGACGGTTCCACGCGGCAGAATTGCGGTCAGTGCATCCTCAATTTCACGTAGATAGGCCATTACTGTCCACCTAATAAAATCGGTCGCTGCATCATTGACATTTTGATATGTCATACTGGAGCCATCCACGCTAGCTAGCAGCATATGGGCAGGCACACCGAACATACGGCCAATTGCTAACACATCAAAAGCTCGGGACTCTAAAAACTGAACTTCACTGGGCTTTAGTGCGATAGGCGTATACCTCATTCCAGCGCCTAAAACGGCTACGCCGCCCGCGTGGGATGCGTTTTCGTTCCACCGTTTTTTAGCCTCTGCTGCTTGCTCGGCTGTGATCGGCTGATCTGTAGTCAGTGTGCCGGTAGGTACACCTGCACCGGCGGTCCACTGGCTGGCATAGGCGGCCATGTCACTAGCACCTACTAGCGTAGATGCACAGGCTTGGATAGGTCCGACGCCGGCCGCCTGGCCAGGCACTCGCACTAGTCGCAGATGTCGCACCTGTGAGGCGTCATATAGGCGGCCATTCCAGCGCGTAGACCTCTCGCCAGTATAGGGAGTCAGAGACGGGACACACTCTAGGGGATCTAGCGCACGAATAGATGCCGGCCGGCCGTCACTCGCCCTACCGATTAGCCAGTATGCATTACCGCGCAGGGCTAGCGACGCTACGGTGTCGGCGATTAGGTCCACCTGGGTTGCGTCAGCTGAGGGGCTAGACAGTAGGCGCGGATAGGCGTCACCCTCTAGCCTGGCTGATCCTCGCCATGCGTCTAGTGAAAGTTGTTTGGCGGCTGTCTGAATTACAGACACGCACCGGTACACGGCGTCTAGCGTGAGGGCGCGACTAGGGGCCATACTAGCGCCGGTAGCCACGCGCGGCGGTGGCATTATCCCATCTGGGATAGGCGCGGCGGCCGCCTGCCTACCCAATAGGCTAGTAACTAAATCAAGCGCTCTCACGTGATACATACTAATAGGTGCATCCATAGCCACACAATACCTAATATAACTGCACTGGATCCGGTACGTAGATACCGGCGCCATGCACTGCTACCGCCGCCGCGCGTAGCGCGTCGATAGGGCCAGCGCTTCGACTAGCGTCTAGGGCCATGACCCCATACATGGACCGGCACGCCGCTTGAGCCCAAGCTGCACGTAGCTGGGTTGCTCCGTCATGCACTAGGCGGCCGTCACGTATACGATCTAGCACCAGCTGGGTTGATAGTGCATAGTCTTTTGTTTTGATAATTTCTAGCGCCGCGCCCTCGTTAATTATGTCCATAGCTGTCGTTGCCATTGGCCCGGTAGCGTCGGCGCCTATCCATTTATAGCCGATGCTCGATAGCCTGCGCACGGTAGGGGCCACCCACTCGACACCAGGGCCAGACATGATCAGGGATAGAGCTAGGTCACCCTCACTAGTCACCCACGCTGCCACGATAGACGCGCCGCTGCGATCTAGGGCAATATCCACGCCTATAGATACCTCGCTAGCCGCCGGCGGCTCTAGCGGCTGCTCGGCTGCCAGTGAGTCCCATAGGGCCAGGTCGATAATAGTTTCTGTCTCTAGTGGCGTGTCTAAGTTCAAGATGCCGCGCCGCCAGTTCGCTAGCGCGCCTGGCACTCCCGGTTTTGCTAGTGACAAAATTTTCTCGTGTGTCTGGGTATAGCCCATTGCAGGGTGAAACGCCAGCGTCTCTTCACCGTATGGATCAGCATCAGCTAGCGTTTCGTCTGCTGACCATTCAAAATAGGCTAGGCGGCTAGTTGGATCGTTAACGGCTTGCCTGCCACGCTCGATTAGAGTGTTTAGGTAGGCTGACTTGCTGGTACCTCTGGTTGATACGATCCAGATTTGACTATCTAAAATAGTGAGCTGAGTCGGTTCAATAGCGGCCTCAAGTGCTGCGCCTGAATCGGCGTCAAACGCCCAAGCTTCATCCACGGTAACCAAATGCAGGCTATCACCGTGAATACTTTTTGGTGTAGGGGCAAACGGCGAGATGCGAGAGCTACGTTTTAAATATTCTAGGTACTCTGTGCCCTGGGATTTGCGCACGCTAAAATATTGAGGTTTCTTATCTGCTTTTAGAGCGTCTATTAGCTGGTTCCAGCGCTTTTTAGCGTCTTTGCCGGTCTGAGCCGTCATAACCACTTCATGGCTATTGTATGACAATATTCTGTCTGCCATGACCGCACGTACTAGGTAGCTCTTGCCTGACTGCCTGGGCACGGACACTACTACTACGTCATACCTAAAAGCCCCTGGCTGCCTGGGGTCTAGTTCCATCCCTACCGCCGCTACTTGTTTTTGCCATGGCATTAGCGGCCCTCCCATGTAGGCGGCTATTGCCTCAATTCTTTTGCCGTAGCTAGGGTTAGCCAGGTTGCGCCGTGTAGCGTACTTAGGGTCTGAGCTCATGACGCGCTACCCGTAGCTAGTGCCTGCATGGTCAGATGTGATAGTGCGGCGTCTAGGGCGTCTAACTCTGGGTCGCCACCCTCGGCAGGGCGCGGCATAGAATCAAGGGCGGCCAGAACTTTATCTAATACCGTGGTGGTAGCTACCGATACTTTAGGCTGTGCTAGTCCCCTATCCAGCGCGGCGGCGGCTTTAGTTACCATAGCCCTTTTAGCTTGCTCGATAGGCCCTAGCAGTCCTTTTGCCTCTAGGTCCTCAAACATCCTTTGACATGCGTCGCTAATCTCAGTACCCCCAATAGTGCTGGAGTCAATTTCAAATAGTCCTTGCTGTTTCATGGCTGTTTTGGTGTTGTTTGGTTTTTTTTATTGGCGTCGTGTCCGTTTTTGTATGGCTGGGGGAGGAAAAGGAAACTGGGGGGTCGGAGGGTTCCGACGGCCATTCAAAAAACGGCCAGGTCAGACGGTTTGGACTGCTCGGCCGGTTCGGCCGGTGGATCGGCCAGGCCAGGCCAGGCGGTAATCAGCCTCTTTTGGCGTGTAACTTCAGGCCGATTTAGCGGCTTGGCTTGCCTGGCCAGGTTACACCGGCGATGCGCCGGCCGTAGGTTAGCCAGCACATGCGCACCTCCCAGGCTTTTGGGTATCACATGGTCTAGCGTGTATCCGCCTGGCTCGGTACGACTGATAGTTAGATCTATTGGCTTTCCGCATATGTGGCATGTAGTCCCGTATGTGCTGATCACCTGGTTGCGCAGGCTGGCTACCTTGCGGCCACCCCATCCATAGCTAGCCATGACTGACTACCTCGATAGGTGATAGCTGCTTAGGCTTTTTGCCTAGCTGCTTAGATAGCAGCGTGCCAGTGTGCGCAGCCTGCTTAGCTGCTTGCATGGCTTGCTCTAGCCTGGCCTGGGCCTCTGCGTCAAACAGATTAGGCTTAGTAGGCCGCTGCTTAGCTGGCCTGGGTTTAGGTTTACGCACTGGCTTAGGCTGTACTGGTTTACACCGGTTACATGCCGTCGCTTCTAGTCCGTGAATACACGTAATAGACATTATTAGCCTTTCATTGCTTGGAGTAGGCGGCCAGGGCTGCTAGTGCCCGTGCTCGCGCTTCCTCGGTGATATCGATTGCGTGCCCGGTAGGCGGCTGAGATAGGGGAGTGACAGCACTTCGACGGCTAGGCGACACTCTGCGCGCTATTTCCCTTGCACGTTCCATCGCTAGATAGGCTCGGCGGTCTGCATCCTCAGCTCTACGGTCCCGATACTGCTGGGATGCTAACCTTATTTGCTCTTTAGCTAGCCTAATACGATCGGCTTGGTCTGTGGATAAATCCTTATCTAGGGAGGGACTCTCTACGATCCCCTCCCGTAAGGGGGTAGGGTACGCACCTGCTTCCGGTTGGAGTTTTGCCCGGGCTTGCCTAGTGTGTAACACTAGCGCCTCTCGCATTTTACGGCGATTTGTGGCCCTGGGGTTGCGCACCCATCCACGGCGCGGCAGTCGACGCACCCTAGCCTCAAACTGCGCGCGGCGTTCCAGCATTCTTGCGTCATGTGATTCTTGCGCGACTTCGATTAGCTCAACCAAGACATTTTTTACAATCTTCACAAAGCTAGGCGCGGGTCGACCGTCTTTGATACCGCCCGAGTACCACTCGATAACACCAAGCGCGTCAAGCTGGTTAATACAGTGACGCACCCACCGTTCTGATTTGTAGGCTGCATCGGCTAGCTGGGGGGCTGTAGTGTATCCTGTGCCAGTGTATGGGTCCACAGCGTGCGAGATAGCCTGGAGGATGTGGACTAGCCCGGGGATACCCTCACGTAGCGGCCCCCATCCGCGGTGAGCCAGGGCCGCTATCAGTTGGTAGCAGGTCCAGCGCGTGCTTACCTTAGCCCGGCGCGTTTTACGGTTGCTCACGGTCCTACCCTAGTGCAGCAGTCCGACGGTGAACATACAGACACACGCTACTACCAGCCAGGTTGTAGCGTATTTGGTGCGGTTTAGGCGCATACCTGAGCCATGAATCAGGCCGGCCACGTAGCCTAGTGCCCACATCAGGGCAAAAAGCAAAGCATAGACTGGGATATATACCAGTGCGTCATCCATCCAGGTGGTAGGCGACGCGGCCACCTGGTATACTCCTGGGTCAATCTGGATAGCCTGCATTATATGTCCTTTCCTTGTTGGGTTATGCGCCTATGGTATCCCCACTGTGCTATAGAGACAAGCGAGAGTTTAATTTGTTATAAATAGGTGTGGCCTGCCACATTGTTTTAGCAATGTAGGGCAGGCCACATGTACACACGCCAGACTAGGAAAGGTACCGATGCACTCTTCAAACATCAGCTCATCTTGCGTGCCTCTATTCTATGCAGGCGGCTATCATGATTGTCAAGCCGCTTCTCATGGTGATGCAGGTCACGCTCTTGTGCGTGGTCTACCTCGCGCAGGTGGTCCGCCTGCCTGTCTAGATGTCTGCGCATCTCAGATAGGCTACTGTCTATCAGGTCTAGCCGCTTACTGAGCGGCGCTAGGTCACTAGGTGCGGCCGCCTGACGCGCGCTACGCCAGGCCGCTAGCGCAGCCACAAAAGCCGCCGCGCCGCTTAGACCCCCTAGCTCATGTATTACAGACGCTATGCTATGCATCATGCGCGTAGGCGTGGGGCGTGTAGTGTGGCCACGGCCAGAGCCAGCAGTACCAGCGCGCTAACTAGCTCGTGTAATAGCGGCGTAATAGAATCGTCCACCCAACCTAGCGCGCCGGCGATTTTTACTAGCGCGTAGAGTGCTGCGGTTAGCGGGTATAGGATCGCGCGCGCGGTAGGCGGCAGGTAGTCGGCTGTCGGCTGGCTGCCTGGCTGCTCTGCGTCGTGGGAGGGAGTGGGGATATTAGCGGACATGTCAGCACGCCTGCCCATGATTTAGCATATTCTGCCACGCGGTCACCGTGATAGGGCCACAGTAACCATCAGCCTGCACACCTAGGCGCCGCTGCAAAGCTGTGATAGTGCCAGCTCCTAGGATGCCGTCAGCCTGCACACCTAGGCGCCGCTGCAAAGCGGCCACCATCGCGCTACCTGATCCGCCATCGTAGCGGATAGCGGTAATAGCGGTGTGATTTTCCTGCCAGTAGCTGTCTTGGCCGGTGATCCAGCCGTCTACGGGGGTGCCTAAAATCAGCTGGGCACGGCCGATAGTATCAGTGCCTGCTACGCCGTCCGTGTAGAGTAGTCCAGTATCGGGGTCAGTACCGCCAAGCACGGCGGCGGGTAGTAGGGGGATATCCTCGCCTGGCTGCCAGGATGTGTCAGTTGCGATTTTATCGGCGGTAGCTGAGAGATTAGCTAGCTGATCATACCAGCGGCCAGGGCAGGCAGTAGCAAAAGTGTCACAATGGCCGCGCAGCGGCAAATAGCCGTGACGTGCTCTGATTTCGTTAATCAGCGTCGCCACAGTAGCAAAATCTTCTGGGTCCATCTCGGGGCGGCACTCCATGCCAATAGTGCCGGAGTTATCACCGTAGCTATGCCACGCCCGGTTTTCCTCGTCTACAAGCTGGGTAATGTGATCGCCTGATACTACGTAATGCGCGGATACGTAGGAATTAGGATTACACAAATGACTAACTACGGCGTCGTGTTGCTGTCCATCGGCGCCCCAGTGATGAATAGTAATGGCGTTGATACCCGCAGGGCGCCCTACATCATAATTAGGGCTAGGTACTTCTTCCCGGATCATTTGACTGCCTTTCGTTATGTTTGGTTATGAATCAATCGCGTATGTTAGACATAGCGGTAGATACCAGCCGGCGCTAGAATCCATGCCATTATACCTATCTACGCTAAGCCAGCGCGTGTTACCGTTCGCGTAAAATTCTAGTGGCACTACACTACCGCCGCTTACTGCCACACCGGCCCCAAGCCACTGATTCCAGCCTGTCGCCTGTAGATATTGGGAGGGGATTTGTAGAATTTTCGCACGGTCACCACCTGCGCCGCGCTGAATCGTCCCCTGGATGCAGACCAGGCCGCCTTGCATTCTGATTTTAGGCGCCCTATCCTGTACGATCTGCCAGCCCGGACCTAGCGCCAGGGTCTCCCACGGCGTGGTTTTTAGCGCGTCTAGCTGTTGCCTGGCTGCGTTTAGCAACGCTTGTAACTCACTAAAGTTATTGTTTACATCTTCAGCCCTGGCTATTTGGCCTGGTAAAAAGGTTTTCAAAGCCGATTACCTCCTTAGGTAGTAGGGTTAGCGTTGTTTTCCAAGTATATGGGGTAATGTCATGCGACACGCTAGTAATGTGTGCTAGTGATTTATCGCCATCCCTGATTACCTCTACTAGGTCTAGCGGATCGATTAGCCCGGCTGTGTTCATCCTGTCTTGTCGCAGGTCGTTGTCTATGCGCTGTGATACTGGCCAGAACGCAACGGCCGATACTGTGGGATAGTCTAGGACCTCTTTTAGCATTGTTTGCGCCATTTCGTCAGCTATAAACCTGCTAGGTGCTAGCGTGTTTATTTTTAGAGTGCTGCCACCCCATGCGGTAGACCGGGTAGGCTCTACTGCCACGGCCACATAATCGGCCGCGCGCCACTCGCCACTATCGTTAGGCGCCGCGTCATGTACCGTAGCCTCAACTCTCGATACTACGTTTTCAGCCTGCCAGGTCGCCTTAGCGTCTGTATAGTGCCAGGTGTCAATCTTTCCTGTTGTTTCGTTGCTGTCTGTGAGCGCGACATGTGTTTTATATTGCTGGGGTGGGTATGCGCATATCTGGATTGTGCCGTATCTGTCGCAGTACCAGGCGCCCCCTACGGTAGCGGTAGCTGCGTCTAGGTGAGCGGCTAGGGAGGTCTCCCAGACGGTCGGACACAGTAGCGCATAGGATGTGCTAGGAATTTCGTAGGCTACGTTAGGCGCGCTACCCATTAGCCGCCTAATTCTAGACTCCCAGTTTTCTAGGCGGCCACCATCCGGCCGCGCGCCGTAGCGGGTAATTGACGCGACTTTAGCCACCGTGTCAGCGGCTTCTATAGTGACGCTGGTTTCTGACGCTTTTTTGCCTGGCTCTACCTTTATGTCTGTGATAAAGCCGGTGAATATTGGCTGGCCGTTCCTAGTGTTTTTTAGGCGTATTTGCGCGCCGTAGAGTATGCCAGCAGCGCGCGGGTCTAGCTCGGCTGTGGCTTTTACGGATAGCGTGCCCGTCTGGGCATGCATAATGCTGCCAGCTGTCGTTACGCCGCGCTTGATACTTATATGTGTACACGGCCCGGTGATGTCTACCCACTGCGTTAGCGCAGTTTCGGGTATCCATTTTTCACGCTCCCACATGCCAGAATCGAAAATGAGAGTACCGGCCGGCACTTCTTCCCGGTCCCAGCGGCCCCTATCCCACCTGCCTATATCCCACCGCATAGCATCGGTCACGACAGCGGCCACTACCTCTAGTTTTACCTGATCAGCCGGTTTTCTCTGAGTATAGAATGTCATACGTAAGTCACCCCTCGCGCGCCGTTTAGCAGATTATATTTTTCCAGCGCGGCGGCGATTTGCCGGCCGGCCTCATAGTCCGCATTTAGGCAGTTGACATTTATAATGATATTTGGCGCCGTTTGAGCACCTATAGAGCTGTTGCCTAGTGCGTTTAGCTGGGCTGGGATGTTTAGCGCGGCAAAGTCCGTATTCGCAATAGACGTAGTCAGCGCAGCCAGGGAGGCTTTTACGGTGGGGTAGCGGCTTTCTAGTCCCCTGATGAATCCTTCGATAACGTATTGACCGGCCGGCGTTAGTAGGCGCTTGTCTACATCTTCGGGGCCTTTCCAGCTTGTTAACTTGCTGGTTAGGCCTCGTAGAGTGCCGGCTACAGAGCCGATTTTAGACTTGATACCGCTAATGAAACCATTGATTAAGTTTGCACCTGCATTATATAGAGTACTGCCTAGGCTACCTAGTGCCGACACTG
>ERZ773074.667-NODE-667-length-14233-cov-3.209479_pt1 | contig 14233 bp, 14 predicted proteins | sample MGYA00580615_ERZ773074 | MGnify/ENA primary metagenome ERZ773074 (study PRJEB29015, sample SAMEA2738126) | human oral metagenome | biome: human oral; feature: human-associated habitat; material: saliva | place: China | collected 2160 ...
CAGAGATGTTAACGAATGTCAGAAATGTTTATTTCAGTGGAATAAACGGTATAGGAATGAGTGGACTTGCAAAAATACTCGTAAAGGAAGGGTATAATGTAGCAGGTTCAGATCTTGAAAGAAAAGCCATAACTCAGGAAATGGAAGAAATGGGAATAAAAATATATATAGGTCAGGTTGAGGAAAACGTTAAGGATAAAGGAATAGATTTATTTGTTTATTCTACTGCAATAAGGGAAACAAATCCTGAATATAAATATGTTGTGGAAAATAACATAAAAAAAATAAAAAGAGGACAGCTTCTTGCAGAAATAATGAATAAATTTGAAGGAATTGCTGTTGCGGGAACTCACGGAAAAACTACTACAAGTTCAATGATGAGCGTAGCTTTTCTGGAAAAAGATCCTTTTATAGTTGTTGGTGGAATAATTCCGGAAATTAACAGTAACAGTAAAATAGGGAATTCAGAATATTTTATTGCTGAGGCTGACGAAAGTGATAACTCATTTTTGTATATAAAGCCTAAGTACTCTGTTGTTACAAATGTGGAACCGGATCATCTTGAACATCATGGAACTTATGAAAATATAAAGAGATCTTTTGAAAAATTCATTGACAGTACTGAAAAATTGGCTCTTCTTTGTAAAGATTGCAATGAAATACCGGAACTTAATATAAAAAACAAAAATATAATATGGTACAGTGTAAAAAGAGAAGATGCTCACATATTTGCAACAAATATGAGAGTTGTTGACGGACATACAAAATATGAAGTAATAAAAAATGGTAAGAATTTAGGAGAATTTGAACTTTCCATTCCTGGAGAACATAATGTTTCAAATTCACTTCCAGTTATATATCTTGCCCATGAAATGAACTGTAATATGGAAACTGTTAAGGAAAGATTACTTGATTTCAAGGGAGCGAATAGAAGATATCAGGTAATTTATGATAATAATATAAGAATAATAGATGATTATGCACATCATCCAACAGAAATAAAAGTAACTATTGATGCGGCACAGGAAACAGAAAAAGGGAAAATAACATTGATTTTTCAGCCACACAGATATAGCAGAACAAAATTTTTCTTTGATGATTTTGCAAAAGCATTAGGAAAAATTGATAATCTGATTTTATTACCAATTTATGCTGCAAGTGAAGATAACACTTATGGCGTTACTTCAGAATCCCTTGCTGAAAAAATAGGTAATGGGACAAGAGTCTGCAGTGAAGAAGAAATAGAAGAAATGATAAGAAATAATAAAGATACTAATGATACGTATATATTTATGGGAGCAGGAAGTATTTCAAAATTGGCTCATGATATAATAGACAGATTAAAATAAGGAGATTTTAGTAAATGAGAATTCTTAAAGATGTTGAAATGAAAGAATATTCACACATGAAAGTTGGAGGAACAGCTAGGGAATTAATATTTATCGAAGATAGAAATGAATTTAAGGAAGTCCTATCCACAAGGGACAGAGTATATTTTTTAGGAAATGGAACAAATACTCTGATTGATGATGGATACTTGGATATAAGTTTTATATCTCTTAAAGACTTTCAAAATATAACAGTTGAGGAAAAAACAGATGAATATGATTTAGTCAGAGTGGAAGCAGGTCTTGATCTTGATGATCTGATAGACTACATGGAAAAAAATGATTATACAGGTCTGGAAAATATAACAGGAATTCCTGGTTCAGTGGGAGGACTTGTAAATATGAATGGAGGGGCCTACGGTACTGAAATTTTTGACTGTATTGAGGAAGTTGAAATATGCGATTCTGAAGGGGAAATTAGAAAACTAAAAAAATCCGAACTGTCATTTAAATACAGAACTACAGAAATAAAAGAAAAAAAATGGATTGTAGTTTCTGCATTATTTAAATTTAAAAGAGGATTTGACAAGGAATGTGCAGAAGATAAGAGAAATCAGAGAGAAACTAAGCATCCGCTTGATTATCCAAACTTGGGAAGTACATTTAAAAATCCTGAAGGAACTTTTGCTGCACAGCTTATATCTGATGCGGGACTGAAGGAATTCAGAGTGGGAGATGCACAGGTGGCTTTCAAACACCCTAACTTCATAGTTAATTTGGGAAATGCTAAATTTTCCGATGTAATGGAAGTTATAGCCCATGTAAAAAAAGTAGTTTCTGAAAAATTCAATGTTAATCTGGAAACAGAAATAATTATTTTGAAAAATAATTAAACCCTAAAATATAAATTTTATAAAAATTAACTATTTTTTTATAAAATAATTGAATAATGTTGAAAAAAAGTGTATAATAAAAACAATGTTGTGGAGTAAATTATGAAAAAAACAATAAAAACTTTGGCTGTATTCGGTTTAATAATAAGTGGTATTTATTTTGGTAAGTGGTTTATTCAGACTGATTATTTCAAAATTAGGGAAATTCCGGTCAGTGGAGATAATGCATTGCTGAAAAGAGACATTGTAAATAAACTTGAGGAGCTAAAAGGTGAAAATATCGTCTATATCGATACTAAAAAACTTGAAAAGCTGATAAAAGAAGATGCAAGAGTAAAAAGTGTCACGATTCAGAAGATATTTCCAAGTAAACTTAAGATAAATGTAGAGGAACGGAAGCTTTATGTATATGCAGATAATGGAATTGATAAATTTTTAGCTGATAGCGACTTAAATCTGTTCGGGTATATGACAGAAGTAAGACTTCAAGGAATACCAACAGTAATCTATACAAATGAAGAATCAAAGAAAGATATAAAAATCATACTTTCTAAAATAAAAAATAAAGAATTATATGATATGATATCAGTAATAAAAAAATCAGATGACCAGAAGGAAAATAAGTATGAATTAGCACTTATAGATGGAGTAAATATTATAACAGATACATTGGTAAATGAAAAAAAATACGATGAACTGTATAAATCCTACGAAAAAATAAAGAGCGATCAGGCAATCCAGTACATAGATATAAGATTTAAATATTTTAATGTAAAATAATTCAGGAGGATAACAGAATGGAGAATTCTATTAACAATATCAATATATTAGAAGAAATGGAAGGAATAACATCTAACGTTGCACAGCTGAAGGTAGTAGGAGTAGGTGGAGCTGGAGGCAACGCAGTAAATGATATGCTGGAAAGCGGAATTACTGGAGTAGAATTCATAGCAATAAATACAGACCTACAGGACTTGAACAGATCTAAAACTCAGACAAAAGTACTGTTAGGAAAAGGAACAGGAGCGGGAGCTATACCTGAAAAAGGACGTATTGCGGCAAAAGAATCAGAAGAAAAAATAAGACAGGTTTTAGAAGGAACAGATATGTTGTTTATTACAGCAGGAATGGGTGGAGGAACAGGGACAGGAGCATCTCCAGTTGTTGCTGAAATAGCTAAAAGTATGGGAATACTTACTGTAGCAGTGGTTACTAAACCTTTTGATTTTGAAGGACCTTTTAAAAGAAAAAATGCTGATGAGGGAGTAGAAAATTTGAAAAAATTTGTAGATACTCTAATTGTAATACCTAACCAGCAGTTATATAAATTGCCAAAAATAAATATTTCTTTGAAAAATGCCTTTAAAGAAGCAAACAATGTTTTGAGAATAGGGATAAAAGGAATATCAGACCTTATAACAAAACAGGGGTTTGTAAACCTTGACTTTGCTGATGTAAAGACAGTAATGAAAGATTCAGGAATTGCAATGCTTGGATTTGGGGAAGCAAGTGGAGATGGAAGAGCAAAAGCTGCAACTGAGCAGGCTTTAAATAGTCCATTACTTGAAAAATCAATAGAAGGTGCGAGAAAAATATTATTAAACATAACTTCTGGTGAAGATATGGGACTTGATGAAGTAACAGAAGTATCAGAAACAATATACAAAAAGACAGGAAATGCAGAAGCAACTCTTATTTGGGGAGCAATACTTGAAAAAGATGAAAATGAAACTGAAGAAAGTCAAGCTAATTTTGACAAACCTAAGGGATATTTCAGAGTATCATTAATAGCAACAGATTTTCAGGATGATGAAGCTCCAAAGAAAGAAGCAGAAGAAGAGACTGTTGAAGATAATGGTGAGCAGAATAAAAATGAACCTGAAAATACGGGGAAATCTGAAGTAAATCGTGAAGATAAAAATAGATCAGGACAGGGAGAATATATTGTACCATCATTCTTCGAGCAAAATTTGGAATAGGAAAAATAGTAAAAAGTTTAAAAAAGGAAACAAAATTTATATTCACATATGGTGAATAAAAATATTATCTTGATTTTATTTAATATTTTTGATAAAATAAAAAGACCTGCTCTATTTTAGATAGGGCTAAAAAGCCGAAGGAAAGGAGAAAGAAATGAGAAATTACGAAATTATGTTTATACTTTCTACACAGTTAACTGATGAAGAAAAACAAGCTGGAGTAAAATTAGTTGAAGATACTTTAACTAAAGCGGGAGCTGTAGAAATTAAAACAGAAGTTTGGGGAGAAAGAAAATTAGCTTATCCTATAAAGAAAAAAGAAAACGGGTACTATGTTCTTACTTTATTCCAAATGGATGGAACAGGATTAACTGAAGTAGAAGCTAAATTAAACATTACAGAATCAATATTAAAATACATGATAGTAAAAAATGACTAATTAGATTAAATATAACGGGGGTTATAAAATAATTCAAGTGATTATGAGGGGGAATAAATTATGAACAATATAGTTTTAATTGGAAGAATGACAAAGGATCCAGAATTAAAATATACAAGTACTGGAAAAGGAAATACTAGATTTACTTTAGCCGTGTCAAGAAATAAAGATGAAGCAGATTTTATTAACTGTGTTGCATGGGAGAAAACTGGAGAGACTATTGCTGAATACTTTAGAAAAGGTAGTCAAATAGGTGTACAAGGTAGATTAAGTGTTAGAAGTTATGAACAAAATGGTGAGAATAAATGGATTGCTGAAGTTATAGTAGAAAAATTTGATTTTATAGGATCAAATAATCCTTCAAATGGTGGAGGAAGCTATTCACATAATAATTCTAATAATAACTACAATAGTAGTAATTATAACAATAACAATAATTACAATAATTCGCACAACCATGATAATCAATCGCAACATTCAGATAATAAACCATTTGCTGGAAATAATGGTAATTCGGATGATTCAGACGAAGATTTCCCATTTTAGGGTAAAAAAATTAGGAGGTGACTATGAGAGCGAAACCATCTACAGAATTTAAAAGAAGAAAAAGAAGACCAAAAGTAAAATTTAAAGTTGAAGATATTAACTACAAAAATGTAGATTTATTAAAAAACTTCATGAATGATAAAGGTAAAATCTCTCCTGCAAGAGTTACAGGATTAGATGCAAAAATTCAAAGAAAAATAGCTAAAGCTATTAAAAGAGCAAGACAAATAGCTTTAATGCCTTATACAAAAATAGAAAAATAATTCATTGAATTTATAAAAGGGCTATTTAAAGATAAGTAAAACTTATTTTTGATAGCTCTTTTTTTTAAAGGTAAAATTAAAATTTAATTATAAGACAAAAATAATCGTAATATTTTTCTAAATCGTATTTTTTTTTGTATAATTAGCATAAATAAAAGTAATAAAATTCTAAAAATGATAAAAGGACTCTTGAGCTTTAGTTATAAAAGGTTCAGATATAAGGTGATGAAAAATGAAGAATAAAAAAATATTATTGACAGGTTTTTTATCAGTTTTTCTTGTATTAGCATGTAATGAACAAAAGAAAAAGATGGAAGAACAGAAGAAAATAGAAATGGAAGCTAAAAAAGAAGAGCAAAAAAAAAGTTTATTTTTTAATAACTCCATAGATACAATAATACAGAATTTTGACAAAAAATCGAGGGAAAATAATATCGCTATTGGGAAATTTGAGAAATTGAATTTTGATAATAGAAATTACTATTATTCAAAAATTAATTCAAGAGAAGGATCAAATTCTAATTATGTTTTGGATTATCAAGGTGTGAATGTAAGTGGAATGTTTTTAAAAGTAGGTGTTGTGACAGGTCAAAATTTGGCAACTATTGAAAATATGGTCGTTAATTTGATACAAGTTTCGGATTCGGCGATGTCAGATGAGGAAGCGAAAAAGATTTATGCACAAGTATTATCAAAAATGGATGATAACGGTTTAGAAAGTTCGATTTTGTATTCAAATGGAGTGATTTATAGTGTAAAAATTACTCAGAAAACAGGAGAGCTAGTATTCATGGCAAGAGAGGTGGAAGATAGGTCACTTTCACAAAAAATATAAAATAAAAATGGAGGGAATTATGAATTTAGAAGCACTATTGGGATTATTACAAGGACAAAATTTAGGAAAATTAGCAGAGCAAATTGGTGGAACTGATGGTCAAACTAAAAATGCGATAATGGCAGCACTTCCAGCATTGTTGGGAGCTTTAAGTAAAAATTCAAATACACCAGAAGGTGCACAAATGTTGAATAATGCGTTGGAGCAACATGATGGTTCGGTTTTGAATAATGTAGCAGGATATTTACAAAATCCAGATTTAAAAGACGGAGCAGGAATTTTGAACCACTTATTTGGTGGAAATACACAAAATGTGGCAAATGCTGTTTCACAATCAAGTGGTTTGGATACACAAGGAAGCTTGAAAATGTTAGAAACTTTGGCACCATTAGTTTTGGGAGCGTTAGGACAACAGAAAAAAGAAAATAATTTAGATGCACAAGGAATTAGTAATTTAACTTCAAATCTTGCAGCTAATTTTGTTGGAGAAGGTGGAATTATGAGTATGATTACAAATTTATTAGATGCGAATAAAGATGGAAATGTAATGGATGATTTGACTGGAATGATTGGTAAATTATTTGGTGGTAATAAATAATTAAATTATAAAATAAATATGCAGTTAGGCGAAGAGATTGTTCAGTTTTGAATTTAGTTCTCTTTGCCTATTTTTTTAGACCGTCGATTAGTGTGCGATAGGAGAAATTGGAGGAAAATATGAATAGAGAACGTTCGATAGAAAATACAAAAAAATATGCAATATTAGAAGTTATGTTTTTTAATGGATATTCGGTAGGAATGCAGAGCTTTGTACTGTTAAGTCTGGCGATTTATTTTAATATGAGTTCTTTTTTTATCTCGATTGTGTCGTCATTACCGACGGCTGGATATCTATTGCAAATATTTACAAGTAGGGTAAATAATATTCTTGGGAGCAGAAAAAAGACAATGGTAATAGCAGCAACCCTTTCAAGATTGGTAATATGCATAATGCCTTTTGCTGTTCTTTTTGATGTGAGAAAACAGGGAGTATACTTTATGGTAATGTTTATTTATGCTATTGTTTCACCATTTTCAAATAATGTGTGGACAGCAGTAATGACAACGATTATTAACAAAAAAGAAAGAGGAAAATATTTTGGAGTGCGTAATTTATTTTCTTCATTATCTACTGTAGTTTATACTTTGTTTTACGGATATGTTTTATCAATGCCTAACAGAAAACTCGCAATGCTATTTTTGACAACAACAATGTCACTTTCAGCAATAGGTTCAGCAATATTTATGTGTCTTCATTATGTTCCTGATTTAGGAGATGATGCTAAAAAAGTGAGTATAAAAACAGCCTTTAAGAATAAGAATTTTGTTGATTATTTAAGATTTGCTTCTGTGTGGCTTTTTACATGGGAATTTTTGAAACCAATGACAGAATACTATAGAATCAAAATACTTGGTGTAAATACAATGTTTATTTCACAAATGGGAGTTTTAACAGCAATTTTGTCAAGCGTACTTTATTTGGTGTATGGAAAATTTTCTGATAAATACGGGAATAAAACGATGTTACGAATGGGAATATTTTTTACAACATATTATGTCCTTACATATTTTTCGATGACTCAGGATAACAAAATGTCAATGCTTTTTGCAGCTGCGGTAATTGATGCGATTGGATTTACAGCAATAACACTAAGTCTATTAAATTTGATGATGGAAGTTTCTGGAGAACCTGCTGATGCTTATGTGGGAGCTTATGCGATGGTTTCCGGGCTTTCAGCAATAGCAGCTGGAATATTTGGTGGAATTTTAGGAAAATTTATCAATAACGGCGTAATTTATATTTTTGGAGAACAATTTTACACTATAAGATTTGCTTTTGTTATCGGATTTGTCTTGAGATTATTTTCATTGTTGGAATTGACAAGAGTTTATTCATTTGAAAAAACATTTGTGTACGCTAGAAAAAGTGGAAAGATGAAAAGTATGTTCTCAAAAATAATGTTTTCGGGATCTAGATATGTTCTTAATTCTAGTAAATCTAGAGATGAGTGGAGTGATGAGAAAGAAATTGAAAATGAGAAGGAATAATGAAGAAATTTCATTTGAAATTTTTTGATTATTATTGGAGGATTTTATGAGAGAAATAACAATTATTTATATAATTGCGATTACAGTTTTACTGATTTACTGCTTTTGGACAGTAAAATTTTGGGGCAAAAATTTTTTTAAAAAAGATGTCATTCCAAATTTGAAAGTTCCGAAAAGCATTTCTGCAATGGGAATTGGAATTTTGAATAATTCTAGGACGGAGGAAAATTTTCATATTGGGATATTTTCTTTGGTTGAGAAAAATTTTATAACTGCGAAAAGAGAAAAGCTTTTTGAAAATATGGATTTTCAAACGGATATTTTATATAAGAAAAATTTGGAAAAATCTAAAAGTAATTATTACAGACAAGATGAGCTTTTTGCGGAAGAGCGATGGGTTTTAGATAGTTTGTCAGATTCTGAAAAGGGGATTTTAAGTGATTATCAAAGTTTTGGGAATAGAGAGAAATTGCCGAAAATGGATGAAAAAAATATTGATAGAAGAAAAGAGATTTTTAGAGAAGTCTTGCAAGTGTTGATAACTTTTTTAGTAGCTTTTTTGATAAATGTAATTTTAAAGGGTTCTTCATCGAGTAGTTCAAGCGGCAATTATTCGAGTAGTTCATATAATCAAAAATCTTTAGATCCTTTTTTTGAAAAAATGTTTGAGATTTATAAAAGGACGAAGAAAAAGTTTTTAGGTTCATTTTGGTCGCCTGAAAAATTGGAAGAATTTATAATTTACAAGAAAAATTCAGGATTTTATATTTTTTATTTTGGAGTTATTTTAGCTTCAATTATAATGACAAGTAAAGATGTAAAATTTGGAAGTGGGGAAGGGAATTTTGGACTTATAGTTTTAGCTGCAATAATCGTTTTTTTCTTGGAAAGTCTTTGGCTAAGAATATTATTTTTACCGATATTTTCTAAGTATATCCCAAAAATAGTAAAAATTTTTATTGCATTGGTATTTTTATTTTCGTTGTATAGTTTTATGTTACCAAATATTGCGTTCATATTTGGACTAAGATTTTATATTTTAATTCCACTGACATTTGTAATTTTATTTTTTATTTACAAGAAATTAATCGTGCGGTATACTGAAAACGGACTTTTGGCCATGAATGAAATTGAATCATTCAGAAAATACATTTTAAATTTTGAAAAATTGGAAGTTCCCACTTTTTCAAGTGAAGATGAATTAATCGAAAATTTTCAGCAAATGTATATTTACGCTTTTGCTTTGGGAATTGAAAAAAGATTTTTGAAATTTTTGGATGTTACTTTGGAGAAAAATAATTTTTCTGGGAGAAAAGAATTTATTTATGAAAAACTTTGGATTTCAACTGTTTTTTGTGATAAAAAATTGTTGGGGGAATTGAAAGTTAATATTATGAGAAGATGATTTTTTAAGGAGGAAATTTTATGAAAAAAATTTTAGAAAAAATTGGAAAAGATGAGTTGCTTGAATATTATCGTTTATCTAAAGGACGATTTGCTGTTGGAAATTTTGTTGGAATTAATGGACAATTTGCTATTTTTACTTCGATTAGTAAATATGGGAAAAATGGTGGATTTAGATTTATAAAAATAGATGATTTAAAAAGGATTGCAAAAAATACGGAATATTTAGCGTCAATGAAAGAAAAAATAAAAGAAAGAAATTCTGAGAATAGAAGAATTGTTGAACTTGAAAAAAATAAATTTTTTAAAGAATTATTTAGATATCTTAAAAAGAATAAAATAAAATTGAAAATATTTTTTGAAGATGATTACCAAAAAGAAGGGTATTTATTGAAAGAAACAAAAGAATTTTTACATTTTCAGTGGTGTGACGAGGAAGGAAATCCTGAAGAAGTTATTAGAAAAAGTGAAGCGAAGAGAATTGAGGTAGGAGAAAATATTATTAAAGACATAATTATTAAAGGTGAAAAAGTTAAGAGAAATAAAATTATAGTAGCTGAAGATGATATTCAAGGAGATATTCTTTTTCAAGATGAAGATTATTCATTGATTTATGAAAATAATTTGTTTTGGGAAGATTCAAATTTTGTAATAGTGAGAACAACTGATATTTGGGAAATTACAGAAAAAGTTTATAAAATAGAAACAGAAAGCGTTTCTCCAAATGATATTTTTTCTGATATTTCAAATATGGAGATAAAAGAAATTTTGAAAAGATGTTATGAAAATAAGATATTGATAGATTTTGAATATGAACAGTCATATTATGAAAAATACGGAATCATTGAAAAACTTGAAGATGATAAATTGATTTTAAAAGAAATAAGTAAAATAAGTGGAATTTTTGTTTCTAAATCAGAAATATTGATTAAAGATATTTCGTTTTTATTTGTGAGAAATTGTAGAGTTTTGAGAGTAGTAGAGTAAAACTATGGCTTTGTTTGATATGGAAAAAAAGAGAACTGATTTGGTTGGTTCTCTTTTATTTTTATCTATTTATTATGAAAATTTTTGGATAAAATTTTTTATATTCATGATGTCATTGTATTATAAAAGTCAGTAAAATAAAATATTTTAAAATAAAAATTTTTACTATAATTCCAAAATCATAAATCCAATAAAAAATCAATAATTCGTTTTCGCAGAATTCCATTTATATTATATTCACTTAAATTATCCATAGAAAGAACATATTTTGGATAGTTGTCTTCAATGTTTTTTAATGGAGAAAATTCTCTCTCAATGGTATTTTCTGAGGCTAAAAGATAAGTTGCTTGAATATATAATTTTTTATCTTCTTTTTGTGCGATGAAATCAATTTCTTTTGTTTTTAATTTTCCGATATTTACATTGTATTTTCTTCTTAATAGTTCTAAATAGATGATGTTTTCAAGATGACCAGCGATGTCGTTTGCTTTGTAGCCTAATTGAGAATGTTTTAAACCTAAGTCAAGAAGATAAAATTTTTCTTGTGTTTCTAAAATGGATTTTCCTTTTATGTCATATCTTTGAACTTTTGAAATAATATACGCATTTTCAAGTGCCTTTAAATAATTGTAAACAGTTTCAACGCTTAACTTTCTACCTTGACTTTTCAAAAAATCTGAAATTTTTTTTGCAGAAAAAATGTTTCCAATATTGTCAAAAATATATAAAATTATTCGTTCTAAAAGTTCAATATCCCTTATATTATTTCTCGCAACAACATCTTTTAGCAAGACAGAATTATAAATATCAGTCAAATATTGATAAATAGAAGTTTTATCTTGATTAAAATTGTGGATGGCAGGTAAACCTCCAAATTGCAAATATTTTTCAAAATATTCTTCGTTGCTGTAAATTTTTTCTGGATTTTGAATTTTGGAAAAATCTATAAATTCTTTAAAAGATAAAGGAAAAACCTTTATTTCAACATATCTTCCTGCAATGTAGGTAGCCAATTCCGAAGATAATAAATTAGCATTCGAACCAGTGATATAAATATCACAATCTAAGTCAACTAGCAATGAATTTATCATTTTTTCCCAAGAAGCAACTTCTTGAATTTCATCGAGTAAAATATAAATTTTACCAGCTAAATTTTTTGATTTTTCAATAATATAGCTATATAATTTTTGAAAATTTGCAAATTCGGCGAACATTAAAGACTCAAAATTAATAAAAATAATATTCTCTTTATTAATTCCCTTTTCTTCAAGTTCTTTAGATATTAATTTTAAAATCATAGATTTCCCGCTTCTACGCATACCAGTAATAACTTTTATTATCGGCTTATCCATAAATTTTCTAATTTCTTTTAAATATTGCTCTCTTTTTATCATTTTATCACCACCTATATTAATATATACAAGAAATTATATCCTAAATTAAAAAGTTTTTCAACTTATACTAGAAAAACTTTTCGAAATAACATATTTTTTGCTTATATACTAGAAAAAATAAATAAAAATTTCTGATAAAATAAAAAAAGAGGCATAAAACCTCTTTTTGTTTTTAAATAAAAGTATAATAAAAATATTTAATAGTAAATTTCATTTTTTATAAATAAAAATTTATAAAGCTGTAATAAAAGTTAAAAATCCTAATATTACACCAGCTAAATTTGGAACAATAAGGATGAAATCTTTTTTAGGTTCTTTAGTCCATCCGTAAATAACCCAAATTAGACAAGAAATTGAAGCTGTGAGCGGTTGCCAAGGCTGAGCTTTTTCTCCTCCTAAATTAGCGATAATTTGAGGAATATAGGTTATAAACACAAAAACTCCAATAAATGCTCCAATTGAACCAACAATAGTGTTAATTTTCTTTTTGTTCATAAAATTACCTCCTTTTTAAAAAGTACATATATAAATTGTATCAAAGTTTAATATTATTGTCAAATTTAAAAGAAAAATTTCTTTAATGAGAAATTCCCAAACATTGTAAACAAATATCAAAAATGATATAATTTAACGAATAAAATTAAAATATAAGATATAAAAAAATAATTTGATAAAAATAGAGAAAAGGAAGGGAATTTGATGAGTTTAGTGCAATTTAATAGGGTGTATAAGCAGTTTGCTGGGGAATATATATTGAAGGATATTAATTTTACGATTGAGGAGAAGGATAAGATTGGGCTTGTTGGGGTGAATGGAGCTGGGAAATCGACGATTATTCGGATGTTACTTGATAGAGAGCGAATTGATGGGGCGGAAGATAATTTGAATGAAGTTGGGAATATTGTGAAAAGTGCTTCGATGAAAATTGGATATTTGTCGCAAAATCATGAGTTTTCGGATGAAAAAAATACGATTTATGAAGAGATGATGTCGGTTTTTGCAGAAGAGAGGGAAATTTGGCATGAACTTCAGAAGGTTAATTTGCTTTTGGGAACGGCTGAAAATGATGAGCTGGAAAAATTGATTAATAAGTCTGCGGAATTGTCGTCGCTTTATGAGGCGAAGGGCGGATATGATATTGAGTATAAGATAAAGCAGATTTTGACTGGGTTGGAGCTTACTGAGGAATATTACAATTTGGTGTTAAAAGATTTGAGTGGTGGAGAGCAAACTAGGGTTTCACTTGCAAAATTGTTGTTGTCTGAGCCAGATTTATTAATTTTAGATGAGCCGACAAACCATTTGGACTTGGTTTCAATTGAGTGGCTGGAAGATTATTTGAAACGGTATGCGAAGGCGTTTTTGCTAGTTTCGCATGATAGAATTTTCTTGGATAATGTTTGTAACAAAATTTTTGAAATTGAGAATAAGAAATTGCATAAGTATGATGGGAATTTTTCTGCATTTATTATTCAAAAAGAGATGATTTTGAAAGGGGAAATGAAGCGTTACGAAAAAGAGCAGGAAAAAATTAAGAAAATGGAAGAATACATTGACAGATTTCGTGCTGGAATAAAGGCTAGACAGGCAAAAGGTCGACAAAAAATTCTAGATAGAATCGAGCGAATGGACGACCCTGTTTTTAATCCGCAAAGAATGAAATTGAAATTTGAAACAGATACGATTACTGGTGACAATGTTTTAAAAGTGAATGGAATTTCAAAAAGTTTTGACAATAAAAAAGTGTTGAATAATGTGAGTTTTCAGCTATTTCGTGGGGAAAGAGTTGGAATTATTGGGAAAAATGGGATTGGAAAATCAACTTTGTTAAAAATTTTGGTAAATAAATTGAAGCAGGACTCAGGAACTGTCGAGTTTGGTTCTCGTGTAAAAGTCGGTTATTACGACCAAAATCACATGGATTTAACTCCAGCAAACAATATTTTGCAGGAAATTAATAATTCTCTAAATTTGACGGAAGAATATTTACGGACACTTGCGGGAGCTTTCTTATTTTCAGGGGATGATGTTTTGAAAAAAGTAGAAAAATTGAGCGGTGGAGAAAAAGTTAGGGTTT
>ERZ773074.669-NODE-669-length-14222-cov-24.372627_pt1 | contig 14222 bp, 14 predicted proteins | sample MGYA00580615_ERZ773074 | MGnify/ENA primary metagenome ERZ773074 (study PRJEB29015, sample SAMEA2738126) | human oral metagenome | biome: human oral; feature: human-associated habitat; material: saliva | place: China | collected 2160 ...
TTACTTTTGATTGGTATGCGGTGATTTCCCGGTAGACCTTGATTTCAAGGGCCATGAGCTTTTACAGGGAAATATTGCTAAACAGCTGGGCTGCTGCCACGATCAAGCCACCACCGATAGCCTGCCACATGCCAGACTGAATCTGGGGTCCCTGGTGGTCACGCAGGCCACCAGCCAGGGTGATAACGCCCCACACGGTCCACAGGCCGCCACCGGCAGTTGCGAACTGCATTAAAAGAGCTATGGACTCATGCAAAATAGCGGTACCGTCCTTAGAGGCAGAATCGGCGGCAAGAATCAGGTCAGCGATCATCTAAAACACTCCTCGATAGATCAACAGCACTAACCATCCGGTTGGGTGATTAGTAACTCAATTATAGCACGCATATACGTATATACGCATATACGTATGGTTTCCTCTAAGCCCGCGTTAGCGGGCAGGAATGGGGAACTTTTGGGTTTAAATGGGGGTTATTTTTTACCCATCCATTTAGCCGCGGCCTTCTCGGGACGCGGCAGGCGCTTACGTCCTAGCGGCGAGGGTGAAGGGTAAAGCATTAAACCCTTATCATCCTCTTTAAACGCGGCTTCAGGATACACCAGCGAAATCAAGATGAGCTTAGACGTAAACAATTCCTTGAATTTACGTAGCCGCCCCGTCTGGCTGCCGAACTGGGCTTGGAGTGCTTCCCAGGGCACCAGGGTTGGCCGCCGGGCTACGAAGAGCCGGTAGCTAAGCCACAAATAGATATCCATGGCAAGCGGGCCACCCTTCTCAGACAAGAGTTTCAAGGCGCGCATGTCTGTCGGGATTTTCGCGGTAAGAATTGATTGCGTAAACGCGCTCGATAAGCAGACGTTGTTGCCCCAAAGTGCCTGTTGGCCTTCGGTTTCGTCATAGTCCCACCACAGTTCGTAGGATTGGGACACTGGCATTCTGTACAGCCGCTGACGTCTGTCCCCCAGTATGCTTTTGCCCCGATCCTCGCTAAAGAGAATGTCAGCCCCAAACAGGCGCCTGGCCTGCTCGCGCATCAGACGCCCGGATTTGCCGCCATATGGGATGTCTAGAGCCTTAAAAAAGTCGCTCATGGAATCGCCTAGCTCGATGGTGAGCGAGCCGTCAGATTCTAAATCAGCCTCCCTCAAAACCACTTGGGTGGAAAGCCAAGGCAAAATTAGGCGAGGGTATTTTCCATAGGGAAAAGCGGGGATCGCCTGGCCATCGGCATCAATATCCAGCAAGGGGTTTAACTGCAAGCGCATGGGGCCGTTCTGGCGGACCCAGGTAATCGCCCCACTAGTCCCAGGATCACGATACGGCAAAGACAACTGAGTAAAAATACGCGAACAAAACCCAATAGCGTCTGCCTCTTCAGCGTCCTCGCGCAGCGCAAACATCTCATCGATCCACGCGTTAGTTTTAGAAACTGATTTAAAGTTGCTGACGTTTGTTAGCAGCGTGCGCTTCAGGTTTACAGCAGGGTTATCAGAGTCAGCATTGGGCCCGTTTTGAGGTAGGATAGCCACGGCTACCGACCCCCTTCCTGTACAAGGGTTTTGGTACGCAAGCGCCATTACAGAGTTAGCTGCTCTGTGATGGCGCGCTTTTTTGTGTGCGCACCACTTACAAACCTCAGCCTAGCACCATACATGCTTAGCTGCGAACATCTTGTACTGTTAAAACCTAGCCTGTGGATAACTCAGGGCCCGAAATATGGACTTTAGGGGCGCTCCAAGCACGCCTGTTTTGGGTCGATGGACTTTAGGGGCGCTACCCGTTTTTCGTTGATTTCACGCGGTTTTACCTGTGGATAACTTCAAGCCACGATCGATTTTAAAATTTTGGGTCGATGGACTTTAGGGGCGCTACCCATGGACTTTAGGGGCGCTGAATCATGGGTTTCCCTTACTCTCGCCTGGGAAAGGTGGGTGCTGCCAGAGTAAATACCAGAAAGAACCAGAGTTAGGGCCTGTGGAAAACGTGCAAAAGTGGAATAACTTTGGCCCACAGCCCCTTAAGGCCTGCGCTAGCGCGCAGACTGCTTTTTTGGTTCGCTAGCATTTTTACCGGCTACGCCGCTAAAAACCGCGCACCAACCCACCTGACAGCTGCTAAACTCGCTAGCGGGGCTAAGTCCCCTCCCACGTAAGTTGGCAGCTGCTCTTATTCCCCACGCAAGTGGGGTTGAAACTGTGTGATGCGCTAGATCGCCGTTTTCCCCGCTAACGCGGGGATCACCCATACAGGGTTAGTTAACTGCTTGTAAGCAGCTGACTAAAATTCGCAGCAATCCACTTACGTGGGCTTTTTAATGGGGCTCTGCCCCACACCCCGCCGGGGCGCTGCCCCGGACCCCGGCAAGGATTCAAAATCCTTGCAACCCAACTGATGGGGGGCTAGCGATAGCCCCCCAAACCCCTATCGGCGCAACAACAAGCTGCGCTTGTCGTTGCATCAAAGCCCTTGTCTCACCAACGCCGATACACAAGGGAAGCTGCCAGCCAACAGACTTTCACTCTCACCTATAGCGGTGGTTAAGAATCTATGTCTGGTTAAGGGCAAAGAACATCCACACAAAAAACTTGATAAACCCGAAATTTAGCCCCTGGGAGCCTCTAGGAGCCAGTTTTAGCCCCTAACCCCACTCACCCTAAGGCAAGTCTTTTAAGGCCATATAGGAGCCAGGGAGAAGTTGGGAGGCAACCCCACCAACAACGTGAGCTAGTTAACGACATATTGAGTGCCCTAGATGCCCTGAAAAGTAGACACATCTCGGAAAAATACATATAATTATGTATATCAGGAAGTCACAAGGACAAGCCTGAAACACCTGAAAGGTGCGAGTTATGAGCGACATCAGCGTTTACACCAGCGACACTGGCGACCTGGCGGTAGCCGCCCCCTACGACCGTGGTTTTATCAGCGGGGCCCACAAGCTGCGTGGCCGGTGGGACAGCACTAACCGTGCTTGGCTGTTCGACCACTGCAACCAGGAGGCTGTAGAGGAGCTGCTGCGTGAAGTTTTCGGCTACGTCCCCAACATCAGCGGCGAGGTAGCAACCGTGCGCGTTTGGTTAAACTCGCGCAACGCTGGTGGCAAGGTGGTTCGCTTTGCAGGTGAAGAAATCTGCCGGCGCGCCAGCCGCGATTACGTGAGCCTCGCGATCAACGTTGAGGTAGTAGAGGGCAAATTTCCCAAGAGGGGCGGTTCAATCCGTTTCCCCCGTGTGATCGATGACGACAGCGTTGTTATCTTGCAGGTAGCTGATGTGCCGGTAGAGGCGCTGGAAAACGAAACCGCTATCGCCTGGGAAAAGGTCGAATAAACCCCACACCTACCCCCTGCCACCTGGGCAGGGGGTAGGGTAAAATTAGTGGCGTTAAGCTTTCCAGTTGGGATTCAGTCAAAACCCCTTCCCTGAAGGGGCCCTGGTGCCCACGGGTACTAATCTTAGGAAAGCTTACATGCGACCCCACCCCTGCTAATGCGGGGGTGGGTTTTTAATGGTTAAAAGACCCCCAAAACAATGTGTCCTAGATCATAGCGAGTTTTATAGAATTAATTTCTTTAAGGGTAGACACGTCACGGAAAAATACATATAATTATGTATATCAGGAAGCCACAAGGGCAAGCCTGAACCACCCGAGAGGAGTAGAACAATGGCGGGCTACGACTGGAGTAAAGGCAAGTCCAACAACGCTGTTTGGGCTGAAGAAGGGGAAGGTATGCGGACCAAGTCAAAAATTACTGCCAAGTGGTTGCGTGAAGGCGGCGTCACCGAAGAGGTAGAGTTCATCAAATTCTTGATCAAGGTTGACCGCATAGAGGCGACCGAGTGGCACCACACCAGCAAGTATTTTAACGAAACTGCTTACTACTCCACAGAAGATATTGCTGATCAGCTAGAAAATTTAAGTCCGATTTGGCGAGAAATATACGCAGACCCGAAATTGCGCAATTCAAGTAATCGCGATATTCACAGAGCTTTTGCACTTAAAGATTCTGGCAAACAATGGGACCCCTTCGATGGTGATGTTTTTGATGTGCGTCGAGGTGTTGTAATCGCTTGGCCAGATAGGCAGATGATTGTAGACGCTACTATCACAATTGAGTGGCCTGGTGACCAGATAACCGCCAAAAACATTTATGAAGCCGAGTCGCAAATCCGCAGCCTACAGGCCTTTGGGTCTTACCCTATGTGGTCCTGGACTGATAGCTGGAAGCCGCCGGAGGATGAATATAACAAGTTTTATGGTGTTTCTGGCTGGCAGCGCTTCGATAACGCATATGTTCACCAGCCCTTAAAAGATGGCTATTTTGCTTGGTTGCCGGTTACTAGTGTTCGTGACTTGCGTGAATATCTTGTTTGGTCACTGAGCGGGGCCGTTGAGCTGGCAGACGTCAAAGTTACCATTGACGGCGATTTTGAGCCTGATGAGCGTTAAGCCAACTGGCTAGGCTAGGGGCCCCACGCCAGTGGGGCCCCTAGAGACTTAAAGGGAAGGGAGAGGGATAAAATGGCGAAAACACCCACATACGAGGGTTTAAACATATTGATCAGGCGTAAAGGCGTTGGCCTGAGCCAAAAAGAGCTGGCAGCCATGCTTGGTGTCGATCAGCCTGTTATATCCAGGTGGGAGGCAGGCGGACGTATCCCGCGCAGCTATGAAGAAATGACTGAAACCTTTGATGAGTGTGAAAAAAGGCTGTTAGAAGTGGTAGATAGCCTAATTAGCCTAGCTGAAGCATCTGACTCCTCAGAGATAGCCTACCCCATGTATATCAAGCAGGCTGACTACAGTGATCAGTGTGTGTATGCCCAGAAATTGCCTTACCTGGGGATGTACCAGCAGGCGGTAGCGTATGCGTCCATGATCGTTCGCGAAGGCGGCCGAAAATCTTGCGCTGAGCTAGCTTAGCGCCCCGTTGTCTACTACACCCCCAGCCGGTAGCATGTTTGGTGTCATATATCCCAGCTGGGAATCAGTCAAAACCCTTTCCTAAAGGGCCCCTATGGCACCCACGGGGCGCCGATTATGGGATAGCTGACCTAGTAAACAAAGATCACCCCCGCGCTAGCGCGGGGGTGATCTTTCTTTAGAAGAAAACCCTACAACCTTACGTAAATCAGGCTAACAAGTAAGCGAGCTTTACTTGAATATGTGTGGGAAACACTATATACTTACATGCAAGCAAGCTTTACATAAAGCTTTAGTGTTCATGGTGGAAGGGTTTAACTTTCATGACTGTTGTAGCTGTTGTTAATACAAAGGGTGGGGTTGGTAAAACTACCTCATCTATCTATCTGGCTATGGCTGCCGCGCGTGAAGGGTTGCGCGTGAGGGTTATTGATATGGATATGCAGGGCACGGCTTCAGATTGGTTTTTCCTGGCTAAAGAGGATGGGCTGGGGCTGCCGTTTGAGGTGCAGACCATGAACGTGGCTGCCTTGAGTCGGGGCCTGGCTGACAAGGGGGTTGATGTGGCGTTTATTGATACCCCACCTGGTCAGGGGGCAATTATTGACGCGGCCATTGACGCAGCTAACTTTGTGGTCGTGGCTTCAGGCGTGGGGGGCGCGGACATGTGGCGCACCGTGGCCACAAGCGAGGTCATGGGAGATATCCCCTGGCGTGTGCTTGTGGTTAGGGCTGAAAAAAACACTGTGGCTTTACGTGAAACTCTCGCCTACCTAGACGAGGGCGGCGTTCCCAGGTTTGCTAGCGTGATCCCTACCCGTCAAGAAATCGTTAGGGCCCCAGGCACCACCCCAACCAACTTGCATGGGTATGAGGATGTTTGGGACGAGCTGAAAGGCGAACTGAAATGAAAATGAATGCCCCTAAAAGGACTCGCAGCATAGCGGAAACTTTTCATGACGAGCCTAAAGCTGGCGCGCCTGAGAAAAGGGCAGAAAAGACGAAAATTGTGATGCTTAACGTGCGTGTTTCCAGCGATTTTCGCGACGCTGTAAAGCTATGGTCCACAGCTCACAACACTAACGTTACGCAAGTGGTGCTAGACGCCCTAAAAGCTTATACAGGGATTGATTCGCAGGACCCAGAAGTGCTGGCAAAAACGCAGGTGCACGCGGCTGATATTTTAAAGGTTCGCGCACAAAAGTAGCCAAACTGGCTGGTAGAAAATATACAGTTTCTACCAGCCAGTTTTCTAGGTAAACTAAGCACAGCCGGGACCTATAAAGCAAGCCTTCATGCTTTATAGATTTACATAAGGCTTTGGTTTAGCCTTTAAACACGCTGCTAGCTTGATAGCTATCTAGCGAGATAGCTTTTTAGATGGGCGGGGTGGCTTGCCAGGTTTGGCGCGCGTAGGTTTCTGTATTTTTTGTAGGCTATCGATAATGTCTTGACGCCCAATTTTAGTGCGCGCAGGTTGAGTAACTTTAGTGACGTGCATTAGTCCATCAGGTGAGCGCTGACCTTTTTCAACTAGCATTGGTGGTTCACCTAGAATTTTGGCTTCAAATCCACGATACACCCCAATAGGACAAGGCTTATCGCTTAGTAGACTATTATAAACCAGGTCTGGTTTAGGGGTTCCATCAGCCGTATAGATTCCCTCTACAACTTCCGTTGGTACTCTACGCGCGGTTTTACCGTCAAGCCATGACCTGGCGTATCGGGAGTAGGTTGAGGCTAGAGAAAATTCGCGCGAGGCACTGATTTTAACTGCGCTGATCGAAAAACCATTGTCTTTTAAAAGGTTTACATATTCTCTGACCGATACTTCTTTAGCCCCAACTTGGTCGATAATGACGTTATAGCCGTTTTTAATGGCTAGCCTGGTTAGATTGTCTGCAATCAGTGAGGATTCGGCGTGTACTAGACTAGAAAAGTCCAGGTCAGAAAAGGCTTCACCGCCCGCTTCGCGCTGGTGGATAGCCTCCGATTTGATGAACGAGTCTAGCGTTCCATCTTTGCGGGCCTGGTCTATGAGTAGGCTTTTAATTTCGTCCGCATCGATTACGACAAAGTCGCTGCGGTCAAGGCCGTTTGTGATTTGGTTGTCTTGGCTTGCAAAAATTGTATGCAAACTGCTTGATTTACCAGACCCTGGAGGCCCTGCCAGCAAGATCGCTGTAGGGGTTTGCCTGGCAGGCTGGTAGCCTGCAAGCAAAGTTTCATATATGCAAAAGTGTAGATCTTTCCTGCTCTCAGTTACAATAAGCTCACCTTGAGTGTGTTTAAACCATGCAGGGTTATTTATGGTAGCTGTTGGCGCGTTGGTACTTAATTCTGTCTGGTACAGCTCTTGAATTAGCCTGTAATGATCTTCTACCCAGTTTAGAGACGGGGGCTTGTGATCACTCATTATTTTTTGTCTCGCTCAGCTTCTATGTTCTCGATAGTCTCAAGGAGTTTCCCATACACCCCTTGGGGGAAGGTACCCGTAAACAGGTCCCACCAGGGGCAACCTTCCTCAGGTTTAGGGGAGGGGTCCCAAGAGTTTTCAGGTTCCACCACGACATAAATACCCATGTCGTAGTAAACGTAGAGGGTGGCCAGCTCGTTTAGGGTGATCTTGCCTGCCTTGAACGCCTCGATAGCGCGCGCAATGGTGCACACGTCCACAAAATTCACGCGGCCCAGCAGGTCGGGGAGCTGCCTGCGGATCATGTCGCCAACGGCCTGGAAGTCAATTAGTTCCATCCAGCTACGATCACCGTAGAAAATTTTTTGTCGCCTACCGGTGTAGTAGTAGCCGAAGTGGGGAAGCAGAGCGCGAAGCTCTTCCTCGTCCAGGTTAGCTAGCCTGTACTCTTCGACCATTTGGGCGGTTGTCAGCAGGCGGTCCAACCCCACTTTGGCGTATGCCTTGGGGGCGTTTTCTTTGACGATTTTTTCAACCTGTTCGCGCCCCAGGCTTTGATCAGGGGTTACAAACTTGTCCATTTTTGCACCTTCACTAAACAGACTGGTGGGGTGATACGCCCCACCAGTTTCATTGTATCAGCCGCATAAACGCATGTAAAGCTAGTTTTAAGGCTTTACATAAAGCGGGTTTATTATCTGATATTCCAATGCTAGCACGCTTGATAGCTAACTTTAAAGCAGGTAGTGAGTGAAGGTCAGGCTACGACGCCCCAGATACAGATGTAGCCCCGTAAGGGGCAATTCTTTCGGGGCTACATAGCCACAAAAAATGAGTGTGCGGCTGGGGTCTAGCTTACACCGACTCACATAAAAGTTGGGTGAAAAAACGGCTAGTCGCACATTATGTACAACATGTACTTTTTGACTGTTTTCGTTTATAATGTTTACATGAGTGAAAACACTGTATCCGCTGGTGAGCAGCTGCTTAGCGCTCGTCAGGTAAGCGAACTTTTCCCCGGTATTGGTACCCCTGCGACAGTCAGGCGGTGGGCAAGAGAAGGCAAAATCCCGCACGTGCAATTGCCGGGGGGGAGGCGGCTTTTTCGGCGCTCTGATTTTGAACAATTGATCGCCCAGGCCCCTGATGGGGCTAAGGGCATTTAGGCTCGGGAAGGTCGCGAAAAATGAGTGTGCGCGCGTCAACCTGGGCTTGGTCTTTGGAAGAAGTGATGGGCAGCGAAGCCCTGGTGCTGTTGGCTTTGGCTGATCAGGCTAACGATGAGGGCCTTTGTTGGCCCTCGCAAGAAAAACTGGCGCCTAAGGCCCGTCAATCAGTTAGTACTTTGCGGCGTTCGTTGCGGAGCCTGGAAAAAATGGGGTTGCTGACCACGATCACGCGTTCATCAACTAGGGGGCGGCGCTCGAACCTGTACTTGCTGCATATCGGAGCTAAGCCCGACTTGTCCATGAGGTCAGCTAGGACGGTCAACCTGGAGGAGGATGCAGCGCAGGCGTGCGAGATGCTTGAAGAGGCCTCAAGCGCGGTTTTCGTTGCAAATAAAGCAACCGGTCAAATTGACCGGTTGCCGCAATCGGTCATAGGTGACCGGTTGCAACCGGTCACAGGTGACCGATTGCCATATATAGAACCACCAGATAGAACCACCAAACCTAACCCCACCCTTCCCACGGCCCCGGCCCGTAGCCAGGCCGCTAACGCAAAGGTGGGGTCGGGTGGAAAAACTTCTACCCAAGAACCAGAGGGGACCCGAAACGTGCCCGTAGAGGGGCCTGGTGTGCCCGTGGGCGAGGTAAAACCTCGCCCGGGCTCTCGGGTACAGGCAGTGCCCGTTAAGGGCCCTAAAACGGCTGAGGCGGGCTTGAGTGAGCAAGAGCGGGCCCTGGTCGGTGCTTGCCTGCCTGCCTGGATGGCTAGCCTGGATAAACGCGGGGCCCACAAGGTCGCCCAGGCGCTTAAAGCGCGGGTTGACGCTGGTTGGCAGCCAAGCCAAATTCGCGGCCTGCTCGACGGCAACCCACCATCCCAGGTTATTTATATGGCCTCATTTGTTTTAAATCGCCTGGAACGCAATGTTGATATTGATTGCGCACCGGCGCGGCTTAGCGCTGAGGCTAAAAAGCGTGCGTGCGAGCGGCGTAAACAAATAATTGCCGCCAGCGAGCAACCCCAGGCCCCATTAGACGCGAAAGCGCAGGCGGCTGCTAACGCGGCCAAAGAATGGGTGGCCAAGAATTATCCAGCCCTTGAGGGTATGGATTTAGCTTTAGCTACCGTGTGTTACCAGAAAAAGGTTTCTGGTGAGCAGCTGAGTGGTTTTGAGAAAAACCGGTTAGCCAAAATTGGCGTGAGGCTGCCAGTAGCCTAGAGAGGGTTTTAAACAAAACCAGCGTCTTGGGGGCCAGTTGGTAAGTTGGCGGCTAAAAGGCGGCTGTAGACGAAGAAGCCTAAACCAGTTTAGGTGCTGGCGATCTTTCCTTATGGTTGTGTTGGTGGAAACAATTAAAAATTGTTTCCACCAACTAGCAGCAGCTAGCGGCAGCAAGCAGATAGTGTTATAGAGGGCGGTTATAGCTTTGGTGAGCGATTGAAGGGGGTGGGGCCGGGTGGGGTAAGGCGTTGATTGAAAAAAATGTTTTGGTTTAACGTCCCTGCCAGCGCCTGGGGTGATGTGGGAGGCTGGGAGTGGGTTTGAAAGATGTTGGGTGTAAAGGATTTTTTAATAGGTTTACGTCAAAATGTGGCGCAACTTTTAAGTTCATCGTCGAGGGTGACGTTATGGTTGCCGCTAGGTTTTTGGCCAGACGTGTTTGTGTTTCGTTTTGTTTAGGGGTGGGATACTTTTATTTGTAGGGGCGAGGGCGGGGTTTTGTTGGCGGTGGCGGGTTTTGCTGCGGGAATCTTTTATTTTGTGTACAGGAGTGGGTTTTGTGAGCACCTGGTCAAGTTGTTGAAGTAGGGGGTGCAAGATGTTCAAGGGGTGGACTTGGGGTAGGTGGAGGTGAGATAAAAGGGGAGAAGGAGGAGTGTAGCAAGCATAGCATACGATTATCAGACACAGTGTCAGAAAATCGTATGCGCTTCGCTCCCTGGGTTTCACCCAGACCCATCGGTTTTTTCAGGAAGGCGGTTTGTGTTTTGGTTGGTGAGGGTAGGGCGAGTTCTTATAATCGTCGTAGGCAGGTTTTGAAAGCTGTGTATTTTGATGAATCTGAGTGGGTGCGAGCTCAAGAAATTATGGCCAGTGGGGGGTGGAGGTCTTTTTCTGACTTTGCCCGGGAAATGATTTTGAACCGCACTGTTGTGGTTAACAACCGCCGGTTGGATGTAGTGGGGTTGAGGGCGGCGCTGTCACCGATCGGGAATAACATTAACCAAATCGCCCGCAAAGTTAACACCAATAATTTAGCTAGCTTGGAGCAGCTAGAAGAGGTACGATTATTGTTAGAAAATGTTGAGGCGATAGTTGAGGCGTACGTTCGAGAGGGGGACGGGCTTGGCGATCGTGAAAATAAACCAGATTAGATCTACCTTGGGTAAAGCGGTCGCTTATATCGCGGATGCCTATAAAACTGATGGCCAGACCTTACTGTCCTCTAACGCGTCTGTGACCCCTAAAGTTGATTCTATCGTGAAAGCTTTTAAAGATGTGCAAGATTTAGCTGACTATAACCGCGTGGATGGTAAACGCCCAAGCGTGGTTGGCGTTCATTTGATCCAGTCGTTTAACCCTGGCGAGGTGAGCCCACAGGAAGCTCACCAGGTGGGGATTGAATTCATTGAGCGTATTAGCGGCGGCCAATACCAGTACGTGATTGCCACCCACGTGGATAGGCACCACATTCATAACCACATTATTATGAATCCATGTTCAAGCGTTACGCTTAAACGCTGGCGGTGCGGTAAAGGGCGACTGGCTCAGCTGCGTGAACTTAGTGACGAGGTTTGTTTAAAACACGGCCTTAGTGTTATCGAAAAGCCGGGACGCGACGCTATAAGCCTGGGTGAAGTTTATGCCCGTACACGCGGGGTGAGTAATAAAGAAAATCTCCGAGATATTATTGATCAGGGGGTTTTCTATTGCCGCGATATGGGGAGCCTGCAACGGTTTTTGCGTGAGAGGGGCATTGAAGCCGTGAACCGACGCGGCTCGCTGGTGTTGCGTGATAGGCCTGGCGGTAAAGGCATGCGCTCAGAGCGGCTTGGCCTGGCCTACAGCCAGGCGGCTTTAATGTCTAGGCTGGGCAGAGCCGAGCGGCAAGAGTTCGTGGTCAGGCGCGGCCAGGTAGAGAATTTAAATGGTGAGAGGCTTTTGGTGCGTGTGCCTGGCCTGGGTGATGGGGGCGCACTGGTTGTTAGCCGCGCTGACCTGGTTGATAATGGCACGTCGTTTCGCCTGTTTTTAAACGTTAATAGGTTATATCAGGTGGTGGATAAGTTCGACCGTAGCGGGGGTAACGTGACTGCCAGACAACTGCAATGGCTGCTAACCATGCCACGTGAAGCGAATATAAATGCTCAAACTGACCGGGCACCAGTGAGAGGGGCTAGCGCCGCCCAGCAACGCTATTACGCCTATATTGATCGGCGGGTAGCCCAGTTGCGGGCCACGTCGCGGCAGATCAGCGCGGATATCGAGCTCGGTTCAATGAGCCCTGCGCAGCTTCAGTCACATATTGAGGGCCTGAAGGCGCAGATCAGGCAGGGACGCGCGGACCTGACAAGTCTTATTGTTGAGAAGCAAAGACGTATAGACGCCGGGCAGAGCACAAGCGACGTAGACAGCCTGATTGACGCAAAAACCCAGCAGGTTAGCGAGACGCAAGAAAAACTCAAAGCTGCAATCAAAGTTAAGGGCAAACAGAAAGGCAGGACCCAAAGATGATGGCAGACGACTGGGCAGAATCCGCAAAACAACAAGCCCAACAGGCGGCTGAGATTATTGTTCCCGCCGTGACCGACAAGGTCAAGGCGGGCGCTGGCGCGATGATGGACATAATGAAGGGTGTGGCTTCAATGCCAGTCTCAGCACTGGCGAACCACTTCATGCATGGTAACCACCAGGCCAGCCTGGCCACTTTGCAACGCCAAATGGGCGGGGATTTACACCCGCTGGCTATCGCCCCTGAGCTGGAGCGTTACTTGAAGGCTGATTTGCGGCGTAGGGGGGTTAATTTCTCGCTTGAAAAAGCCCCGGACGGTAACACCTACGTACACTTTTCGGGCCGTGACGTTGACACTGTGCAGCACGGATTGAAGCAGGCGGCTGCTAGGTATGAGCGTAGAGTTTCCAAATTTGATTCGAAAGCTTTTAAGCGTGAAGTCAAAGCGCGCAAAAAAGTAAATAAGGTCATGAACAAACAAAATGGAAAAGTCTCTAAGAGCTTGGCAAAGTCCCAGAAAGCGGCAGTTAAGGCCACTAACGCGCAGGTCAAGGCCAATAAAGCTCGTTACAAGGCCAATAAACAGTTGGGGGTTATCGCCCAGTCAAGCCCTGAAAAGCGTGCTAGGGCTATCAAAAAGTATATGCGTCTAAATGGACGGGCTAACAAGAAACAGCTCAAAGCAAACGCTAAAAGCGTGAAGGCGCGTAGCGCGTCTATGAATTTCTGGCAAACACAGTATCGCGCTAACGACAAGATCAGCCGGGCCCAGTACAAAGCACTTACACGCATTGACCGGGTACGTAAGTGGCGTATGAAGAAGCTGAAGCAGTCGTTTAACCAGGCTTTACCTCAGCCTATGCCGCAGCAGGGCCTTCCTGGCCAGCCTATGCCGCAGCCAGTGAATCAGCCTATGCCTGGGCAGCCGGTACCTCAGCAGGGCTTGCCTCAGCAGCCGTTTCCGCACAGCAGAAGCCGGGCGTCCACTTTTACAGGGCCTGGCCAGCGGGCACCCCAGCCCATGCCACAGCCGGTGAATCAGCCTGTACCTGGGCAGCCTATGCCGCAGCAATCGGTACCTCAGCCCATGCCTGGCCAACCGGTACCTGGGCAGCCGGTACCTCAGCAGGGCCTTCCTGGCCAGCCCATGCCTGGGCAGCCGGTGCCTCCGCGGCCTATGCCGCAGCCTATGCCGCAGGAGGGTTTGCCTGGGCAGGCTTTACCTGGGCAGCCCATGCCTCAGCAATCGGTACCGCAGCAGGGCTTGCCTCAGCAGTCTGTTCCTCAGCAGGGCCTTCCTGGCCAGCCTATGCCTCAGCAGGGCTTGCCTGGGCAGGCTTTACCTGGGCAGCCCATGCCTCAGCAATCGGTACCGCAGCAGGGCTTGCCTCAGCAGTCTGTTCCTCAGCAGGGCCTTCCTGGCCAGCCTATGCCTCAGCCGGTTCCTGGCCAGGCTTGGCTTACCCCTGAGGTTCTGAGTCAAGTTCCAAGCCAGCCCATGCCTCAGCAGCCAGTTCCTGGGCAGCAGGCTTTACCTCAGCCGGTGAATCAGCCGGTTCCTGGGCAGGCTGTACCTGGCCAGCAGGTACCGTTCTCACGCGGAAGCCGGGCGTCTACTTTTACAGGGCCTGGCCAGCCTAAATATTCCAAGGCTGATGTGACCAAGGCGATGGATCAGCGTAAGCAGCAGATTCTTGAGGAAGCCAAAAAGGCTAAGCCCACTCGCACCCCTACCCACAGCAAGGGGGCCCGCTGATGAACTCTTATACGAAAGTGTTCCTGGCGGGCACGATCACCGGGCAAATCACTGTGCGCACCAGCCCCGATATTGCCATGTTCAAAATTGAAACAGTTTTAGGGCAAGAGCGGGCAACTGAGTGGGTTCAGGCCCAGGGTGATCTAGCCAGGTTCGTGGTAGAGAAAAAATTCAAGCCAGGCGATCAGGTGCTAGTACACGGTGAGCTTGTGCAGGGAAGCG
>ERZ773074.673-NODE-673-length-14186-cov-24.600170_pt1 | contig 14186 bp, 19 predicted proteins | sample MGYA00580615_ERZ773074 | MGnify/ENA primary metagenome ERZ773074 (study PRJEB29015, sample SAMEA2738126) | human oral metagenome | biome: human oral; feature: human-associated habitat; material: saliva | place: China | collected 2160 ...
AAGGGATACAACAAATAAATATAAACCCTTACGGAAAGAGGTTGAATGATGAAAAAAGATTTAAATAATTACTTAGAATTGATAGGTTCTAGTAATATTAATGTATTTGACATGTTTTGTAAAGCAAATAGCGTGATAAATAATGAAAAATATAAAAATGTTATGGTATCTGTGAGCGGCGGAAGTGATAGCGACATTTTAATAGATTTGTGTACTAAAGTTTCGAATGAGCCTCAAAATATAAATTATGTTTGGTTTGATACTGGTATAGAATATCAAGCTACAAAAAATCATTTATGCTTTTTAGAAGATAGATATAATATAAAAATTGACAGAGTTAAGGCTATAACACCTGTACCGTTGGGAGTTAAAAATTATGGTTTACCTTTTAAAAGTAAAAAAATATCAGATTACATCGCGCGACTTGTTAAACATGGTTTTCAGTTTGACGATTTATCGTTTCAAGAGTTGTACTCAAAATATCCGCGATGCAAATCGGCGTTGCGTTGGTGGTGCAATGAATATGATTGTCATATGTTAAATATAGACTATACTAGAGGTTTGAAAGAATTTTTAATTGAAAATCCGCCAACTTTTTTAATATCTGATAAGTGTTGTAAGGGTGCTAAAAAAGACGTATCGAAAGTTTATATCAAAAATAACAATATAGATTTGTCAATAACAGGAGTACGAAGAGCTGAGGGCGGCGTTAGAAGTGTATCTTATAAGAGTTGTTTTGATACTGGAAATGGTTTAGATAGCTACCGCCCTATTTTTTGGCTCACTGATACCGACAAACAATTTTATAAAGATACATTTAACGTGGTTCATTCAGATTGTTATACTAAATACGGATTAAAAAGGACAGGTTGTTGTGGTTGTCCCTACGGTAAAAACTTTGAAAAAGAGCTTAAAATTATACAAAGATATGAGCCTAATTTATATCGTGCGGTAAATAATATATTTGGGCAATCATATGAATATACAAGGAAATTTCTAGAATATAGGAAAAGAAAATAAGAATAAGATTTAAATATCAAGGTTTAAAACTTTATTAAGTGCTAAACCTTGATATAATATTTATGTTCTGTATCTATTATTCAAGTTAGTAAGCAAACCGACATTAAATTCTAATTTATTCCTATCGTGCAGACTTCTATATATAGCGGTGCATAACATTCTTATAACATCCATATCTATTTTTATTTGATTACCCGTCCCCGTTGTGCTTAGGATTGTCTGCGGATATTTGTACTCGTTGTAATATAAATAAATCTTTGTTTCTATACTGACTATAAATCCCAAACATCTGTATTCACTTAAATTCAAATTAAAGTCGTCCATAAGATAAGAACCTTGCAAGTATGCATTTATAGTCTTATTCTTAAAAGTCGTAGTACTCAATTCTTTAGTCACTTGTATATGCAGAAAATCTTTTTCATCTAAGATATTGTCTAACAAATCATCTTTATACAAATTATTACTAACTGCTAAAAATAAATAATTGGGTTGCGTCTGTCTGATAGTCTCTAATAGTTCAACTAATGCAAACACGCGGTTTACATTTTCACCGCGAAAGCTTGAAAACTCTTCATATATTATTATATCAACCAGTCTCTTTGAACTTTTAAAACTCTCATAATCTGATAGTGCTAGAGTATACCCGATTAGCTCGTTATATTCCTTATCTTCTATATCTGTGATACAGATGCTACTTGCACCCTGTCGTCCTAATTTTATCACTTGAGTATCACTACAAATTGTTTGAAAGTAACTTGTTGCCGTGCCTATGTCCTTTTTGGAATTTCTAAGGTATAAAACTTTTTTACCCTTTGCAATCTCTTTTTTAACATATTGCAAAATACTGAAAGTTTTTCCGCAGCCTCTACCGCCTGTTATTGCGTAAAATTGTATGCCGTCTTTTAGTTGGCTTTCAATATTAAACCATTCACTCGATTTTAAGTCAATTACTTTTTCCATATATTAAATGTTTCACGCGAAACAATTATATTATGTTCCACGTGAAACCCTCCTTTTTAATTCTCTAAGATGTGCACACCTCTGTTAAATATATTGTTTATTTGCTGAAAATATTTCAGTGGTATAGTATCATTAAAATGTAAATCACCTTTTACATAGGCGTGGCCTTGATACATATAACTTGATATGCTTAGAGGTTCAGTGCGATGTGTGGCGCAACCATAATATTTATATATTTTATCAAGTCGCATTAACTCTTCTTTAGTTGGACAATGATATTCTAACCAAAAAGGTTTACGATTTCCAACTGTGAAATTCAAAGCACCATTACTATTTTGTACAGTTGCATAGTTTGGGATAAAGGAATTAGTAATACCCCCAATTAGAGAACCAATCGCGCCTCCCGCCATTGCGCCTGGCATTCCACCGACCAGGCCGCCTACGGTTGTCCCGATTGCATTGAATACGGGTGATATATCCGTTGAACTACCCACACTGTTAAGTAACCTAACCGAATTATTTAACATTTGCATTTCTTGCATTTCCATAATTTTTACCTCCTTACCAATAGTTAGCGTCCATGTCACTTGCTGGCATTGCGTTATTTATCATATTATTACTAATTTTATCCCAAACAGTGGGGCTTTTACCCGTAATGTCCATATGCGGATATGCCGCAAAATTCAACACATGATTAAATATATTATTTTTGAAACCTTGCAAAAATAATAAACTATGCGGTTGTGGTGTGGTTGAGTTGTCGATACCCAATGAAATTTGAGCTCCTAAACACCCGTTTAACATTTCAATCTGATTGAATTCTAAACATTGCCCGTCTATGGTTTTTGCGAAAGCTCGTTTGTAAGGATAAAAATTTAATCTACCGTGTAGACCGTGGTCAGGTGTTGCAAGTGTTATAAGTTCACCTGTACTGAAACCGCCGTTTTCTGTCGTAAAATGATTAGTAACTATATAACTATCAGCACAAACATAAGTCTTAAAAAGGTTTGTTGCTTGCGGGGGTTCACTTGCTAGAGTCTCTATAGCCGTTTTGTAATCATCTAAATTTTCACTGTATTGTAAAGGTGTAACCATACCGTCAACTATAAAATTATCTTGCGCCGTTGGCTTCTTTGCTTGCCATGCTACTATTTTTTTCCAATTTGTTTCGATTTGGGAAGACGATGTAATATCTACCGTGCTAAAAGGTAAAATGTCATCCATGATTCTATCAGGCTCTTTCCAACCCTCAGGATTATTTGTTGTAACCTTATCAAGTTTAATTTCAGGTTGTCCTAATTTATCTTTGTAAGTCTCCCACACATCAAGTCTTAAAGTATATCTAATTGTGTAGTCGTCTAACTTGTTTGTCGTATGGACGTTGTGTTCAGGATAATTTAATATACACTTATCAACGATGAAAAAAGCTTTCGTTTGGTCGCCCGTTTCGCCGTAATGAATATAAATGTAGTTAAATCTGCACATGTCCGTTGACGGGTTACCCGTGATATCAATTGTGGGATTGTCCTGGTCTTTGGGGCAATTTTTAAGGGGGTAACTTTCAGTAAACCCCCTACCTGCCTTAACTCCAGGAGCATACACGATTGAATAGTCAGGCGCGTTCCCTTTTTCATACAATTCTACTGAAAACTTGTTTCGTTCCATTGGAAACTCGCCCTGCGGGGTTGTTCTAGGCATATTGGCTACCTCCTAAAGTGAAATACTCATCTAATAATTTAATCAAATCGTAATAAAACGGTTGAAATTTAAAGTTGCTTTCAAGTCCTGCTACATCAAGGTTTGAATATGTACCACTCTTAACATCAACCGTCTTGCCTTTTGCTTTTGTTAAGCTGTCACTATTTGAAATACCTAATTGCATACTTGTTGAGTTTCCGCGATTTGCTTCCTTGCTCGCGTTTTCAGTAACCCCACCGCGCGAAAAACTTTCGTCATTTTTAGACGCTAAAAATTGCGTTGACGTTGTTTCATTGTCAAGTACTGTTAAGGTATCGCCAACTTCGTTTGTACTACCTTGACTGTCGGCAACTGATACGCTGTTATTTTGTGTATTTGAACTATTACCCGATTTGCTACTCGCAGAACTGCCGTTCACCGCTTCAGTATCAGTATCTGTATTATCTACTCCTTTATTTTTTATGCCGTTATTTATGTCACGGTCATAGGCCTGTAAGTACCTCGCATGGTCAAGTAGCCACAAACCTAAGTCACCATAAAAGTTCGCGACCCAACGGTTAGTATCACGCAAATTTATCAGCTTATGAAAACAATATTTATATATAACATCGCTTAACACGTTTCTAAAATTTGCACTAATTGAAAACGGGCTTAATGTGGATGATACATTATTATTCATTTCTGTATCGGTTGTTACTGTTTCAAAGTATGCAAAATCATAATAATCAAAGTCTTTTTCATCTATATCACTACGCCACCACGGACACGGAGAAAACCCCCACCAATAAATCATAAAAATCACCTACCTTTATATTGTTAAACCGTTGTTGACTTTGGTCAAAATGTCTGCCCAATCTCTCATAAATTCATTGTAATTTTCGGTTGTACCCGCATAACGTTCAATTACAATATTGGTTGCGTCTGTTATTTGTTGCCTGTCCAACATCTCCATAAGTGATAAAATATGTCGGACTTGATTAGTAAAGTCACTAAAGTTACTATTATTATATGTTCCGTCTATCCTCGCGTAACCGTTGCCGTCAAGTGTTACGTTCATAAAATTTTAACCCCCTTAGTATCATTGATTACAAATTCAGCACCTTGGAAAACTCCAACCGCTGGATTGAACACGTGTCTAACCCCGTTAACAAAAACCTGACCGACTACCATATTTCCATCACTACCTACATAAAACCTTAGTCCGTTACTTTCAATAAATTTATCAGTTATAATATTTCCGTTTTGATAATATTTCCAGTTATTTTCCTCTTTCTGCCATCCCGAACTACTCATATATTTAATTTCTCCATATCCAGCGATATAGTCGCTATTTTTTAGATGTTTTTTCAGTGCCACGCATCCGCCGTTTATATTAAACTTATCATCATTGCTTGTATTGCCCTCAATGCTATAGATGTAATTTTCATCTATACTGTAAACCATACCCGTATGACAAATACGTTTGCTGTTTTTAAAAAATACCAAACTGCCCCTCTTTGCTTCTTTGCTCCATTGATGCATAGTCTTAAAAAAGTTTGAGCTATCAGGCGTGTACACACTGAAACCGCCCAAATACTGCCTTGCTTTTTCCTTACCAAATACTTTTATAAAACAGCTGTCTATAAAAGTGTCGCACCATGGTTCGCCTTGTACATTTATACCAGTTTGCCTATAATATTCTCTAGCAAATATTGTATAATTGTTTTTGCCGCTACTCTTAAAAGGTTCGGGGCTGTCCATACTTGCCCCGATTTTATCCCTTGTATCTTTTTCCGTATATCCTACCCAACTTTTAAGGTAAGATATTATTCTATCTCTGTCCGTCATTGCCTTTTAACCTCTCTAAAAAACTCTTTATAAGTGGCGGGATATCGTCATTGTTAAAATTGCTAATATTTATTGTGATACTGATTAACTCATGTAGCATTAACCATATAATCACTCCCGAACTTATAAAAGTAAAACTGGTTTCAGTTTTGAAATACTGATTTATAACAATATCAATTATCAAAGCTATCAACACATAAAACATATGGTTTAGTTTTTTAGCTATACCTTTTATGCTTTGCTTTACTGTTATTGATTCGTTTCGCTCAAACGCTCCAATAATCGCGGTAACATAATCAATTATATTACACACAATTAACAATCCAAAGATTAAATAATGCGGATACAGCATATTATATAATGCTGACCCGATAATACTAATCAATGCCAGGCCCTTGTTCTCGTTCATCGTCTGCCCCCTCCTTAAGTGTTTGAATTTCTACTGTTTGATAAAAAGTTAGGCCTATACCGAACTTACTATTTACTTGTTTACAAAAATTTTCACGATATTTATTAAGTACTGCATTAAAGTATTTGCTTATTAAGCTATCATTAACTATTGCTCTGTCATTTACATACTGTGAATTTATATTCAAAGATTTGTTCGGGTTTACCCCTAGTTCTTGCAAATATTCTTTCATTATAATATCGCGTTCCGCATTGAGCTTATCAAGGATGAACTCAATTTTTGGATTAAAAAACAAATTGTTTACGTCCCTATTTTGGCTATCACCTGTAACAAATGCATACAACGCGTTTAACTTGCTACGCTTAAAAATGTTTAACAGGTTATTTTTAAAACCCTTGTAACCTATAGCGATAATTGGAATACTCAACTTATCTACATTTTGCATATATAAAGCGTCCAACTTTGCTAACATATCAGCGTATTTTTGCGCCAATGTGTAAGGAATAGTATTGCTCATATTGTCAAAATACACAAAATCACGATAACTGTAATTGAGTACTAAACCCTTGACGGGCTTATCAAGTACAACCTTTAGCGTCTTAACCTCGTAGCGGTTTTTATATGTGAGCGGCATGACTGGTAATATCTGTAATGACCCTTTTACTATTGCATTGCCTATCCTAAATTTTGTTTGTACCAATGCAAAATCAGTCCTTGAAAAAATATATTTTTCTATAAGTAGCAAACTATAAAAATCAAGGTCGCCGCTCCAACTGTATAAATTTTCAGCCAAATCAGTAAGCAAGCTTAACCACTGTGTCGCATTAAGGGGTGTAACCCCGCCAAACTCTACTAAGTCCAGCGGGTCGCCCTTAAAGTTATGAATAACTTTAGTTGCCATATTATATTTCCTATTCTACGATTGCCACACACTTACGTCTATCGCTTATATCCGCCAATGCGTCAATATGCTTAAAAATAGATGTGTTCAGTGTTGCTACATTGTCAAAATTGTATGTGCCGTGCTCCCTAAGTCTGAATATCAATCCTTGCTCTTCAATGAGCACTGCCTTTAATGTTTTAGGATTTACAAGCGGGGTATAACCTGCGGTCACGTTTGTCTTATTGTCAATAACAGTATTGAATTTATCAACTAATATGACATTAAAAGCATACTTATCATTATTAAACTTTCCGCCAAAATAAGTATTCAGGGCAGTTCTAAAATTGACGTTGTTATACAAATCAGGGGTACATACTAAAAGCATATCAGATACTGCGATGTCCTTAATGTCCCTCGATGGGTTGTTGTTGTTGAGGTTAAAAGGTATAAAATCGGTTGTTGCCGCAATCCTCATTCTATCAATCAATGTATTTATTGCAACTGCCGCGTCCTCGGCCGTGGCCTGGTTTGTGATTGGATTGATTGTTATTGCATCCATTCCACCGTTCAAATACTGATTTGAAAATGCGGATATTGCAAGGTCATTCAAAAAGATACTTGCGGACTTGATGATGTTTTCAAGCTCGGCATTGATTGAATTTGCTATATTGTCCCATGTTGCCGAAATGTTTATAATTTCTGCCTGGTTGTATGTCGCACTGAATACAACTTGCTGTCTGATTCTATGCAAAAAGTTGTCACGCTGTGTAACATAATTATTTAAGATAGCAGAATTTGCAAGGGTGTTTCTGTCTATCGCTGACTTTATACGCAATGCTTGCTCTTCTATGTCGCCACCGACTGGGATTTCCTTAAAATAGGACTGAAACGGTGTCACGTAATTTCCAACTATCAATATTTGTTCGCCGATTTTCCAAAAAATCGAACTCCATAACATTGACATCTTAACAACGTAACTATTAGCTGATACACCCTTATAAGCTCCCAGCACGTCCAGTGACTTAATATCTGCATCGCTCATATGTTCGAGTGCCGTTGACGGTTCAGTGTGCTCACCTAATTTCATCAATGGTGCTTTGCGGGCCTTACGACCATCGTTTATAATGTTTTCAAATGCGGTTCTAACCGCCTGTCTGTCTGTATATTTCATAAAATATCTATCCTCCAAATGTTTTACGTGAAACTTAATGTCTCACAACTAAATCAAAGTTAAAATTTATCACAAATCGCCCAGTCTGTTTACTCCCTACCATTGTATTGATTTGCACGGACGGTACAGCCATAACAGGCGACCCGCCGATTGTATAAGAGTATGTACTTGCTACAACATTTATATCATTAGTTGTTAATGTGCCAAACTCATTTCCAGCTGGACCTATTTTATTTACCCAACCTACGATATGTTTATCAAAATGTGTGTAATCAGGTGCTTTACCCTCATACGCATATGTCATTGTACCGTGAGTAGTTGGTGATGTTCCCGCGTCCCAATCGAACGGGCTAATGGATTCAAATGGTATATTTAACATCAAATCATTAAGACATTGATAGTCAATTTCAGCTGTTATTGTTACGTGTTCGGCTGATAAAAAGCTTATATAACTATGCACATAAGCCCAATCAGGCCCGTTTTCACTAATATAAGACCTATCAAGATATGCATAATGAGGGGTTGGCCTACTCTCCAATGCTGTAATTCTACTATCATTATTACTTATACTATTTGTGTTGTTTACGACTTGACTGTCAAGACTTGCAACTGCACCCTGTACGCTCATAATCTGATTTTGATTAGCCGTAATGTTGCTTGTATTATTTGCGATACGCGTTTCGTGGTCGGCTAATGTGTGTTCGTTGTTTGTGATACGCGTTTCGTGGTCGGCTATACGCGTTGCGTTCTCTGTAATCTGTCTTTGCAAATTAGCGTCCGCATCATCTATATACTTTTTGTCCACGATTTCAAATTCCCAGCGAACTGGATTATCATATCCGCGGTCATCGTCCCTATTACTTAATACAATTTTATCAGGCTTTTTGTCATTTTCAAAATCAAAGCCTAAACGGTAATTGTCCGCACACTGATTGTCATTCCAAATTGTACATGATTTTACCATAATTCCGTTACCTCTGTTTTTTCGCCTGCCAAATTGTCCGCAACGTCAATCAAGCTTTCAAGCTTTGCAAGTCTTGTTTCAAGTGCCGAAACAATGTTATTCATTTCTACATACGCGTTATAGTCCGCGTACTGCGGTAGTTCTGTACTGTCTGTATCCTCTGTTACATTTGTTTCTACCGTGTCAACGTCTGCCTCGCCTGTATCAACGTCTATAACGTCTAACCCCTTAACCTCTTCTAAAATGGGTTCTAGACCGACAACTTTTTGTCCGCTGTCGGTGATGATAACTTTATCTGAGTTAAACAAACCCATTATAACATCTGTTATTTTGCCCATAGCTTACTTGCGTCCTCCTTTTTAAATAAAATTTTTACGTTATCATCAAATATTGATAACAACCTACACAACTCTTTGCCCTCGTTATACTCTAAAGTTTCAAGGTTATGTTCGCCGTTTAACTTTCCAAACCCAATATGAAACCCGACAACAAATATATACGTTTCGCCTAAAACAAGCTCGTTTTTGTCTGTCCATTCTGTTTTGCTAGTTAAAAGTCGTTCAATCTCTTTTTGTTCCACCTTAGAACACTTTGAGAGAACAAATTCCATACAATCCAATTTTGCACCTCGTTTAGTTCTTATTATTATAAACAGTTTAGCTAATATATGAGACGGGTTATGACTTGTAGATAGTCGCCCGTCTCTCAGTTCCTCACTGTCTACGCGTATATCATAACAAATTATATATAGTGTGTCAATAGTTATTTTCTTACAAAATCCTTAAGAACTCTTTAATATAAAAGTTGAATTTGTAATAATATAACCACCTCTAACCCTTTTTAGCTGGCGTTTGCCGTCAATCTTAAAATTATTAGTAATGTCCGACATTTGTATTTCACCCTTTAAAATCTTATCAGCTAATACTTTTTGTGCATCTCCAGTGAGGCCGCAAAACCCTACTGAACATTTTATTTCAGCTTTGTTCGGTTCGTGACCGATTTCAATATATGTTTTTTGTCTTACATAAATGGCTTGATTAAAACAAAATTCATTTTTAAGATAACCATACGTACTATCGTGTACAGGCAAGTGGTTATGTTCCACGTGAAACATATGTATACTATCAGTATCACAATACAAAAATGCTTCGGGATTTTTTAATATCAAATTTATAATATATTCCCTTGCATGCGCCGTGATGTACGCCGCAAGCGGTACATATGTTTGTTCTGTCGGTTCGTTGTTTTCTCTATCTGTAACATCTTCAATATAAATTTTTACGTCATCTTTATCTACATTATATTTTAATGTAGAAAAATAATACGAGGCCCCGAACTTGCCATATAGTGAGTTTTGAAAAAGTTTGGCGATAAAATAAAACGCGTCTTTTTCTTTGCTATGTTCTATCTTCATTTTTTTAAAATATTGTATATAATCACCAAACAAAGTATGCGCTTCTACTGCATCAAAATAATATTGTTCTATAATATCTATTTGTTCCACCGCGTAGCACTCATATAATAATCTTAAGTCGCACTCTGTGAATACAAATGTTTTTCCGTCTTTGTATGTGTCTATGTCATGCATATATAAAGCTTTAGTTTTTACAGCTAAAAACCCTTTAGCAAAAACACTCGGCACGCGGTTTGGTTTTATAATTGCTTTTACATTCAAATGATAAAAGGTTAAATGTTTTTTCCAATTAGGTAATATAGTTTTGGAGGGTCGCCCAACGGGTAATAATTTTTTGCTGTCCATGATATATGGATATAATGAGTTTACATCGTATACATCCCCGTCCGCCTTTATTACCTTACCTTTTATTTTTTCATTTACATAGCAAAAAGCACCCTTGTAAGCTTTGCGAAAAAAATTATCCTCGTCAAGGCTTAAAGTTGGAAAAAATTTTTCCTTTACTGCGGTACTGTACTCTTTAGCTTCTTTATAATTAAGATTTTTCGGGATTTTTGCAAAATGTTCCCAAAAATTTTCATATGCACAACTTGCGATAGTATCCTTTGTGGATTTTGTTATATCTCGAAAAATCTTAATAACCTCGTATAATCCTTTTACGTCATTTTCTATATATTTTGCATTATCAGATGTTAAAAAACAATCATCTACAATATTATATTTTTCTTTTTCGGCTGTTACTTTAAATTCTTTCGTGAGCTTTGCAAGGTTGAACGGTAATAACTTAAAAGAGTCAACAAATTTGATAAGTAAGCCATTTATCTTAATTGTTACACTATAAATACCCCCCATGTCATTTATAAGATACATTATAGCATTGTCACAGGCTTTAAAATCTTTCGGCTTGATGCCTGTAACATCCTGTAATTGTATATTTTCAATTAAGTATCTGCGGAAAAATTCAAAGTCAAATTTTAAATTATGAAAGTAACATTTGATTTTTACTTTTTTACCGTCATAATGCTCTAGCAGATAAAGCAAAAAATTATCAAAATGTTTCATATAGTATCCACCAAACGCAATATTTACGTGTTCGTCTTGTTCGTCTGCGGATACATATACATTTTTACCGTCATACCATGCAAGCGACCATATATATGTATAGTCACTTGATTTTGTATATGTTTCACAATCTGCCGTAATAACAACCTCTAATTTTTTCTTTTTTTCTTTTTTCTTTTTAGCGTAACGCTTTGCGACTGTATTATCAGATGTCTTTTTACTGTCTATATAGTCACGTTTTTCTTTACGCTTTAGTATTTGCTTTATTACTTTTTCATTATTATATTTCATTATTTACTACCTCTAATAACTCATTGATAAGTTCATTATTTTTAAAGCCTTTACTAAGTTGTGCAATGATAAATTGTCCTTGCGTATTGTAGCCGTGATTTGCAAAGTATTTATTATACCATCTATCCAGCACGTCCATGCACTTATCTATCACAATATCTATTTTATCACTTGTTAATTTATTTTGCAAGCCCTTTAATCGTTTTATTAAATCTGTACAAAGTTTACTTTGTCGCAATTTGACACCTTGAGAGTCCCCAAACATAATAGATATATTTTGCTCCAACTTAATAATAAAATTATTTATATTTTCGTTGTTCATCAAAATATCATTGTCTATTTCTGTTATGTCTGTTAAAACATCATCTAAGTAACCAGTATCTATACTTATGCCTTTTTGCTGATTTATCTCTAGCATTTTTAATTGAGCTTGTTTCGCGATTTTTTGAGCTTTCATTTTTGCTTGTTCACTTCTCTTTTTTCGTGTTTCCTCAATCCTTGCAATTTTTTTCTGTCTGTCCTGTATCCTTTTTTGATGCTTTTTTATAGTCTCAGCTTTTAAATTTTTACGCTTTAAAATTGCTTGCGACTGTTTTATTTCTTTTTCGTATTTATTAGTTCGTTCGCGTAAATAAAATTGTGATTGGTCAAGTAACTTAAAACCCTTGTTCAATATACGCCCGTTTGCTATTGTCTGCCCCTCCAAAGTATAGCCTTTATCGGTTACAGTTTCTTTTAATATACGACTTGCCCAATTAGGTAGTTTTACAGACGGTATATTTGTAACTTTTAACTTACTACCCAATGACTTATTATAATTTACTTTCTGCATATATTCAAAAAGGGCTTTAAATTTAAGCCCTTAACCTCCTTTTTAATTAAATGGTAATTCAGTATTATTTACAGGCTGCCAGTTCTGCCCGTTCGGTGGTGCAGGCTGCCAGTTCTGCCCGTTCGGTGGTGCAGGCTGCCAGTTCTGCCCGTTCGGTGGTGTTGCGTCTTTACCGTCCGCAAACTCTACTCTATCCGCAATCAGTGTTAGTGAATAAACTTTTTGCCCGTTTTTCTCGTAATTGTTATTTATAATATGTGCTGTAACCAGGTATCTTTTTCCTTTTTGACACCATTTCATTACAAAATCTGCCAGCTTTCCGAACACTGTAATCTGTAAAAACGTTGTTAAGGCGTTGCCGTTCTTGTCCTGTCCATTATCTACTGCGATGTTAAACCTTGCCCCACCCTTGATGTTCTCAGGTTCTGCGGTTAATCTTCCTAATAATATTGTTGTGTTCATTTCTGTATATCCTCCATATAATCAATAATAAAATTTAATAATTCCTTGCCACCGTCCATATAAGTACTTGCTTGTAGTAAAACATGATATATAATGCACTTATAATAAATAGTAGTTCGTAATATTTTAAGTTCTGTTTCTGTTAAGTTTTCAGTATCTACAACACTTGCATATCCGTAATCAAGTGTAAATATGGTACTTGTACACGGTATATCATTAAACAGTTCTATCAAAGCAATGTAAGTATTACCTATGTCGTAATCTGTCAGCGGTTCGTCACTCTCAAATACATAGTAAATAATACTTGTATTGTTCTCGTTTATGCCGTGCTTAAATCTGATTTTAAATACCAGCTTGTAAGCCGTTTTCTGCCTCTTTAATAGCGTACACTTAACTAACGTTTTATCATTAAAAGCGGTACGCGTTAATAAGATGTTTTTTAATTGAGGCAAACTCGTAACCTCGTTTTTTAGTTTCATTTTTAACCCTCTCAATTAGCAATCTGAAAAATTCCTTTATAACGGTTGCCTTTATACTGTAATTCTACCGATATAACTTCACAATTTCTATACTCGTCATTATATATTTCAAACCAAAACAAGTTAGGATTGTCTGATAACAGTAATGCTTCTTTTTCGCTTAATGTCTTGATGCTACTTGTTAACAACTCCAGTAAATCTGACTTATTAAATTTGTCAAGTGGCACGCGTTCTAATTTTTCGTAAATACTCATTTAAATTTATACCTCATTTCTTTATTTTGTAAATCTCTTTACAATAAGTATTATACTATATTGTAAAGAGAAATGCAAGTGTTATTTTAAATTACAGATAAAAGAAAAAGTCAATGACTTGTTCGTCTGTACCTGTTAGCAGTTCCCCAACCTCGTAGTTTGTTAAGCTATCCCAGATTGCACGGGCATAATCATCAAGTAATTGGTCAATTTGTTCGTCTCTGGATTTGTTTGCGAAACTTGATTTGTTTTCATCTGCGATATTATAGTAATATCTTTTAACAATCTCATATTGTTTGACCATGTCCAGTTCATCAAACAATAACTCTAATGTTTCACGCACTGTATATTCCCTAAGTTCGTCACAGAGATAAGCCTTTACAAAGTCAATTACTAATTCCTTTATTTTCATCATTCAACCTCTTTCCGTAAGGGTTTATATTTATTTGTTGTATCCCTT
>ERZ773074.677-NODE-677-length-14123-cov-28.350299_pt1 | contig 14123 bp, 10 predicted proteins | sample MGYA00580615_ERZ773074 | MGnify/ENA primary metagenome ERZ773074 (study PRJEB29015, sample SAMEA2738126) | human oral metagenome | biome: human oral; feature: human-associated habitat; material: saliva | place: China | collected 2160 ...
GCGACGTGGACGCTCTCGTGGAGTGGATCGGTACCGAGCAGACCAAGTCCGTGGGTGCCGACGTGAAGGTGACCAAGGAAGCCCTGGTCCCGACGCTGTTCTACCCCTTCGCGGCTCCGCGCGTCTCCGGCACGCTGGCTGACGCTGGCCCGGCCTCGGAGAACCAGATGCGTCTGCTGCTGTGGAGCGTCGAGCGCTCCATCGCCGGCCTGTGCGCAATCGGGTCCGACACTCACGCTGACCACCGCCTGCACGTCGTACTGCCCGGTTCCCCGAACCGCGGCATCTTCGGCGGCGACGGTGCCTACGCCGAGGCCAAGGCCTCCTTCGACGCGATTGCAACCCGCTGGGCAGCCGAGCCGATCTGGGGTTCGCGCGTCTCTATCGCTCACCCCCGTATCGGTTGGGTGCGCGGCACCGGTCTCATGGGCGGCAACGACCCGATGGTCGCCGCCGTCGAGGCTGCGGGCGTACGCACGTGGTCGACCGAGGAAATGGCGCAGCAGCTGCTCGCGCTCTCGAGCGCCGAGGTTCGCGCTCAGGCTGCCACCGCTCCTGTGGACGCCGACCTGACCGGCGGCCTGGACTCCTCCATCGACCTGCGCGCGCTGCGCGCCCAGGTGGAGGTCGCAGCTCCCGAGACTGAAGCCACCAAGCCGGTCGCGACCGTCTCCGCGCTGCCCTCGCCCTCCCAGGTCGCCGTCCCCCACGTCGACCCGTCGCAGTGGGGTCACACCACCGCGTCGCTGGCCGACACGGTCGTCATCGTCGGTCACGGCGAGGTCGGCCCGTGGGGCAGCGCTCGTACCCGCGTCCAGGCCGAACTCGGTATCCACACCGACGGCACCGTCGAGCTCACCCCGGCGGGCGTGCTCGAGCTGGCGTGGATGACCGGCCTGCTGACCTGGTCGGACACCCCGGTGGGTGGCTGGTACGACAAGGACGACCAGCTGGTCCCCGAGTCGGAGATCTTTGATCGCTACCGCGACGAGGTCGTGGCCCGCTCCGGCGTGCGCTTCTTCCACGACGACGGCCCGCTGCACGACGGCTACACGCCCGAGTCCGCGATGGTCTTCCTGGACCGCGACATCACGTTCACGGTCGAGGACGAGGCCGAGGCCCGCTCCTACGCCGAGGCCGACCCGCAGTTCACCGTGGTCGAGCAGACCGCGTTCGGTGAGTGGCAGGTGACCCGCAAGTCCGGCGCCCAGGTGCGTGTGCCTCGTCGCGCGACCCTTAACCGCCGCATCGGTGGCCTGTTCCCGACGGACTTCGATCCGGCCCGCTGGGGTATCCCGGCCTCGATGCTGGATTCGATCGACCCGATCGCCGTGTGGAACCTGGTCTCCGCCGTGGACGCGTTCGTGTCCGCCGGCTTCAGCCCCGCCGAGCTGCTGCGCGTCGTCCACCCGGCGACCGTTGCCTCCACGCAGGGCACCGGCTTCGGTGGCATGCGTTCGATGCACAAGCTGTTCGTCGACCGCTTCCTGGGCGAGGAATACCCGCAGGACATCCTGCAGGAGACCCTGCCCAACGTCGTGGCTGCGCACACGATGCAGTCCTACGTGGGCGGCTACGGCTCGATGATCAACCCGGTCGGTGCCTGCGCAACCGCCGCGGTGTCCATCGAGGAGGGCGTCGACAAGATCAAGGCCGGTAAGGCTGACTTTGTCGTGGCCGGCGCGATTGACGACATTCAGGTCGAGTCGATCGTGGGCTTCGGCGCGATGAACGCGACGGCGAACTCGAATGAGCTGCTCGCTCGCGGCATCTCCTCGCGCTTCGTCTCGCGCGCCAATGACCGCCGCCGCGGCGGCTTCGTCGAGGCGCAGGGCGGCGGCACCGTGCTGCTGACTCGAGGCTCGGTGGCCCTCGAGATGGGCCTGCCGGTCCTGGCGGTCGTCGCACACGCGCAGACGTTCAGCGACGGCGCGCACACCTCGATCCCGGCCCCCGGTCTGGGTGCCCTCGCGGTGGCACGCGGCGGGCGTGACTCGGTCATCGCTCGTAACCTCGCAGAGCTCGGCGTGGGGATCGACGATGTGGCCTTCGTGTCCAAGCACGACACGTCCACGAACGCGAACGACCCGAACGAGTCGGATCTGCACACCCGCGTCGGCATGGCGCTGGGCCGCACCCCCGGTAACCCGCTGCTGGTCATCTCGCAGAAGACCCTCACGGGTCACGCGAAGGGCGGCGCCTGCGTGTTCCAGGTCGGAGGCATCATCGACGTGTTCCGCACGGGTCTGATCCCCGCGAACGTCGCACTGGATTGCGTTGACGACGCGATGGAGCAGTACGGCCCGCTCGTGTGGCTGCGTTCCCCGCTCAACCTGTCCTCGCGTGGACCGGTGCGCGCGGCGTTCGCGACCTCGCTCGGCTTCGGCCACGTCTCCGGCTTCCTGGCGCTGGTCAACCCGGCCGCCTTCGAGGCCATCGTGGAGCGCGAGGCCGGACGCGAGCGCCTCGAGGCGTGGCGCGCAGCTTCGGATCGCCGACTGCGCAACGGCCAGCGTCACATCGAGATGGGCATGCTGGGCCACGCCCCGCTGTTCACCTCGGTGGAGGGCCGCCGCCTGCCCGACGACCCGGCTGCCGGCGTCGCGGGTGATGCGCACGAGGTCGAGGCCGCGATCCTGCTGGATCCGAACGCTCGCCTGGGCGAGGACGGCTTCTACCACCTGCCGGAAGGCAAGTGAGCGATGCGCGGACTCGGCGTTGACCTGGTCTCCCTCCCTGAGTTTGCCGCTCAGGTGAGGGAGCCGGGATCGGCCTTCCTGGCGGGCGTGCTCACGCCCCGGGAGGCACGCCGGGTCCGCGCCCGCGCAGGTGCCACCTCCGGTGCTCAGCCCGGTTCCGCCCGCTTCGAGGAGGCCGTGGCCCGTCACGCGGGCGGCCTGTGGGCCGCAAAGGAAGCTTTCATCAAGGCCTGGTCGTGTGCCCTCTTCGGTACTCCTCCCCTCATCGGTGACACCGACGTGGATTGGCGCGAGATCGAGGTGATCCACGACGAGTGGAACCGCCCCTCTATCGCGTTGCACGGACACGTTGCGGCTGCGTGCGAGGAATCGCTGGGGCCCTCCTCATCCTGGAGGGTGCTCGTCTCAGTCAGCCACGACGGGCCGTGCGCCATCGCCCAGGTGATCATCGCGGACGCGCCCGCCTAGAGGTCGTCGAGCGGCTCAGCTTCCTCCGGATCTTCGGGGGCTTCCTGAGTTCCTTCCACCGCCGAATAGTCGAAACGGGACACCCCCACACACGGGTCCGAGGAATGCTCCTCGGACCCGTCGTGCATGTGCGTGGCCTGGCCGACAGGCGCGCACCCATCGCGCAGCTGCAGGGAATGGGCATCCGGCCTGCTTCGCGACGCGCAGTCCGAGACATCGCACGTGTCGTCGGTCGGCGCATGGACCGAACCATCAGCGGCCACGAAGGCACGCTGCGGCTCCGCGCCCACCTCCCCACGCGTGCCCTCCCCCGGTGCGTCTCCCACCGGCATGGGGGCGACACTGCCCGCCGCCTCAGCGCACTGACCGTGCAGGGGCTGCCCGGGCCTCGTCGCAAATGGATCATCCGGGCTGCCGCCCGCCGGTTCTCCCGTGCTGTGAACCCCGTTCTTCGTGTAACGCGACGTGCCCTTCGCCATGTCGTGCCCGACCGCGCTGGCGCGAAACACGATGGAGGAGCGAATCTGACCATTCGCGTCTACCCAGGCGTTCGGGACAGGCCGGGCGACCACAATCACCGGGTCGCCCTTACAACAGCAGCGAACCACATTGTCGGCCAGCTTGTCCCACGTTTCAATCGTGTACCAGTACGCTCCATCCTCCACATAGGAGGCGTTGCCCGTGCGCGCGTCGACCGTGAAACGCCAGCGGGGAATCGCCAGACGAAATGTTGTCACGCACGTATCGCCCTTGATGTGTTTCATCGTCGGGACAGAGCCGATACGCCCTTTGAGGGTCGTCGAAATGTCCTGCATCATTGCATCCCTTTCCGATACTGCCCGGCGAGCGCCGGATGCATCCAGGAAACCCCCGTCCTCCCTCACCCTTCAAGCGCGCTGGCGAGACCTGTGGATGGGCGCGACACGAGACATCCCGCTGTGGATACGCCCGACACGAGCGCACCCCCTGTGGACGGAACGACACCGCACATATACGCGAAAGGCGGCACTCCCCTACCGGGGTGCCGCCTTTCGCGAAAAAGAGCAGAAATCAGGCCTCGGCCTGCTCGCCCATGGTGGGAATACCGAGGGCAACGACCTCGCGCGCCACCTCACGCGCCCGCTCCGTCGTCACCGGCTCGGACGGGAACAACACGCGACGGTAGTACTCCAGCTCCTGGATGGACTCCAGGATGTCCGCCAGCGCGCGGTGACCGCCGTGCTTCTCAGGCGATTCACTAAAAGCGGCGCGGTACCAGCGCTTCGCCAGCTCCTTAATGGAAGAGACGTCCACCAGGCGATAGTGCAGGTGGTTGATCACCGAGGGCATGTTGGCCTCAAGGAACATCTTGTCGGTACCCACCGAGTTGCCGGCCAGGAGGGCTTTACCTTCCTGGGGCACGAAACGCTTGATGTACGACAGGACCTGCTCGGTCGCGTCCTCCATCGACACAGCGTCAGTCTTGAGGTCCTCCAGCAGACCGGAGGAGGTGTGCATGTGACGCACAAAGTCGTTCATGTTCTCCAACGCGCCTGCGGGCGGCGTGATGAGAACATCCATGCCGGGGTCAACGATAGTGAGGTCGCCATCGGTGACGACGACGGCCACCTCGATGAGGGCGTCACGCTCGACGTCCAGGCCGGTCATTTCGCAGTCGATCCAGACCAGGGGATCTTTCAGAGTTTTCACGCCCACTATGTTAGTGCGCTCCTCGTCATACGGTTGGCTGGGTCGCTCGGGCGGTGGCCACTACTACACTGGAAGAGTATTGGAAGGAGTTTTCATGTCCGCTAATTCTCACGTGACCACGCCCAAGGACATCCGTCAGGCCGCATCCGCTCTCGAAGGGGTGGCCGTTCGCACGAACCTGGAGCGCTCGGAACGCCTGTCCGCCGAGGCTGGCGTCGATATTCTGCTCAAACGTGAGGATCAGCAGAAGTGCCGTTCCTTCAAGGTGCGCGGCGCGTATGCACGTATGTCGCTGCTGTCCCCCGCCGAGCGCGAGCGTGGCGTCGTGTGTGCGTCGGCCGGTAACCACGCCCAGGGCCTCGCCTACGCATGCGCTCACCTGGGCGTGCGCGGAACCATTTACTTGCCGTCGAACACGCCCCGCCAGAAGCGCCGCCGCATCGCGACGATTGGCGGCACGTGGGTCGAGCAGGTCATCGTGGACGGCACGTTTGATCGCGCGAATGCGCTGGCCCAGGAGGCGGCGCGCGCGACGGGCCGCACGTACGTGCATCCCTACGACGATCCCTACACCATCGCCGGGCAGGGCACGATCGGCGTGGAGCTCGAGGAGCAGATGCCCGAGAACACTGCCGCCGTGCTGATCCCCGTGGGCGGCGGCGGCCTCGTGGCGGGCATCGCGACGTGGCTGCGCGCAAACCGCCCGGAGGTGCGAATCATCGGCGTGGAGCCCGCGGGCGCGGCGTCGATGCACGCGGCTCTGGAGGCCGGTCAGCCGATATCGCTGGCGAAGGTCGATCCTTTCGTGGACGGTACGGCAGTGGGCCGGGCGGGCGCGTTGCCCTTCCATATCGCCTCGCAGTTCGTCGACTGCGTGTTGGTCGTACCCGAGGGCGCGGTGTGCACGGAGATGCTGGAGCTCTACCAGTCGGACGGCGTCATCGCTGAACCCGCTGGTGCACTCGCGTCCACGGCTGCGCACGTATACCTGACGGATCCCGCGGATCGCAAGGCCCTGCTGGGCCGCTCCGACGGCGCCATCGTGTGCGTCGTGTCGGGCGGTAATAACGATCTGACGCGCTACGCGGAGGTTATGGAACGCTCGCTGCGCCATGAGGGCCTGCGTCACTACTTCCTCGTGACGTTCCCGCAGCAGCCGGGCATGCTGCGCATGTTCCTGGAGGATGTACTGGGACCCGCGGACGATATCGTGCACTTCGAGTACACGAAGAAGAACAATCGCGAACTCGGTCCCGCCCTCGTGGGTATCGATCTGACGAACCCGGATGATATCAACGGGTTGCGTCACCGCATGGAGGCTTCTCCTCTGCACGTGGAGGAGCTGCCGCTGGATTCGGAGATTACGCGGCTCGTGATCTAAGAGGCGCACGCAGCGCTGGAGAGGGGCACGGTTTCGCCGAACGAGGCCGTGGCCCCTCTCTCCTTGTGTCTGTCCCAGAACTCGTTGCTGGGTGGGGAGCCACCCGGGATTGGTTGCCTGCCTCATGTGCGGTGGCGCAGCCGGGATGGCATCGGGAGGCCACCGAGAGGGGTGTCAGGCAGCGAGGGTGACGGGACGGGTGACGCGCACGCGGACGGCGGGCGTGGAGTTGAAACGGTAGCCTGCGCCGCGAACCGTGGAGATCAGGTCGGGCAGGATGGAGAGCTTCTTACGCAGGCGGCGGATGTGAGCATCCACGGTACGGGAGTCGGAGCCGAGTTCTGCGTGCGCCCACACGGACGCGAAAAGTTCGTCGCGGGTGACGGCACGGTCGGCGTTGGCGGCCAGGTGGGCCAGGAGGTCGTGTTCCTTGGCGGACAGGCCAGCGTCGCGTCCGTCGAGGGTGACCTGTCCGCGGTCGATGTCAATGTCGATGCGGGAAGAGCTCAGTCGTAGACCGGCGAGAACGTCGAGGAATTCCTCGTAGGAGGTGGGGGTATCGTTGTCAGCGCGGACGGAGGCGGCAGGGGTGTTGACGAGGGTCATGGGTGTATCCGATTCTTCGGGGCCGCACTCCCACTATCGGCGTGGGTATATCACTGCGGCGGTGATTGACAGGGGTATCTGGGGCGTCAATCACATACACATTCGCGACATCATGCCGCCGGAGGGGCAGCACATGGGGTTCGCGAAGGTCGTCATGGCTCTAGTCTGTCGGACGGATTCCTTCCGAGCAACATCAAGTCCACACCGTGAGATTGTGTAACAACGATGTCTGCGCGTGGACGCACACGTTCCTCCATGGCGGTGTCGCCGACGTACAGCACGTGGGATCAGCGGATACGGACGTGGGCGGGACCATTCGGTCCCGCCCACGTCCTAGTGCCTCAAGGCCTTTTCAGGCCTCCAGGCCGCGCTGGGCACGCACTTGTCGAGTAGCGGAGACAAGGTTGTCCAGCGACGCCTTCGTTTCCTCATAGCCGCGGGTCTTCAGTCCGCAGTCGGGGTTCACCCACAGTCGCGAGACCGGCACGGCGTCAGCGGCCAGGCCGATGAGCTCGACGAGTTCCTCGGTGCTGGGAACGCGGGGGGCATGGATGTCCCACACGCCGGGACCAATGCCGTGGTCAAAGCCAGCCTCGGCCAGTTCGGGGACGACCTCCATCTTGGAGCGCGCTGCCTCGATGGACGTCACATCGGCGTCCAGGCCCTTGATGGCATCGATGATCTGGCCGAACTCGGAGTAGCACAGGTGCGTGTGGATCTGAGTATCCGGGCGCACCGAGGAGGTGGCCAGGCGGAAGGATCCCACGGACCAGTTCAGGTAGTCAGCGTGGCGGTCAGCGTCCAGGGGCAGAAGCTCGCGCAGGGCGGGTTCGTCGACCTGGATGGCAGCAATGCCGGCAGCCTCGAGGTCGGACACCTCGTCGCGCAGGGCCAGACCGATCTGGTCGGCGATCTCGCCGAGCGGCAGGTCGTTGCGCGGGAAGGACCACGCGATGATCGTGACGGGGCCGGTGAGCATGCCCTTGACGGGCTTGTCGGTCAGCGACTGGGCGTAGGTGGTCCATCCCACGGTCATGGGCGCGGGGCGCGAGACGTCGCCCCACAGGATCGACGGGCGCGTGCAGCGCGAGCCGTAGGACTGTACCCAGCCGTTACGCGTGGCTGCGAAGCCGTCGAGCAACTCGGCGAAGTACTGGACCATGTCGTTACGCTCGGCTTCGCCGTGGACGAGGACGTCCAGGCCAAGCTCCTCCTGCAGGGTGATGACGGATGCGATCTCCTCGCGCATGCGCGCCTGGTAGTCCGCGTCGGAGAGTTCACCGCGCGCGTTAGCGGCGCGGGCCTTGCGGATCTCGGTGGTCTGCGGGAACGAACCGATGGTCGTCGTGGGCAGCGGGGGCAGGTGCAGACGCTCGGTCTGAGCGGCCTCGCGCTCCAGGTAGGGCTCGCGGGTGCGGTCTGCATCTGTCAGGGCGGCGGTACGGGCGCGGACCTCGGGGCGCACGACGCCGGGGGCGGCAGCGCGCTGCTCGAGGACGCGGGTCGCTTCAGCGACCTCGGCGTCGATGGCGTCCCAGCCCTCGTCCAGGCCGCGGGCCAGGGTGACGACCTCGAGAACCTTCTGGTCGGCGAAGGCGAGCCAAGCGTGCAGGTTCTCGTTGAGGGTCGGGTCGTCCCAGGTCTCGAGCGCAGTGTCGTGGGGCACGTGCTGGAGGGAATTCGAGGTGGCGACGGTGACGCGGGCGGCTCCCAGGGCCTGTGCGGCCTTCAGAGTCTCGCGCAGCTGGGCCAGGTCGGCGCGCCAGATGTAGCGGCCGTCGACGCCGCCGACGACGAGGGTGACGCCGGACAGGTCTGCGCCCTCGGGGAGGGAACCGCGCAGCGTGTCGACGTGGAGGGCCTCGACACCCGTCTTGGCCAGGGCAGCCACAGCGTGGGAGGCGTCGCCGTAGGGGGTGGTGAGCAGGATCTGGGGACGCTCGGTGGCAGAAGCCAGGCGCTCGTAGACGCGGGCTGCCAGCTCGCCCAGCTCGGCGCGGGTTCGCGAGAGGTTGTCGGAGGTAAGGGCAGGCTCATCGAGCTGGACCCACGGAGCACCCGCGGCATGCAAAGCAGCCAGCGCATCCGCGTACGCGGCCACGGCCTCGTCGATGCGGGTGAGCGGATCGAAATCGGGGGTGGCCGGATCGGCCTTGGCCAGGGCCAGGTAGGTGACTGGGCCGACCAGGACGGGACGGGTCACGTAGCCCCACTCGCGGGCGTCGGCAAAGCGGCGCACGACCGTGTCGTCGGCGAAGTGCAGCGGCGTGTCGGGGCCGATCTCGGGGACGAGGTAGTGGTAGTTCGTGTCGAACCACTTCGTCATCTCTTCGGGGCCGACCTTGTCGTCGCCGCGGGCCAGCGCGAAGTAGAGGTCGAGGCCCTGCCGGCCAACGAAGCGAGGCGGGATAGCACCCAAGAGAATCGTGGCGTCCAGGACGTGGTCGTAGAGCGAGGGTGCGTCGGCCAGAGAGGCATCCGAGGGGTTCAGACCGAGCTCAACGAGGCGCGCCAGGTTCTCCTTACGCAGGTCGTTAGCAGCGTTCAGCAGCTCGGCCTCGGTGATGCGGCCAGCCCAATGGGCTTCGAGGGCGCGCTTGAGCTCGCGGCCGCGTCCGATACGCGGATAGGCCAGGATCGTGGCGGTGGGGAACTGCGCGGGGGCAGCGGACATAGTGATCTCCTTGGGTGTGCTACTCGTGCGGCGCACGCGGGCGAGGCCCGCACCCGGCCGCGGGGTGGATTGACGGGATGCGCTCAGTGATGCGTGAAGGGGTGCGAGGCCGGGGACCATTGCGGGTCCGGTGTCACTCCCATGAGCGCGAGAATGTCGAGGACGGGCTTGGCCTTGTTGAAGGTGTAGAGGTGGACGCCCGGAGCACCCGCGTCCAAGACGGAGTGAATGAGGCGGGATCCGAAGGCCGCGCCGAACTCGTCGCGGCGCTCCTGCTCCTCGAAACCAGCCAGTGTCGTCAGAAGCTGTTCGGGGACCTCGATACCGGTGAGGTCCTGGACGCGGCGCAGGCGCGCTGGATCCGTGGCCGGCAGCAGGCCGGGAACAATCGGGATAGTGACGCCGGCGCGACGGGCGCGCTCGACGAAGGACGCGTAGACCTCGGCGTCCCAGAACAGCTGTGTGATCGCGAAGGACGCGCCCGCCGCCTGCTTGACGAGGAGGCGCTCGACCTCCTGCTGGGGCGTCGTGCCCGCCGCCGGGTTACCCGCTGGGAACGCGGCGACCGCGATGGTCAGGGGCTTGAAGGCGGAGCGCAGGGCCTCGCCCGGGTGAGCGTTGCAGCGGCGTCTTTCGACCGTGCGGATGAGATGAATGAGTTCCGTCGCGCTCGCGACACCGCCCGGGCCGGGTTCCCAGTCCTCCTGCCCGACCGGCGGGTCTCCGCGCAGGGCCAGGAAGGTTCGCACGCCCGACTCCAGGTAGTCGTGCACGGTGGAGACGACCTCGGCCGTGGAATTGCCGACGCAGGTCAGGTGCGCGATCGGCTGGATCGGGGTGTCTCGTACGAGGCGCTGGACCGTCGATCGGGCATTGTTACGATCCTTACCTCCGGCACCGTAGGTCACGGACATGAAGTCCGGGCGAACCTGGAGGAGGCGATCAACCGTGTCCCAGAAGGGGGCTTCCAACGAGGGCTTGCGCGGGGGCATCACCTCGAAGGAGAGGAGCGTGGGCTCGTGGTCGTGGGTACAGGGACAGGCGTAGTCGTCGTCGGAGAAGGGCACGGTGAAACTCTCGGGTAGCGGCATCGTCCCGTCTGAGTGCACGTGTGTGCAGCTGGTGTTGTAGCGGCGGGTCGTGGCCTAGGGAATGGCGGACGTCGGCGTCAGCTGCACATTCGGGCACGAATCGACCCGTACATGCGACGGGTGACAATCGTTCGTGCGTTCATGCCACCCAGTATGGTCGCCACCGAGAGGTGCCCGCAGAAGGGGTCCGCGGAACGGGAGTTTGTGACAGCACTGTCTCACGCGACGCGACATGAGGGTGGGCGGTGCGACGATGGTGGTGCCTCCACGGCATCGCCCCCGGGCCAGCAGCACTCCTGCCGGGGAGTTGATACCGATGAGAGGAGGTGACTGGGTTGGCACAAGGCCGACGTTCGCGTCAACGGAGGCGGACTGGTCTGGATGGGAAGCAGAAAGCCCAGATCGCTGTAGCAGTGGTAACGACACTGCCACAGCTGATCTGGGCGATTGCATTCCTGCTGAGCACCCTCATGGGTAGCTAAGACCATCCCGGAAACCGGGGAGTCGGACAGCAGCAACTGTTCGACTCCCCTTATTATGACACACTGATCGCGCAGCGCAGAGCACGAACCCCTGCGCCCCGTAGGATGAACCTCCGTCGGCCCATGGACTGCGCGACAGAGTCGCTCGGGACGCAGATGAGCATGCCTGCGTCGATACTCCCATCATGGGCGACACCGATGTCTCCACACCCGAGACGATCCACACTCCCCCGCCCGCGCCTGGTTCGCGAGTATCATGTGGAGGTGGCGACGTAGCAGTCCACGCCGCTGCGCGAGCACCGCACGTGCCCCAAGGCGGGGGCCACGGCCTCGTTCAACTGAGCTGTCGTCTCACCTCTTAGAACTGTTCCGGCATGGACGCCGGTCACCCGATGAGGAGCATTCATATGTCCGACATCCGCACGGCACCATCCGTGACACCACAAGACTGCTTGAATTTTGCTGACGCCGCCCTGTATCTCGCGGGGCACACGGTCTCAGATCCTTATCTGCGCGAGCTTCACGCCAAGGCAGCGAGCGGCGAGATCACCGTCGAGGAAGCGGGGCATCTCGGTGAGGAGTACCTCTACGCGAAGTTTGGTGTAGACCATGAGTGATCCGTCATGGGATGCCTATTTCATCCCGGGGACCCACGCGATGCGTAACAAGTTCACTCGCGGTGGGCGTTTCCCCGACGGTATACCGTCGATGGTGGCGGTCGGTGCGTTGGAGGAGCACTGGGCGCGGCTGCGCCTCATTGAGCTCGTACGCTCCCCTCTCCTGGGCCACTTCGACTACGACCACATGAAGGCAATTCATCGTCACATCTTTCAGGACACTTTTGCGTGGGCAGGCCAGGAGCGCAGTGCACCAATGGGCGGACCAATGATCAAGTTCGGCCCCGATGTGTCGGCGTTCCCCGACTTTGACCCGCGCGACTATTCGGTCCCGCACGAATATGCGTCGGCAGGGCGGCAGCTGACCGAGGCCGCGACGCACGAGTACGCGCTCCTTCAGGAGGCCGATTATCTACGTGGACTGGCGCTGAGCGAGTTCGTCGACAACCTGGCACTGCGCTGGGTATCTCTCAACGTCGTGCATTCCTTCCGCGAGGGAAACACGCGCTCGCAGCTCGTGTTTTTCTCCGAACTCGCCCACCACGCGGGCTACCACCTGGATGCGAGAGCATTCCTGCCTCCGAGCCGCGAGGATCGACTGGCGGGCGTCACGAATCCTGTTCGTGAGCGTTTCGTCGCGGCGCGCTATTACTTTCAGGACTACCACGATCACACTCCGATGGCCGATACTCTCGCCGAGGTGATCGCTCCGTTGACTGAGGACCAGCGACGCGCCCGGTCCATCATTCCCATTGAGGAGCGTTGAGAGCACACAGAGCCGGGGATCCGGACGACGACGGCTGGTCGGCTCCCCGCTCGGCGTCGGCGCGTCTCACGCGGGAGTGAGCACAGCAACGCGCGTCCGGTGCGGATCGGTGGCGCCTCCGACAGGACTCGAACCTGCAACCTCGGGATTAGAAGGCCCTCGCTCTATCCATTGAGCTACGGAGGCATGGCGCATGTGCGCTGCCTGTAAGACTAGCGGAGGTTAGCCGCGCTTTCCAACGGCGCGGCCCAGCAGGAAGGCCAGAAGCGGGAATAGCAGGACCGATAGGGCACCGGCGACGACCAGCAGGGAGGCCAGCCAGGTCGGGATGATGCCCGTTGAGGATGCCAGGCCGGTAACGGCGACGATAATCGGCAAGCCGGTCGCGCCGTACAGGCCGATGCGCGTCGCGTCCGACCAGCCGACCCGCTCGATGGTCCCATGGAAGCGCTCGAGAGCGACGATGGGCACGCCACGCACGAGGAGGATCGCGCCGACCAAGCTCACGAGCAGGAACGGGTGAGCGGCAACGGCGCTCAGCGAGATGGCCATTCCGGACGTGACGAAGAACAGGGGGATCAGGAAAGAGAAGCCGAGCGTGCGCAGTTCCCCTTCGATCATGGTGAAGTTACCGGGCGCGAGGGCACGCACGATGATGCCAGCGGCGAAAGCGCCGAGCACCATGTCCAGGTCCAGGACCGCTGACAGAGCCATGAGGCCCGTCAGGATGACCATGACGACGCGCATGAGGGTCTTTTGCGAGGTCTGGGCACCGTGCAGGATCGTCCGCCCGATCTCGGGGTGGCGCAGCACGAATCGCGTGGGGATTGCGACGGCGACGATGGTGGCGAGTACGAAGAACATGAGGACGCCGAAGGAGAGCCAGGGGCTGCGTGCGGAGAGCAGCAGCGACATGGCGACGATGGGCGCGAGTTCGCCGATGGCACCGTGCACCAGAACGGCTTTGCCGATGGTGGTGCCCATGACACCGGCCTCCATGAGGATGGGCAGAAGGGTGCCCAGCGCGGTCGAGGTCAGCGCGATAGCGAGCGCAATGTAGGTCGAGTACCCCACGCCGGTGGTCCCGGAGGCAGCGACGGCCACCCATGACACTGCCAGGCCGATCCCAAAGCAGGCCAGCCACGTGGCCAGGGAGCGCTTACCGGCGCTCCCGTGCACTTCTTGCACGTCAATTTCGGTGCCCGCGATGAGGAAGAGCATGCCCATGCCGACCTCACGGAACACGGAGATCGGTTCGGTCAGCGAGGCGAAGCCCAGCGCGTTCGGCCCGACGGCGACGCCCAGGATCAGCAGCCACACGACGTCAGGTACGCGCTTGTGCGTCAGAGAAGCGAGGAGAGGTGCGACGGTGGCTGCGGCTGCGATGATGAAGAGGGAGACGATAGATCCCTCGGTGTCGGTCGCTGTGGAGGAGGCGACGAGGCCGTGGCTCGTTGCATCGGTCGCGGCGAGGATGGTGATCGGCATGTTCATGTGCGCTCCTGACGGGGCAAAAGGATCGATGGTGCGGTGCCGCGTAACACGCGGGCGCGTCGCGTCGAATTGCGGGCATGACAAAGGCCCGGGACGACTAGTCCCGGGCCCGTGCGTGGATGCGAGGTCAGCCCTCGACGTCCAGGAGGCCGTTCT
>ERZ773074.678-NODE-678-length-14119-cov-3.710538_pt1 | contig 14119 bp, 9 predicted proteins | sample MGYA00580615_ERZ773074 | MGnify/ENA primary metagenome ERZ773074 (study PRJEB29015, sample SAMEA2738126) | human oral metagenome | biome: human oral; feature: human-associated habitat; material: saliva | place: China | collected 2160 ...
CCCTTTTGAGGTGTAAAAGGTGCCCTTTTGCAATGTAAAACATGCCCTTTTACAAGCCATTTTGTAACTGTTTGAGTCTGTGGATGTTACAAAGCCGGAAAAAGAAGGTTTCCTCTTGCTTTACTCTTCATTATATACTTTTATTTGTAAGGTTGTTTTACCATTCGTATTGTCTTTACTTACATGTATCCTCTTATGACATAATACGTGATAGAAGCATATGCTGCTGTTTGCCAGTCTACCTTTTCTGTTTGTCCCTTTACTGGGTTTGGAGATAGATTCCAAGCCTTTATACTTCCTATGATAGCATAGTGTGATGTGTTCTCTTTGCTTCCTGGCATCCAGAACATCCAACCTAACGCCGTTGATGATTGTGCATTGACACAAGAGAAAATGAATGAGAGTGAACTAAATGTGCTTATCGTATTAGGTCTTGTATAATGATGGAGGATATGATAGAAAAGAGTTCTGCCCATTCCTCACGAAAGAGAAATGGGCAGAAGCAAGTGTTTATAACTGTAAGATTTGCTCATCAAAGCTGTCTGGATCCAGAGATTTCAGTCGGATTCGCGACCGATAAGCATATACTGTGGCTTTAGAACAGCGCAAGAAAGAGCAAATCAGCTCATTTTCAGTTACCCCCAGACGGATAAGAGCAAAGATACGGAGATCGGTTGACAGGTGTCCTGCTTGCTTCGGGATGATCTGTTCCTCTGGTTTCAGCAAAGCATTGAACTTTTCAACGAAGTCTGGGAAGAGCCCAAGGAAGGTTTCGTCAAAGCTATTATAGAATGTTTCAAGCTCTCGATCGACAAAATCCTGCGATTTCAACGTCTCTAATAGCTCCGTTCGTTTGCCTGCAGTGAAGAGTCGATAGATGTGTTTCCGATAACTGTCAAGCTTATCAATGTATGTAGAACACTGTGCCAGGAAGCGTGTAATATACTCATCCTTGATCTGATTGGATTCCTTCAGCTGTTTATTTGTATTCGAAAGCTGTGTACGTACCAGCTTTAATACAGCCATTTTACGGCGAATATAGATAATCATCACAAGGAGGAAGATTGATAACAACGTGATAACCACCAGCGCCAAGGTAAGCCAAATCATCCTCATGGTGGTTTCCCGCTCGTGTGACTTCAGTATAACCGGCCACACATCAGCCATAGCTATGGTGCGTTGGCGGGCATTACAGAAGATAGCATCATTCAGTGCATGGTCCATATAAGCGTAAGCACGCTGCGTATCGCCCTCATCAAAGAGGATGACGGCAAGCTGTTGCAGAGCGAGATACTCCTTTACTGAGTTGCGAAGGTCGGAAATTGCAGCTGCAATGAGGTACTGTTTCTCAGCTTCAGTGTTCTTCTGTCTGCTATACAACGTCGCAAGTGCATAGGCAATAAAGCCCATCCGGCGCTCTCCAACGTCCAGTTTTCGATAAGAATCTAATAGTATCTTCTTCGCTTGTTCGTCTTGATGATGGTTTACATATTGCTCAGCTCTCGACCATATATCAGGTTTATCGCTGTGAGCAAGCAGAGAATCGTTGCAAGTTTTTGCTATTTGATTATAGTAATTCTGCTTTCCTGATGTCAATGCAGCACTTGCAAGTGACTCATACAGTGTCTTGCGGGTGGAGAAATAGTAAAAAAAGAGGTTTGGATCGAGGTGTTGAAGCTGGATGGAGTTGACAAAATCGCTGGCATCCTTCAGCTGTCCACCTTTTATCATGAGGTAAGTAAGGTTGAGTTTTGAGTCATCTATATACTTCTTATTGTTCATTTGCTGAGCCAATTGTAGCTTATGTTCAGCGTAAACAATCGCCGAATCAATACGATAAGAGGTATATAGATTAAAGATCTTATCACTCAGTTTGTATCGTTCCTCCTTTGTTCGGGCAGCTTTATACTGCTTTTTCACTTTGAGAATCTCATTTTCAAAGTGCTTATCATAGCTTGCAGACATGGCAACCTCCCTGTCGAGGTCGTCAAGTGTCGGCATTGCTCTGTTGTTTTGGGCATGTAATAAGAACGCAGAGAAGACTGCTATAACTGTAGCAAGCCCTCTACCTTTCATCATTCTTAGATGATACTGTTGTTTTAAATCCTCTTTTTTCATTAGTCGTCGGCTCTATTCAAGGTTATTAAACCTCTTTTTGGGTTTGTATTGTGTTGTGTTGCAGAGTTCCCTTCATAGAAGGGAGAGAGAGGAAAAGGCAATCTGTAGGGAGTATTAGCATTGAGTATATCTCTTTTTCTGATGTAGTAGACGTACTTACAGTACGTCCCTACAGATTGCGTTCTATATATGATAAGGTGTTATTCCTTATTGATTGCTCTTAAAGAGCCTTAACACTGATGGCAAAACCACCACCGCGAACTTCGTTCAACTTAAGAACGTCGCCCTTCTTTACAGTACGTTTGGTGATTGTGTAAGCCTTAGGATTCTTCTCAAAGTCGGCATCTTTAGCATCAGCATAGATGGTTGCTTCATATTTGCGACCCTTATCTAGGAAGTCTAACTTGATGTTGCTCGTATGAGCAGCAAGTCCCGTCTTACCTCCGATGAACCAGTTATTGGTGCCTTTAGCCTTTCTTGCAACTGTAATATAGCGTGCTGGTTCTGCCTCAAGATAACGACTATCGTCCCAGTCAACGGCTACATCCTTAATAAACTGGAACGCATCGTTGTACTTCTGATAGTTCTCAGGAAGGTCGGCAGCCATCTGCAATGGACTATACATGGTTAGGTAAAGAGCGAGCTGACCAACGAGTGTGGTGTGAACCCAGCTCTTGTTGCTGCACCAAGTAGACAGTTGAGTCTCTAAGATACCAGGAGTGTAATCCATAGGACCGCCTTGTAAGCGTGTGAAAGGCAATATAACAGTGTGGTTAGGGTCGCTTCCTCCGAACGCTTCGTACTCTGTTCCACGTGCAGACTCATTGCCCACCATGTTTGGATAAGTACGACAAAGACCTGTAGGACGCGTTGCCTCATGTGCATTCACCATGATATGGTGCTTTGCAGCCTCCTTAATTACATGCATGTAGTGGTTATTCATCGATTGAGAATAGTGATGGTCACCACGTGGAATGATGTCTCCGACATATCCAGTCTTTACTGCATCATAACCGTACTTATTCATCAGGTTGAGCGCATCCTCTAAGTGTCTCTCATAGTTAAGAGCACTTGAAGAGGTCTCATGGTGCATCATCAGCTTCACACCCTTCGAATGGGCGTACTCGTTAAGAGCCTTTATATCAAAGTCTGGATAGGGAGTTACGAAGTCAAACACATCTTGTTTCCAGTGTCCGAACCAGTCTTCCCAACCGATGTTCCAGCCTTCTACCAACACTTGATCCAATCCGTTCGCTGCAGCAAAGTCTATGTATCGCTTCACGTTGGCTGTGTTTGCAGCGTGATGACCGTTTGGTTTGGCATGAGCATAGTCTGTTTGACCGAGCTTAACAGAGTTGAAATCATCGGTGTAAGCCCATGACTTACCACCAGCAATCATTTCCCACCATACACCACAATACTTAGTTGGATGAATCCAAGAGGTATCTTCAATCTTACAAGGTTCATTGAGATTGAGAATCAAGTTGCTTGCTAACATATCACGTGCATCATCGCTCACCATGACCGTACGCCAAGGTGTTGTGCTAGGTGTCTGCATGAAGCCTTTTAAACCAGTAGCATCTGGAGTCAACCAAGACTCAAACACCATGTTCTTATCATCCAAGTTAAGGTGCATCGTAGCGTAGTTCTCACATGCAGCCTCATGTATATTAATGTAGAGACCATCGTTTGACTTCATCTGTAAAGAGGTCTGAACGCCCGTTTCAGAGAACACTCCTACAGAAGAGTTACTCCAATTCACAGCATCATGGAAACGTGAGCGTATCTCAGAGAGCTTGCTCTCCTGCGTCTCTTGCTCTTGTGTGTCATAGTCTCCAGGGAGCCACCATGCAGTGTGATCACCAGCCATTGCGAATTGCGTGTGTTCCTCTTTTATAACGAAGTAATTTAGTTCTTTCTGTTCTGGGAACTCATAACGCAAGCCCATTCCATCGTCATAAACACGGAAACGAATGATGATGTCACGTTTACTACTCGGTTGATTGAGGTCTACCTCAAGCTCGTTATAATGGTTACGAATCGTTGAAGTCTCTCCCCAAACAGGTTTCCATGTCTCGTCAAAGGTGGTTGTCTTTGTGCTAGTTGTCTGAAAACCATCCATCAAACTAGTCTCATCCATCCCCTTACTAGCGTGCTTGTCCTTTGCTAGTTCTAGACCAAGATGAGACGGTTTAATGACTTCCTTACCTTTGTAAGTCATCTCATAAGTTGGCACACCATTTCCTGTAAGTGAGAACTTAACAGCAATCTTACCATTAGGAGACGTAACCGTCTGCGCAGAAGCAAGGTTTGCCATACCCATCAAAAGCCCCATAAGGGCAATATTGAATCTCTTCATTGTTTTGTTAAAAGTATTAATTGGATTTTAATTTTTAATTATCTTTATTTGCAAAGATAGCTAAAAAAGTGAATAAAAGGTTCTTTGAGTAGTTGATAAGTAGACAATTTCGACAAGTATTATCGTTTAAGACATTAGCAATCAAGTCTTTGCATGAAGATAATAATTATATTAAGTAGATATCTCTTAATTGATAGTAAAGTATTATCTTTGCAGTCAGAAGAGATTAAAAGATGCGCAAATTACTTTTATACATATCCTTACTAGCATTGCCAACAGGTCTCTTTGCTGACAATGACACACAACATTTACAAGAGCAGCTAGACCTTCTCTTGAGTCATCAAACAGCTCATATTAAAAGGAAAAATGAGACTATTAACCGAATAAAAAAAGGACTTCTCACAGAAGAAAAGACCTTAAAACGATTGCAGACATACGACTTGCTTTATCAAGAATACTATGTTTTCCAATTTGATTCAGCAATGACTTACCTCGACAAAGGCATTGACTTAGCAAAGGAAACAGCGAATACATATTATTATAACAGCAATGTCATTCATAAAGCAGAGCTTCTTTCTATCGGCGGATTATACAGTGAGGCTATAGAAACCATAAGTTTAGTGGATACAACAGCGCTGGATAGAACACAAAAGTTCGACTTTTACTTCTCTATCTTTCGTATTCACACCTATTGGGCAGACTTTTGTAATGACCAGAAATATGCTCCCATCCATCGTGAGAAGGCTAAGCAGGCATTGATTAAAGCAATGGATTATTGCGATGAAACCGCAAGAACTTACGAATACTACTATGGGGAATATTGCGTGTTTGTACTTAACGACCCCAAGAAAGCACGTTCTCATTATCTAAAAGCAGCTAGCCTCTTGCCCACTGACTCACGATTTTATGCTATGGCATGCTTTGCCTTGTCAGGAAGCTACGCCAATGAAGGGCGAACGGATCAGCAAGAAAGGTTTCTTCTATTGTCCAGCATTGCTGATGCAGAGAACTGTACGATGGAGAATTACGCCTTACAAACGCTTGCCATGTACATCTTTGAGCATGATAAAAACCGAATTGATCGAGCACAGGAGTATATTCAGAAGTCACTTGAAGATGCCCGTTTCTATAACAACAGACTACGTATTATAGAGATATCTAATAAGTTACCAGTCATTGTCAACAGCTATCAACAGACATTAAACACACGTAATCGAGTGCAGATGATTGCTATCATAGCCATCTCATTGCTCCTAATTTTCCTACTCGTAGCCATCACGTATATTGTAAAACAGACCAAACGACTGCGTTTACAACAGCGAGAATTACAAAAGAACAATGATAGTTTGTCGGAACTTAACACTCGACAGAAAGGCTTAAACACACAGTTACATAAGCTAAATGCCCTATTAATAGACACAAATCGCAAACGGGAAGGATTGGCAAAGCTATATATTGACCTTTGTGCAAAGTACATTACAAGACTAAAACAGCAACAGACGCTGGTAAAAAGGAAGATAAAAGCAAACCAAACAAGCGAGCTCTTGAGTCAACTCTCATCTGGTCGGCTGTCCGAAGAGGATGCAGCTACATTCCTTTCACGCTTTGACAAGGCGTTTCTAGACCTCTATCCAACATTCACAAAGGAGCTAAACGCATTACTAAAAGCGGACTATCAGATAAAAAACACCCATTCCAACGAGCTAACAACAGACCAACGTATCATGGCACTCATACGCCTTGGCGTAAAAGAGAGTGCCGAGATAGCTGATTTACTGTTCTATTCTCCACAGACAATATACAACTATCGCTCTGCACTTAAAGCCAAAGCCATCGATAAAACGAACTTTGAAGCAGAAGTATCGAAACTTTGTAGCGTCATTGGAAACGACTAATTAGAAACAACAAACAGGTTAATAACATTATTAATATTCACTTTAAAACAAAAAGTATGACGACAAAAAGTATTAAAACAGTGGTTAGCTTGCTAGTAGCAGCTACCCTCATGAGTTCTTGTGTAGGTTCATTTGCCTTGTTCAACAAGCTTGCGCAGTGGAATAAACACGCCACTAAGTCTAAGTTCATCAATGAGATTATCTTCTTAGTAATATCTCCTGCATACGCATTCTGCGGTGCTGCGGATACGTTAGTACTCAACTCTATTGAGTTCTGGACCGGTGATAACCCTGTTGCCAATCGTGTTGGTAAGGTTCGAAACATCAAGGGTGACGATGGCTTAATGTACGCTGTTAAGTACTTGGAGAATGGTTATGAGATCACAAAACCCGATGGTCAGGTCTATTACTTCACGTACAATAAGCAAGAGAACACGTGGTATATGAATGCAGAAGGCAAAGAACAAAAGGTGATCCAGTTTAATGGTAATGGTTCTGTTAAGGCTTTCTTGAATAATGGTTTGACTGTTGATGTAACGCCAGATGCATCTGGTTTGTTAGAAGTTCAGCAGGCACAAGCTGGTACAACATACTTCATGGCAAGACGATAAGTCGATTGGCTCGGTTGTATCAACATACTATATCATAGCATCCAGTAGCCACTTTCCCCTCAAGGGATGGCTGGATGATTTTTCAAGAGAGGCTCTCTTGAGATTGAAGAAAGGCTCTTCTCCATGCAAGGAAACGCCCTTGTTAAATGGAGAAGACGCCTTTCTCTCTTTTTATATACGCATAGAACGGGGAATTAAAACCGACGCTCTATCTTACAACAAACTTCTTTCCACCACGGATATAGATACCTGGTGCAAGCTGAACACTCTTTGGCATACGCGCTCCTTGTAGGTTATAAACGCTTTCATCATCACTCTTAACGACATTAAGAGTTGATATTCCTGCTGTTGCATCATATACATATAGCATTGGAGAAAGGTTCCCAGAGCTTGCTGGTTTATATGCTCCAAACGACTTATATTGCGTTGAATACTGTACTACGTGACCATCAGAACTTGTGATAACAAATGTTCCGTCAGCATTTAGAGTGACTGTCCATATAGTTGCCTTATCGGTTGAATTGACTACATTAAAGTTCTTATGCGTACCATCCTGATAGAAGTAACGACCCGCAGCGTCCTTGATGTAGTAACCACCCGCAGCCTGTTCTAATGTAAAGAATAGGTTTTCATCGGAAGTAAAGACAATCTCTTTCTTAGTTGTTACTACTGATCCATTTAGATAACCATAGCCCTTTTTACCCTGAACGGTCTGACCAGCAAAGAGGTTCTCACCTACCTTTACAACAAGAAGGAACTGTGTATTAACAGCGGGAACTACCGTAGCTTTCACAAAAGTCTTATTCTCTTTAGGAGTTACTTGATCGTCTTCTCCACCCCCAGGAGTACCTGGCTCTTCACTTGGATTAGTTGGTGTGACGATTGCACCAGTATAACGTGCATCGTCAGAAGCCGTCGTTATGGATAGATCGGGGTTGAAAGCAACATCCACACTATCACCCCAAACATATTCAGCGAGGTTTGGATAGTCGATAAAGAGGTTACGGTTATTCTGTATCTTGGCTGCTGCATTGTTGCGATCAATCTCTTGTTGGTCTACACGATCTTGCTTGCTCCACTTGAGGTAGAGCTTATAAGCCCACTCCCTAAGCGTTGGCCAGCTGTTAGTCTCAAGGCTTTGCAGTCCCGTCTTCACCCATTTTAGATGCTGATAAGTGGTTGCCATGTACAGATAACTGCGTGCGAACTCACCTTTGAAACGATTGCCTGGCTCCCACATCTTGATGAGTTGTCCATCTGCATAGCCTGTTCCTACCTTATCATAGCCTTCTCCAGCAGGCTTAGTAACATTTACTACTACACCCATCGGGAAGTTGCTCTTGTCGCTGTTAGCCTTTGAATCAGATGGATAGAGGTTATATAGATCGCAATAAGCATTGTTCTGAGCACCTCCCCACCAACTCTTTGGGAACGAGTGTTCGATGTTCATGCCTTCAATAGCTGCTCCGTTGTGTTCGGCGAAATAGAACTTCTTATCGCTATAACGGTTGTAGCATTCCTTGGTTTGAGGGTCACGATCGGTGTACCAAAAGCCCCACCATGTACCTTTGTTACCACTGCCATACTTCAAGACAGCCTTTTTGTCCATCAGAGTGTGCAGTGCATTCTTTAGTTCCTCCTTCTTTAGTCCTTTTAAAGAAGCGGCATACTGTTTAAGACTTTGGCGATCGATGGCATTCGCCGACATAGAGATTCCTATCAATGTCGTGGCGACGACCATTTTAAATAACCTGTTCATAGTTCTTATTGGTTTATTTTGATGAATAATGATAAATACTTTTTTACGAGGAGATCATCGTTGTTTATCACTCACACCTTCGCACATAAGAGTAAGAGATGATTGTTATTTGCATCGGTAGTAGCAAAGAGATAATCTGTTCCTCCTTCTTTTATCTTGAGTTTCTTACGCAAGTCTGCAACGCTCATAGGGAAGTTGCGCACGGCAAGATTAGCTTTCTTGATAGCTGATAAGGTGCGACGCAACTCCTTCTTATTAAATGATGAGACAGCAACAAGGCGGAAACTACGACCCGGGAAGTGCTCTATAAGACTATTGGAGACAAATAAATGAGAATTTGCACTTAGTGCAGAAACCTTATAACGGCGACTGATTAGGGCAAAGCAACCCGCTTTCATCAGTGAAGCATTAGGCTCATAGAGATATTGACCAGCTGTAGGTGCGGTTGAAAGAATGCTCGGTAAGATGCCTGCTGTATCTTCTTCATAATAGGAAACGACCTCACCATCATTCATGCAAACGATGCGGAGTTTAGGTATTGAGGCTGCTGTAGTGTCTGACTGGGGGTCTTCTTTCTGCAAAACAATCAATAACTCCTTACATTCATTGCGCACAGAGAGGATGTGAACCTCACGTATAACGTTGCCAATAACGTTTAGTTCGTTTACAGCTCGGTGCCAATCAAGCATTGGCGAGAGCTTCAGAACAATGGTGTCTGCCTTCTCTAGGAGTTCCTTCTCTAGTGTCAATACGTCAGGAGAACAGTCTTCTATCAGTACAGTCTTACCTCCTTGCTCATTACGACGTGCTGGATCGAGGAAGATAACATTGACAGGTTGCATTTGATGGAGGTATTCCGTGCCATCTGTATTGACCACTTCTACGTGACTCAAACCTAACACCTTGAAGTTATGTTGTGCTACCTTGCATAGCTGTTCTTGCTGTTCTACATAGGTGGAATGGGCGAAGTTGCGTGCTATAAATGAGAAGTCGACACCAAAACCACCCGTGAGATCAACAAAGCGAGTAGATGAAGAAGTAGTATGAGAGGCACTCAGTTCCTCCAATAAGTTAGCTTTATACAATGCAGTCTGCTCACTTGAGCACTGCTCCATAGATAGATGTGGCGGATAGATAATATCCTCTTGTGCAGCCCATGAGGGCAACTTGGTGTGCGCCTTCAGCCATCCTGTAAGCTGATTAAGCAAGAAGGGCATATCAATGTCAGGATAGTTATGCGCTTGAAGAGCTAAGAGTCTCACGCCAGTACCATCTCCGAGTGAAGAAGGAAGTGGTATGTTATGCTTATTGAGGGTTTCTCGCACGTATCTCGGAAGTGGAAACTCTCCTTGTTGTATTGCCATCTTTCGTTCTTTCTTATGCTACATTTCCTAATTATCTAACAATAGCCAATGATACTATCTACTCCCCTCTCCATTCGGAGAGGGGCTGGGGGTGAGGCTTGTTGGGGCTTTTGTTGAGGCTTCTCTATCGAACCACTCTCAAGTTACTCTTCGCCCATTCCCTCGTACAAAGGTTGAAGTGCCACCATTCAGTGCGTATTGGCATGAAGCCAGCAACGGTCATAACATCTCGAAGTAACCGTCGGTTGGCAAGTGCCTCACGTGAGATAACGCCCCGATCAAGTAATCCTTGTTCCTTATCTATATGACTTGCAGCACTCATGTGATCAACCTTTGCTCCCATAGGGATTGTGTCTATATGGCAACGTACAGCCCCCTCACGCCATGTGGCATCGTTCCATGAAGCCTTACAAATACTAATATCCACTGCCATTCCATAGTTGTGCATACCTCCACCATGCGCTGGGTTAGACACATAGAAGTATTTGGATGTGTTCTTCACGGCATCCCACATCGTCTGCTGAACGCTCATTGGGCGTGTAGCATCAAATATACATAAACTCAAATCAGGTCTGCGACGCTTCAATTCAGCTTGTGCCTTACACAGAGCCTCCGCACAACGAGGGAGGACATAAGCATCACGAAGATCGTGATAGAGCTGTCTATTACAGAAGTTATCGGTGCGTGCATACATTAAAGCGACCTTTATTGAGGGTACAACGTGCTTAATATTCACCAAACCTTGCCTCTCCATGGATTGACCAGCAGCCAAGCGACGATCCGTAGCAGGCTTCTGTGCATATATAGAAATGGTGGAAAGGAATAGTGTGAGTAGTGCGTAATAGATTTGCTTCATTCTGTTCTTCTCTTTTAATAACCATTGACAAGAATAAAAACAAGGGCAGGTTCTATGCTTTCTTACAACCATGATGGATTGAAGGAATACATAGAACTTGCCCTGTTGTTATTTCTATCACTGTGGAAATAGCGTTTATATCTTATTTCAAAGCAGCTTTCTTTTGTTTTACATAGTCACCGAATACACGGTCGAGTTCAGCTCTTTGCTCAGAGTCGAGTGTATCATTGGCTTGAATAAGTCCACGATAATAACTCTTGATTGCCTTCGATAACTTCGCTTGATCGGCTGAGTTCTTATCAAAGATGTTATCCAAATCGTGATAGAGAGCGGGTTTCATTGTGTTGAGGAAAGCGAGTTTCCCTGTCATTGGAGCCGCATTATGGGTGCTATCGTTGGTCTGCTCGTTAGGAGTAGTGACCTTTACGCTATCTTCGAGAGCTGTCTCCTCATCCGACTTAAAGACAGATGAGACATCTATCTCGCCCATTTGATTGAGCAAAGCACCACCATAATTATATGTCAGAACGCCCAGAACAATCACAAGCACCGCAATCACAGCCACCATAACGGTGCCTTTACCTATTTTAGGCATGGTGAATGACGACCCTTCATGATTGAGATCGGCTAGGAACTCATCGATGTTTGCATAGCGATCACTGCGCTTGAAGGCACAACAACGCTTAATCACATCACTATAAGCAAGCGTTAGCCCCATCACTTTCATTATCGTTCCGAGCGAATAGATATCAGCTGTTCCGTCGGCAGTCATGGTTTCGTCTTTCAGTTCTGGCGCCATGAAGCGGGTTGTGTCAGCGGTTGCTTTAACGTCATCAAGCGACAATACACTGAAATCAATCAACTTCACATAATTGCCTTGAGCGGTGATAAGAATATTAGAAGGCTTGAGGTTGCGATGAGCGATACCCTGGTTATGAGCATATCGGAGCGCATCTGCTATCTGATTTACAATAGCTATCTTCTCATCGTCAGTGTGTTGTTCTTTAAGATAAGCCTGCAATGTGCGACCTTCTACAAACTCCTCCTCTATACAAAGCCCATAGCCGTCAACATCCACAAGTCCTTGATAACGCACAATACCCGTGTGGTTCAATCGTTGACATTGTTTGAACTCACGCTTCAAGGCATTTCTTAGTAGCGTTCGCTTACTATTCTCTTCCTTTAAACCTTTGAGGATGACTGTCTGTTCGCCCTTACGACATTTCACAATTAGGCCATATCCGTGTGAAGGAATAACCTCGTAATCTGTGTAACTAGCTTTCAAAGGAGCCTCAGCTGTCAATGAAGACTGGTTGGATGTATTGTTCTTATCTGTCATGAATATCTATCGCACTTAAATAACTTAATATGTATCTCTGTGCGCAAAATTAGCAAAAAAAATTGATATAGGGCATAGTTACAGGCTTTTAAGCATAAATAGATGTTAAGCTGGTAAGCATCAGTAGCAATATTGGACATCATCAGATAGAACCCTATGGTTTATTTTGTACCCAATCCTTACCAGTCCTTCTCATTGACAATACATACTCTGATGTGCCTTATGTGATACTAGATTAAATACTTACCTTTGCACCGCACTTAGGTAGCAAATAATTAACAGAGCAAGAATTAAGCAATGGAAAAGAAAGTAATCATCCTCACTGGAGCAAGTAGTGGTATAGGTTATCAGACGGCAGAGATGCTTGCGAGGCAAGGACATATAGTATATGGTGCAGCACGAAGAGTAGAGAAGATGGATGCACTAAAGCAGTTCGGTGTGAAGACATTGCAGATGGATGTAACCATAGAAGAGAGTGTTGACAAGGCTGTAAAGGCTATTATTGCAGCTGAAGGGTGCATTGACGTATTGGTCAACAATGCTGGCTATGGTTCGTTTGGAGCCATTGAGGATGTTAGCATAGCGGAAGCACGCAATCAATTCGACGTTAATATCTTTGGTGCAGCTATGTTAACGAAGAAGGTATTGCCCCACATGCGCAAGCAACATAGCGGTACTATCATCAACATCAGTTCGATGGGCGGGCGGCTGACTCTCTATTTCGGTGCATGGTATCATGCGACTAAGTATGCCCTTGAAGCATTCAGCGATGCTTTGAGAATGGAGACAAAAGGATTCGGAATTAACGTTACAATCATCGAACCAGGTGGTATCAAGACGCCTTGGAGCTTCATTGCTGCCGACCACTTAGAGGAGAGCTCAAAGGGAGGAGCATACGAGGAACAGGCAAAGAAGGTAGCTGAAGGTCTGCGTAAGCTGTATAGTGGTAACATGATGAGCAGCCCTGAAGTAATTGCAAAGGTTATCAGTCGTGCCACAAATGCACGTCACCCAAAGGCACGATATCTCATTGGTTTTGGTGCGAAACCCCTCATCTTCTTGCATACAATATTACCAACTCGCTGGTTTGATTTCATTATGATGCACATAAGCTAGGCAGGAGTAAAAATCAGCATAAGTACTATATACGCCACGTTGTGGGCTTATCTCACTCAGTATCATCCTTATGATACTTGAGTATCATACGTGTGATACTCGATTATCATGCGCATGATACTCGATTGTATCGTACGTTACAATTCATTGTAATATGCGTGACAATTCATTGTACAATAACGTTACAACTCATTGTACAGCATTGTTACAACTCTTTGTACAGCGCATTACAATGCATTGGAAGTGCGTCATCTGATGGTTTCAGAGCTGTTTCAATCCTATTATATAACGAAAGAGGATATGTCCAGGAAGCCCCGACATATCCTCTTAATTATGTTTGCGTTAGTGATTTACTAACGATTACTTCGAATTAATCAGCAAACTTAGCCTTGATGAACTCACGATTCAAACGAGCGATGTTGGCAATCTTCTCGTTCTTAGGACATACTGCCTCGCAAGCACGAGTGTTGGTACAGTTACCGAAACCAACCTCATCCATCTTAGCTACCATAGCCTTTGCACGCTTTGCAGCCTCAGGCTTACCCTGTGGCAAGAGAGCCAACTGGCTAACCTTAGATGATACGAAGAGCATAGCAGAACCATTCTTACAAGCTGCAACACAAGCACCACAACCAATACATGTTGCACAGTCCATAGCCTCATCAGCATTGTCCTTAGAGATAAGAATAGCGTTAGCATCCT
>ERZ773074.680-NODE-680-length-14114-cov-19.081869_pt1 | contig 14114 bp, 9 predicted proteins | sample MGYA00580615_ERZ773074 | MGnify/ENA primary metagenome ERZ773074 (study PRJEB29015, sample SAMEA2738126) | human oral metagenome | biome: human oral; feature: human-associated habitat; material: saliva | place: China | collected 2160 ...
GGTGAGCGATGCGAACCGTTGCGATCCGCAAGCGAGTAGAAGCTTAACACGATGTGGTCGACATGCGCCAATCGAAACTAGGATTCGTTTTCGCTGTTCCTCAGACGCGAGTCGAGAGTCGCGAAAACCTTTGCAATTGCGTCGATATCGTCGTCCGTCATGCCATCAAGGAGGTACTCGCTGACGGTCTGCTGATGCAGCTCTGTGGCAGCAAGCACAGTTTCAATGCCCTGTGTCGTCAGGCACGCGTCATACCCGCGTCGGTCCGTCTGTGACGGAATGCGCTCTACCCAACCGTCGCGCGAGAGGTTCGAGACGAGGTAGGTGACACGAGACGGAGAATAAACGACCCGCTCCGCGAGCTCCCCCATACGCAGACGGTGGCCAGGGGCCTCCCACAGCGCCAGCAGAATGTTGTAGTCCGGCATAGAGACGCCGTACGTGCGCTTCAGGCGCGTCTCGAGAATGCCTTGCAGGCGCCCGGACGCCTCGAAGAAGACTCGCCAAGCGGCAGCGCGCGCACTATTAGCTTGGACAATCGGCGTCAGTCGTGCTCGTGTTTCCATGTCTCCCTCCTCGTGGTCGTGTCGGATGCTTCTCTCGGGATAATAGGGCATAGTGACTAAGAAAGCACCAACAACGCGGGGGAACCACGTGTCTTTGTCCATTTCTGTTGTTCTTTTTGATGTTGACGGAACGATTGTCGATTCCGCGCCGGCCGTCATCAGTGCTTTCCGTGACACACTGTCAGACTGCTGTTTGCCGATCCCCGACGAGCAGCGTCTTCGCTCCTATGTGGGCCCGCCACTGTGGCACTCTTTTGGTGACCTGGGTTACGAAGGGCAGCAACTATCCGATCTTGTTGCGGGCTATCGTCACCGGTACGTTGCTCACTATCTCGATCCCGAGCCATTCCCCGGGGTTATCGACCTGCTTCATGACCTTCACGACGCAGGCATTCCGCTGGCCACCGCGACGTCGAAGCAGACGCCGATGGCTTTTGCGCAGATGGAACACCTGGGACTGACCAGCGTCTTCGACGTGGTCGCGGGAGCTACTCCCGATCCGTCCTCGAGTAAGGCGACCGTCATTCGCGAGGCCCTGACGCGTCTGGAGGCCCTGGGGGCTGACATCTCTCACCCCGTCATCGTGGGAGACTCCATCTGGGATGTTCGAGGCGCCCAGGAGGCTGGCATCCCGGTCATCGGCGTTGGCTGGGGGTATGCGACCGAGGATGGTCTCGACGAGGCGGACGCTGTGTGCGAGACGGTCGAAGACCTGCGCGCGTTTATCCTCGATGGGGTGGCCAGGACAGTGTCCCAGGCCGGACGCTAACGAAAGTCTCGGGACTTTACTTCGATGGGGAGCTCGACCGGTGTGATCCTGAAGGCTTGTACGCTGATCGCGCCGTCTCCCCACTCGAGCGTTCCGCCCACGAGCAGTGCGCTCGACTCCAGGCACACGCGCCGGAACTTTTTCCATGCTCCCACCGACACAGAGACGTTGACGAGGCCGGTCTCGTCTTCGAGGGAGAGGAACGTGACCCCGCCGCCTGTGTGAGGGCGCTGCCGGTGGGTGATGACTCCCGCAACATTGACGATACGTCCGGCCAAGTGCTGCCCGAGATCGCCCATCCGCAAGACCCCCTCAGGTAACGCGGAACGCATGTACGCGAAAGGGTGCGTCCCTGGAGTCAGGCCCGTCGAGGCGACATCCGATCGCATGCGTTCCACTTCCGAGAGGGAGGGGAGCGTGGGGACGATGGAACCCACTTCCGTGCCGGGAAGAAACGGCTGCCACTGGCCGGCGTGTGCGTAAGGCTGTGCGAGCGCCCCAGCTGCCCACGCCCCTTCGCGCCTGCCTACTCCCAGGCATTCGAATGCTCCCGCCATCGCAAGTTTTTCCATGTCGGAGGCACTCACGTGCGCACGCTGGGCCACATCCGCCTGGCTGGTGAACGCTCCCTCGCTCCTCGCTTCAACGATGCGTGCGGCAGCCGCGCCCAGGCCTCGTATCTGAGATAGACCAATGCGCACCGCGAGGGCTGAATCAACATCGAGGGGGACGAGGCCCCGAGAAGGAAGGCGCTCCGATCGTCCCGCATGGTAATCCTCCCCCGCTTGCGTCCCCACGCGCTGCACGCTGGCATCGACGAGCGAATCGTTCACCGATGGGCCAGCCACGCGTACGCCGTGCCTGCGGGCATCCTGCACAAGAGTCGCAGGAGAATAGAAACCCATCGGCTGGGACGCCAGAATCGCGGCATAAAAGTGCTCCGGCGCGTGCACCTTCAGCCAGGATGAGGCGTATACAATGTGCGCGAACGAAAAAGAATGCGATTCTGGGAATCCAAAGTCCGCGAACCCCTTGAGCTGCTCGAAGATGCGCTCGCGCGTCGGGGCATCAATCCCTCGTTCTTCCATCCCAGCCATGAGGTCTCCTTTGAGGGCTTCCATGCGCTCCGGGCTGCGCTTCGCACCCATTGCACGACGTAGCTGATCGGCCCGCGCGCCCGAAAAACCTGCGGCATCCGTCGCGATGCGCATGAGCTGCTCCTGAAAGAGCGGCACGCCCAATGTCTGACGCAGAGCCGACTCAAGGAGTGGGTGCAGGTAGGTGACCTCCTCGCGTCCCGCTCGCCGCCGCAGGTAGGGGTTGACCGAGCGCCCCTGGATCGGACCGGGGCGTATGAGAGCCACCTCCACGACAATGTCGTAGAAGCAGCGCGGTTTGAGACGGGGAAGCGTGTTCATCTGCGCGCGCGACTCCACCTGAAAGACGCCGACCGTGTCGGCTGCGCACAGCAGGTCGTAGACCCGCGGATCCTCCTCCGGAAGAGTGTGCAGCCCCAGTGGCTTGTCTCCCCTCCCGTGCACCGCTCGCGACGCCCAGCCGCGCAGATGCTGATGTGCGGGATTTCCCGGATGCACGTCGCCCGCCTGGAGCTCGTCGAAAGCGACGCGCAACGCCGTGAGCATGCCGAGCGAGAGCAGGTCGAACTTGACGAGGCCCGCATCCGCACAGTCCTCTTTATCCCACTGGAGGACGCTGCGTCCCGGCATTGCGGCCCACCCCACCGGGCAGATGTGTGAGACCGGTTGATCGGTGAGCACCATGCCTCCCGAATGGATCCCCATGTGCCGAGGCAGACGCGCGAGCGCTGCGGCAGCATTACTCACAAGGGCTGGCGGCTCTCCCCTGCCCTGGGACCAGGCCGTGGCTGTACCGATAGGGTATCCAAGGGCGCGCGCGACATCGCGGATCGCCGAGCGCGAGCGATACGTGATGACGTTGGCTACCTGGGCTGCGCGATCCCTTCCAAACGTGTCGTAGACGTATTGGATGACCTCTTCGCGGCGGCACGCCTCGATGTCGACGTCGATATCGGGAGGCCCCGAACGGGCGTCCGACAAAAACCGCTCGAAGAGCAGGTTGTGGCGCACTGCGTCCACTGCCGTGATCCCGAGGCAGTAGCACACCGCTGAATTGGCGGCGCTCCCTCGTCCCTGGCACAGGATGCCGTTGCGGCCGCAAAAGTCGACGATCTCTTTGACGATCAGAAAGTAACCGGCAAAGCCGAGTCGTTCGATAATGCCCAGTTCGTGATCGATCGTTTCCCACGCCCGAGGGTGTTGCGCGCGCGTCCCATAGCGCTCGCGGGCACCCTCGTAGGCACAGTGTGCGAGCCAGCTGTCCGGTGTATGCCCGTCGGGAACTCGGGTGCGGGGCAATCGCGGAGCGACGAGGCGCAGGTCGAAAGCGCAGGAGGCTGCGACGTCGCAGGCATTATCAAGGGCTTGCGGGTGAGCGCCGTGCAGCCTCGCCATCTCGGAGGGCGAGCGCAGGAAGGAACGATGAGCGCCCAGGTGTGCTTGCGCCTCGTCGAGGGAGAGTCCCAGTCGGGTGGCCGCAAGGATGTCGCCGAGCGCTTGCTTCGAAGGGGTGGACATGCGCGCGCCGGTCGTGGCGACGAGTCGCGTTCCACTTGCGTGCGCGAGGTCCGCAAGCGTGTCTCCGACCTCGTCCTCGTCCCCGCGCGCGGCCTGCCATTCAACGAGAATCTGGTCGCGCCCAAACGTGTCCGCGAGTTCATCCAGGACGCGGCGCGCGTGGGGCACGCCACCGGCGCGCAGCGCACGCATGAGCGGACCGCGCCTGCCTCCCGTGAGTACGAGGAGGTCCCCGCCGGCCACGCTCAGATCGACGAGGCTGTGGCGGGGATTTCGCTCCCCCGGCGCGGATAGGGCCCGCTCACTCATGGCCCCCACCAGGTTGGTGTACCCGGTGGGACTCGCCGCCAAAATGGGCAGGCGTATTCCCGGATCGTCAGAGCCGGGAGCAAGCCCCCACCCCGGAGCGTGCGTGCCCGGAACGATTCCCCTGAGTGCGTCTGGTGTGAGTGTCAGCTCGGCTCCGTACAGGATCGGCAGGCCGGAGTCTCGAGCAGCCATGGTCGTCTGAACCGTCGAATACATGCCATCGACGTCGAGAATTGCCAGGGCATCAAGACCCAGACGCGCAGCTTCGGCCACCATCTGCGCGGGTTCGTCGGTCCCTTCCAGGAAGGTGAAAGCGCTGTGCGCGTGCAGTTCTGCGTAGCGTTGCTCCGTGGTCACACACCCATCATATCGAACAGGTGTTCGACTGTGTTGGAGGCTCCCTGCATGCACGCATACGCATGCGTATCGAATAGGGGCCACGTTTATGATCACAAACCGTATGCTGGGACCATGGATTTCATGCTCGCAGCGTCGCTTCGTTCCCCTGGCGCACTCACTCTCGAGAAACGTCCTATCCCAGCGCTCGGTCCTCGAGACGTTCTTCTCGCCGTTGAAGCAACAACCCTGTGTGGCACCGATCTGCGCATCGCGACGGGACAAAAGACGAACGGGGTGACCCCGGGTGTGGTCCTCGGGCATGAGATTGCCGCGCGGGTATGGCGCATTGGAGACCAGCTGAGGGCAGGAGTCGACGTTCCCGCTCCAGGCACACAGGTCGGTCTCGCGCCGGAGATCACCTGCGGACACTGCGACGCGTGTGTCAGTGGCCGTTCCAACGTGTGTGCGCACATGCGCCTCTTCGGAACGGGCGTGGACGGAGGGCTCGCAGACGTCATTCTTGTCCCCGAAGAGGCCCTCGCATGCATGACGCCCGTCGCTCGCGAAATCGCCCCGCCCCTCCTGGCGCTGGCTGAGCCGCTCTCGTGCTGCCTGCGCGCCACAACCCGACTGCCAATCGGAGCCGACTCCCGCGTTCTCGTGCTGGGAACCGGCCCGATCGGCCTCATCCACTGCGCGCTCGCGGTGCGTGCCGGAGCCCGCGTCATGGCATGCGGTCGAGCGGCGCGCCTCGAACCGGCCCGCACGATGGGCGCCGAGATCACGACGACATCTCAAGGCGACGACCTCGCGCACGAGGTTCGGGAATGGACCGACGGTATGGGAGCAGACGTCGTGATCGTCGCCGTCGGAGACCCCGGCCTCGTCCCCGTTGCCATCCAGTGTGCGCGTATCGGCGGCCATATTTCATTCTTCGCCGGCTTCCCCGTCGGAGCCATGGCGCAGATCGATCCGAACCTCGTTCACTATCGCGAACTGACCGTCAGCGGCAGTGCCAACGCGACCCTTGACGACTACGCGAGTGCCGTCGAGATGCTGTCAACCGGGAGCATCGACCTCTCGCAGCTCATCACGCACGAGTTTGCACTGTCCGACGTAGGTACGGCCCTCGAAGCGGTGCGCACGCGCGCCGGGCTGAAGATCGCCGTACGACCGGCCGGCGTGGTCGGCCGTTAATCAAGAAGACCGCGCAGATCCGCCTCGCTGAGGCGGGCACCAGTTCCCGTCCCGTTCATCACCGAGGAAATCAGCTGGCGTTTGCGGTCCTGAAGCTCCACGACCTTCGCTTCAATCGTGTCCGTGGCAACCATGCGATAGACGTTCACTTTCTTCGTCTGGCCGATGCGGTGCGCGCGATCAATCGCCTGTTCCTCGGCGGCTGGGTTCCACCACGGATCCATGACGTACACATAGTCGGCTTCGGTGAGGGTCAGCCCCGAGCCGCCAGCCTTGAGTGAGATCAGGAAGACCTGGGCGCGCCCCGAGCGGAACTGCTCGATGACCTCAGCGCGACCACGCGTCGATCCATCAAGCTGTACGACGGAGATTCCACGACGCTCCAGCACGTGGCGAATACGTTCCAGGAATGAGGTGAACTGGCTAAACACGAGCGCCTGATGGCCCAACGGCACGATCTCGTCCAGGCGATCAGCCAGGTATTCAATTTTCGCCGAGCCAACGTGCGCGTACGAGGACTCAACGAGGGCCGGGTCGAGCGCAAGCTGGCGCAGCCTCGTGATCGACGCCAACACGCTCATCCTGTTCGCATCCACATCGCGCAAGAGATCGAGGATCCGCGCGCGCTCGCGGGCCAGGTATTGGTCGTAGATATGACGGTGTTCCTTACCCAGGTCAACGCGCACGATGTCAACGATCTTGTCGGGCAGATCGGGTGCAACTTCCTCCTTCGTACGGCGTAGAACAAAGGGGGAAACATAGGCCGTCAAACGCGCGAGCAGTGCCGGATCCGCACCATTTTCAATGGGCTTACGCACCCGCTGCTGGAATGTCTCCCACGGGGGCAAGAGCCCCGGGCACGTCAAAGAAAGCAATGACCACAGGTCTGACAGCGAATTCTCAATCGGCGTGCCAGACACCGCCAGCTTCCACGGTGCCTCGAGGTCGCGAAGGACGCGGTACGTCGCGGTGCGGGGGTTCTTCACTGCCTGCGCCTCGTCGATGATGACACCACCGAGACGCACGTCCTTCCATTGTTCACCCTCCAAGCGCGCCAGCGTGTAGGAGGTGACAACGACGTCGGCTTCCTCGACCTCCTGCGCAATCGTCGTTCCTCGGCGCGCGGCGGTTTCGCTCACGACGCGCACGCGCAGATGCGGCGTAAAAGTGCGGGCCTGATCGGTCCAGACACCAACAACGGACGTCGGCGCGACGACAAGCACTGGGGTTCTTTCGCCCGCAGGCGCCTGCGCGTGTAGGGCGGCCACGGCAGAGAGAATCTGAACAGTCTTGCCCAGGCCCATATCATCGGCCAAGATCCCACCGATTCCCCGCGCCAGCCGAGCCGTCAACCACGCGTGTCCACGACGCTGGTACGGGCGCAGGATCTTGCTCAGGGACGGCACAGGAGGCAAACCTTCATCCCCCGAGCCGCCGCGCAGCGGGGCGATGCGCGTTCTCCAGGCGTCGCTCAACCTCACGTGGTCGGATGCGGCGGCAACCAGATCGACCATTCCGACTTGCATGGGAGTGAGCCTCATTTCCTCACCATCCCAGCCCGACAGCGTACGAGCCTCCTCCAAGAGGGTGGCCAAAGAACGAATGCGTTCCCCGTCCAGGCGCACCCACACGCCCTCCACCTCGACATAGTCCTGACCGCTGGCTAGTGCCTCAAGCGCCTCGCGCACACTGATCGTGACGGTGCCCAAGCGCAACCGCACATTCAGGTCGAACCAGTCGCGCTGGGCAGGATCGATGCTTAGCTCGACGTCACAGCCGTCTTCTCGCACATCAATCGCGCGTACATCCTCCGCAACATCCCACACGAGGCCATCTGGCCCCTCGGCGCTAACGATCTGTTCCAAGAAAGCAGGGACTTGCCACGGCGACAGGTGCCCCGTACGCGGTGGGGGCGTCCACAGATCCGCATCCGGTACACTCCCCCACGACTCGACGCGGCGCACAATCTGCGCCACGGCCTCATCCTTCATACAGTGGGCCACAGGAGTGCGCGAGCGCGACGCGCCCTGCTCATACTCCGCCCACCAACGCACAGCAACAGACTCTCCATCGCGGCGCACCGTGCCAACGAGGGAGACATCCGGCCGCGCCTGCGCGTCGAAACTCCCGTCGGAGGACGCCATCGAAAAACGCCGCAGAAGCGCCGGCAGCCACGATCCTCGAAACTCAGCGACGTCCGCCGAGGGAATATGCACAGCGCGATCGAGAGGAAAGCCGTCGAGGGTTGCCAGCCCCTCGATGCGCGCAATCGTCCGCCCTCCATCGAGCAGTAGAACACCCGCATCGCGGTCGATGCGAGGCCTGGTCACCACGTCATCTCCGTTACGCGCAACAACTCTGACGTCAAGGCCGCCATCGTCAGCGCGCACATCGATGTCCGCATCCCACGTCGTATGAGACAGCACCACCCGGTCGCGCGCCTCGGGCGACGCATACAGCTCCACCCCAGCTCGCACCAAGCGCGCCAGCCACGCGTATGCGTGCTCTCCCAGCGAGCTGAGCGTCACTTCCGTACGCGAATGCCACGAACGCGACTCTCGAGACAGGCGGTAGCCCTCGCGCATCAGCGAGACATGCGTCGGATCAAGACCATCGGTCACCGACGCCCACTGGGTTGCCGTCAGATCGAGCCACGAGGCGCGCTTCGTCGTCCACGCCGACGAGGAGCCACGGCGAAGAGGAACGAGAGACGGCTCGACGCCGGGATCATGGGCATCAACAACGAGGGCCAAGGGATCGCCCAGATGGTCGCGATCTGCTCCCAGCATCTGCTCAAGAACCCGGCTCCATTCGGGCACAGTGCGACGCTTCTCGCGGGCATCCTCACGTCCGACGATAAGCGCGGCAACCGCATGCGGGCAGTCGCCTCGAAGCGGGCATGCGCATGAGAGCGATGGACGCAGCACCCCCTGTTCGACACGCACACGATACGTCAGCCCCGCCTCTTTGACACGCGCCTCAGCTCGTTCGCCGACCTCATCCCAAGAAAATTCGCGCACCGCGCCACCGCGCGCTAGCCGCAGACCGTTTGCCCACGTCGCCGGACCCACGAGGGCCATCACGTCATCATCCGACAGTGAGGCCAGCGTTTCACTCAGCGACAGAGATACCATCCTTTCAGTCTACGGCACACACCCGTGCCCGTCACCGGCTCACTGGGTCACTCCTTCCATCGCCCACTCCCCTCCCTGCCAAACAAGGAGCGCATCCCGGCCATCCTCAAGCAACACCCTCATGTAGGCGCGCGGGCGCTCCTCGGCCCACCAACGTCCCCACACCGGCCAGGGACCCACCACGCGCACGACCGCGATGCGTCGCCCCCTCCCGGGCGTGGACAGTGTCGGGTCGTGGGCTTCGACGACATAGGCGGGTGTCGCGCTCAAGGCTCCCCGATGATCAACACGCACGTCATCGAACACACCCGAAGCACTCACCACCCTCACGCGTACGGGCTCGTCAAAAAGCGTCGCCGGAGGCTGAGCAATGCGCCCCTCCCACGCCCCCTCACACGAACGCAGGCGAGGCTCACTGCCCCATCTGGCCATTACCACGCGACTACGAGGATCATAACCACCCTGCACCCGCGGAACGAGGAGCGCATCCGGCCCCGCCATACCCTGGATGCGCACGACACTGCGCGATACGTCGCGCTCGCGGTCTCCTCGTCCCCACAGTGCGGTCGCACCCTGTCCCTCCCGGGGATCGCATGCGGTGACGCGGATGCTGGCTACAGCACCACTGGGACCATCGACGCCAGACGTCCATCCCGCCAGCGTCCATCGAACGCGAAGCGCGACATCATCGGGAGCCCACAGATCGCATCCGCTCCACGTGCGAGTGCGTTGCCCGCCCCCTGCGTCTTCTACGTCAATGCGCAGCGTCTGCGAGACGAGCCCACCCTGCGCCAACTTGTGCGACAGTTTTCGTGCAATGCGCTGAATGGGAACCATCATCGTGTCGATGGATTCTCCACCGGCATCAATATCGCACTGCACCGCAATGTCAGGCTGGATACGATCAGCCGAAGCACCGGTGTGTTCGCCTCCAGATGCAAGGATCCAGAGCGCGTCGCCAACGTCCCCGAAACGCTCACACACGCGACCGCGACCAAGGCTAAGAAAATCCGCGCAGGTATGGACCCCTAGGCCTTGCAAGAGCTCGACAGTATTCGATGCTCTGCTGCCCATTGCGGGAGAAACAGAGCGAAGAACCTCGCGTAACGGTATGTGTCCCAGGAATGATTGGGTTTCCTCGGGAGGAACGATACGTCCCTCACGCGCCGCTTTCAGGGACGCAACCGGACCGTCTGCAATGCCGACGAAGCATTCGACTCCGACAGCCTCCTCGATCGCCGACACCAGAGCCGAGGCGGCGGCCTCTTCGCTTCCGTACCAACGAGCCGGGCCCCGCACCCGACACCTGGCCAGGCCCGGACGCATGCACTGAACCCCAGCCGCTACTGAGTCGAAGGCGTCAATAACCGCGCTAAATGCCCTGGCCTCGCGATCGGGATCGCGAGGCAGACAGAGGAGGTCGGGGCATAAAAAAGTCGCCTCCCGTACGCTCATGCCGCTCCTGACACCGCTGCGCCGAGCCGCCGCGCTGGCTACCTGGATGCGTTCAGCATGCACGACGGCCCCGGCCCCACCCGGCGGCAGGTCAACCACGAGGCAGTGGACCGGCCAGTCGGGCACCCACACCACCATGTCACGCACCTAGACCACCAGCCGCATTCGTCGATGTGGCGCGGGGGTGCGAGAAAGCCCCTGCCAGGGAGAAAGCGTCACGATTGTGCGTCCCATTGAGCGGGCACGCGCCGCCAGGTTTCGCTGGTGCGGTCGGGATAATTCAGGTATATCGAGGCAGATGACATCGCAGGCATCCACCAGAAGGGCGCACAGATCGCCCACCTGGTGTTCTTTCTCCGCATTTAAGACGAGAACACGGTCGAGGTTCATCCCCTGCTGAGCCGCCCACTCCCAACCGATATCGCCAACTCCACACACACCGATCCACCCACCGGTGGGGCACACATCAATGAGTAGACGGATGAGTTCGGACCTGCTCGTCGGTCCTAGGAGGACGAGAGAGGTACCAGCAGGCACATGCTCAATATCGTCGCGTGCTCGTAGTCCAACAGCCTGTTCGGCGCGGTTTAGTACGTCGCGTGCCGCGAGCAGCCGTGCGTGCGCGTTGGTCATCACTCCCCCCTTCCAACAATAGAACACGTGTTCGATAGGGGAAGTGTAGAACCGCGCTCACACATCTGCGTCCCGAACGCCGATCGAGCGCACATAGGTCACAATGGAGGCACCGCGAAAAGGAGAAGGCATGAACATCGACCAGCGCCCACCTGCCCCCAGCCCCTACGAAGGCCTGGACGTCCCCACATTCACACTGACATCGAGCGTTCTTACCGATGGTGCGCCGATGCCCGAGTCAGCGACAGCCGACGCAGGTTCCCTTTCTCCGGATCTCGCGTGGCATGGCTTCCCGGAGGAAACAGCAAGCTTCATGCTGACCTGCTTCGACCCGGACGCCCCGATCCCCTCGGGATGGTGGCACTGGGCTATCCTCGATATCCCCGCATCGATGACTCACCTGGAGGCGGGGGCGGGAGCCTCCGATCTCATGCTGGACGGTCCGGCTTTCCACCTGCGCGGTGATGCGGGTGAAGCCTCATACTTCGGGGCCGCTCCCCCGGTTGGCGACCGCCCGCATCGCTACGTATTCGCGGTGCACGCCCTTGATACGGATTCGCTCGGGCTCGATGACGATGCGACTCCAGCCATGGCCTCGTTTGTGGCGCTTGAGCACATCATCGCGCGCGCGACCCTGACCGTTACTCACCAGGCCTGAGGATTATGCTGCACATTATTTTTTGGGAGCCGGAAATCCCCGGGAATACGGGTGCTGCGATCCGTCTGTCGGCATGTACCGGATCAATGCTGCACCTGGTCAAGCCGCTGGGCTTTGACATGGACGACGCGAAGCTTCGTCGCGCCGGCTTGGATTACCACGATCTCGCGCACGTCATGGTGCACGAGAGCCTGGACGAGGCTCTCGCTCAGGTGCCGGGACGTATCTGGGCGCTCACAGGACACGCCACCACCATGTACGCCGACATCTCCTATACCGATGGCGACGGCCTCCTTTTTGGTCGCGAGTCAGTCGGTCTCTCCGAGGAAGCGATGAATCATCCCCGCGTCGCAGACCGCGTGCGTATCCAGATGGTTGACGGCGTCCGTTCCCTCAACCTGGCGAACTCCGCGTCGATCGTCCTGTACGAGGCGTGGCGTCAGCTCGGCTTCCCAGGAGGCATCTAGCCCTCAATGGACATAAAAGAAGCGAGGCCCAGGTCGGATGAATCCGCCGGGCCTCGCTTGCTGCGGGCAACCCCTGCGAGGCGGTGGCTCAGCTAGCCCTCCACGGGGCGGAAGGGCGCTCCACCTGCTCCGCGAGGGAGACGATCCTGCGCGGATTCGAACGCCACATCCACACCAGGCCGACAACTGAGACGACAAGAGGTAAGTAATAGAAGTCCACGCCAAAACCGGTCCATGCGGAGCGTGCGGAATTGAGTTCATCGAGACCGAGCGACGCAACCCACAAAATAATCGGGATAGCGATCGATAGTGCAATCGTCACCCAGCCGACCAGACGCATGCGTCGTCCGTTGTGCGTCAAAGCCGTCGCAGCAATGAGGTAGTCGACGCCAGCAAGGAGTGCAACGATTCGTGGCCCCCAGGGCTGGCCCTGGGCATGAAAGAGATCGAGAATAGCCGTCACAAAAATCCAGGCTCCCAGGAGCCAAAACAAAGCGATGATAATGCGGCCAAGTCCAAGCGACGGCGGGCGCTGATCGCGCGCACCGACAGTCTCGTTCGTTGCGTCATGTCCATGCACGTTACCGATCCTACCGAGACCGTGGACGCCCTGCATCGCATCAACGAAGCATCCTCAACAAGAGGGTGTCATGTGGCCTGATACACCGGGATGAAACACTGAGCTTCAAGACAGTATTGCCCAAACGTGGGACAATAGGCCTATAAGGACCGTGAGGCCCGCCATGAAAACAACCATCTGAGCTCCGGCTCATCAACGAGGAGTTTTAAACCTTGAGCGAATCGACCTACGACATCGTCATTCTGGGTGCGGGTTCCGGCGGCTACGCGACCGCCCTGCGCGCTGCGCAGCTGGGCATGAAGGTCGCCCTCATCGACGGCGACAAGGTGGGCGGCACCTGCCTGCATCGCGGCTGCATTCCCACGAAGGCGTACCTGCACGCCGCAGAGACCGCCGACGCCGTTCGCGAGTCTGCCAAGTTCGGCGTGGCCTCCACCTTTAACGGTATCGACATGGCTCAGGTCGGCAAGTACCGCGACTCTGTCATCTCCGGCCTCTACAAGGGTCTGCAGGGTCTGCTCAAGTCCCGTGACGTCGAGGTCATCTCCGGCTGGGGTCGCCTCGCTGATGCGAACACCATCGAAGTAGGCGGCCAGCGCATCACCGGCCGCAACATCGTTCTGGCCACCGGCTCCTACTCGCGTTCGATTCCCGGCCTCGAGATCGGCGGCCGCGTCATTTCCTCCGATCAGGCGCTCCAGATGGATTGGGTTCCCTCCTCCGTCGTGATTCTCGGCGGCGGCGTCATCGGCCTCGAGTTTGCCTCCGTGTGGCGTAGCTTCGGCGCTGAGGTCACGATCATCGAAGCCCTGCCCCACCTCGCCAACAATGAGGACGAGGCCATCTCCAAACAGCTTGAGCGCGCCTACCGCAAGCGCGGCATCAAGTTCCACACGAACACCCGTTTTGCCTCGGCCACGCAGAATGAGCAGGGCGTTCACGTTCAAACCGAAGATGGTAAGGCTTTCGACGCTGACGCCCTCCTGGTCGCCGTCGGCCGCGGCCCCGTCACCGAGGGCCTGGGCTACGAGCAGGCTGGAATCACACTGGACCGCGGCTTCGTGATCACCAACGACCGCCTGCACACCGGCGTTGGCAACATCTACGCGGTTGGCGACATCGTCCCCGGCCTCCAGCTCGCTCACCGCGGCTTCATGCAGGGCATCTTCGTCGCCGAGGAAATCGCCGGCCTGAACCCGACGATGCAGGCGGATATCAACATCCCGCGCGTGACCTTCTGCGAGCCGGAGATCGCCTCTGTCGGCATGACCGAAAAGCAGGCGCGTGAAAAGTATGGCGACCAGGTGCGTACGGTCGAGTACAACCTCGCCGGAAACGGAAAGTCGTCTATCCTGGCCACATCGGGCATCATCAAGCTGGTCTCGGTTGAGG
>ERZ773074.684-NODE-684-length-14090-cov-4.172141_pt1 | contig 14090 bp, 18 predicted proteins | sample MGYA00580615_ERZ773074 | MGnify/ENA primary metagenome ERZ773074 (study PRJEB29015, sample SAMEA2738126) | human oral metagenome | biome: human oral; feature: human-associated habitat; material: saliva | place: China | collected 2160 ...
TTCTAATTCAGTTGTATCAATGGTTTAGCTCTTGTTAAGTCAATTGTACATAAACTTTTAGTTTTAGCATACACTATTGATAAACAATCTGAAGAAATAAAAGAAAAATAAAAAGACTGTTTTCTAAACAGTCTTTATTTTTTGCGTAAAATAACTTATAGGTCAACAAATTTTTTTGAGCAAAAAATGATTTTTTCACTGTTTCCTATTGCAAAAACTTAACAAAAATATATAATTGAATTATGAATTAAACGACTTGTAATATATGGTAAAAAAGAGAGGCTTATTAGGGTTGCTTCTCTTTTTTGTTATTATAAAAATAAGAAAAACCTGGCAAAATACCAGGTATCTGCGCACTGATTTAGGGCTCATCACGCAAAGCCTTGTTAAGCCATAAACTCTGGGTAAATGGCAATATCATATGTCAAACATATTTTACTAAATATATAGAAATTTGTCAATCAACTATTGTAGCTTGTAATAGTGAAACCTTTTCATTGATATAATATAGAATCGTAATAGATGACTCTAAACCCGAATCAGAAAGAAATTCAATTTCTTTTCGAAGAACATTCTCATAAAATTCTAGATACTTAGCATCAATTTTCACATCAAAATTTATTGTAGAATAAACTTCGCCAAAGAAAAATTCAAATTCAGTATTTTTCACTTTTTCTTGAAGTTTTGAACAAAATTCCTCTAACGTTCTTTTATATTTCTCAGCAATATTCATCATTTTCCTTTTCACAAAGATACTCACTATTGAAGCGAGGACCTTTTTTTATTATTCTTTGTAAGAACCAATGAGTGCTTTACGAATCATATCAACGGGGATAATCAAGAATGCAAGGCCTAAAGCTAATCCAAAATGTTTAAGATCCATAGGTACTGTACTAAAGATCTCGCCACCAAATTGAATGATAAGTGTTTGCGCTACTGCAATTGAAGTCATTACATAAATGAATTTCTTATTTTTACCAATATGCTCCAACACATTGAATCCATGACTACGTGTATTTAATGAGTTAAAGATGACTGCGTAAATGAAGAAAGTGAACATAAATGTTAGAACTTCTTTAGAATTATGCAAATCAAACAATTGTTGCAATTTGAAAGCATTCGCCAACAACAAAGTAGAAATTACAGTAATAAACAATCCAGAAACACCAATAGCACTCTTCATGTAGTTAGTTAAGATGTTTTCCTTGCGTCCAATTGGAGGGCGTTTCATGTAACGTTCAAGAGTTGGTTCTTCACCAAATGCAAGAGCTGCAAGAGTATCCATGATTAAGTTGATCCACAAAATCTGAATGATTGTGAATGGTTCTTTAAATCCAACTAGTGGGCCAATCAATGCTAAAGCAATTGTAGTGACGTTAACAGTAAGTTGGAATACGATAAATTTCTTAACGCTCTCAGTCATAGTACGTCCATAAAGGACTGCTTTTTCAATTGAAGTAAGAGAGTTATTTAAGATAACCACATCTGAGCTTTCTTGAGCCGCTTGAGTACCGTCACCCATAGAGAAACCGATATCAGCAGCCTTAAGAGATGGAGCATCATTAACGCCATCACCTGTCATACCTGCAACCAAATCAATTTCTTGAGCAAGGTTAACCAAGCGCTTCTTATCAAGAGGAAGAGCACGGGATACTACTTTTAAATGAGGAAGCAATTCTTTTACTTCTTCATCAGATAAAGCTACCAACTCATCATGAGTCAAAACAACATCTTCTTCTGATTTGAAGATTCCTGCTTCTTTAGCAATTGCAACTGCTGTTTCTTTACGGTCTCCCGTAACCATAACAACAGTAACTCCTGCTTCATTCATAACACGAACAGTCTCTTTGATTCCCTGACGTACATTATCACGAATACATACGCCAGCAACTAAAGTTTTTACTCCGCCTACTTCCTTTACAATCGCAAGTACGCGCATAGAACGGTTCGCTTGTTCTACGGAAGCATTGTTGAATGCTTCTGCTACTTCACTAGTGAAATCTCCAACACTACCATCTTTCTTAATGTATTTAGTTACACCAGACAAGATGATTTCAGGAGCACCCTTAATATAAGTTTCTCCAGTGCTCAAAGTTACAGATGAGAATTTAGTCGCAGAAGTAAATGCTTCTTTAGAAACAATAGCATCTCGGCTTTCAGGAACAAGATTATAAGAGTTCAAGAATGTCATGAGAGCACGGTCAGTTTGGTTTGAGTCAATAGCAACACCATCTGAAATAACAGAGTCATTGTTCAGACCTAAACCTGCTTTTAATTCATCTTTTAGGGTATTTGGAGCTGCCTCGAAAGGTAAACCTTCAGTATCACCAGTTGTGTAAGTTGTACCATCTCCTTGAAGAACATCAACAAGTTTTAACACACCTTCAGTAATAGTTCCCGTCTTATCAGAAAAGAGAATGTTGACGTAACCAGCTGTTTCAGTAGATGCAGGTTTACGGACAAGAATGTTTTCTGAGAGAAGACGACGAGAGTTCATACTTGCTACCATTGCCAGCATCATTGGAAGCCCTTCTGGAACAGCCATGATGATGATTGTAACAGCATACATAACTAATTGGATTACAAAGAAGAACCAATTATCAGGCTTAGCAACTGTATGAATTAAACCAGAAACAAGAACAGCGTTGATAACCAAATAACCAATTGCACCAGTGGACCCCATAACACCAATTTGCCCTGCAAGGCGAGCAAGTTTTTCTTTTGATGGAGATTCTTTTCCGTCTTCTTGAATTGCAACGTTGATCGAACCAAGCATGGTTTTGTCACCAATAGTAGTAACTTCCATCACAGCTTCTCCTTCAGTTACAAATGAACCACGAAGAAGAATAAATTCGTTAAAGGTATCTTCTGAATTAGGTTTAGGATTGTTACCTAAAGCAATTTTCTTAGCGTCATCAGACTCACCATTCAAAGAAGCTTGGTTAACTTTTAGTTGCCCATCCAAAATGATACCGTCAGCTGGGATTTGATCCCCTGCACGAAGTTGAACAACATCACCAACAACAAGCTCATCAATATTTAACTCGTGCAAACGTCCATCACGGTAGACTTTGACAACAATTTTAGAAGCTTGCTCTTGAAGAGAATTGAACTCTTTTCCATTCTTCCATTCAGAAAGTGCTGCAACACCTGTAGAAAGTGCAATGGCTGCAATCAAAGATACAACTTCAATCCAATCTGCGTGTCCAAGACTAGGATTGAACATACAAGCAATGTTAATGACAGTCTTTAATGCAAGACCAAACAGCAACACTTTGATCCATGGATCATCGAATGCTCCGATTAGAATAGACCAAAAAGTTTCAGTTTCTTTTGATGAGAGAGCATTGTTACCGTGCTCTTCAAAAGAGCGCTGGACTTCTTCTTTTGTTAAACCAGTATATTTCAAAATTGTAAACTCCTTATAATATTATTTATAAAAGATAGGCTAGCGTTTCACCAACCTATCCGCTTTTCTATTTTTATTGATAAAGTGAAAGAATAACGTTCAAATCACCTTGTTTGCCCTCGCCAATAGCATGGAAGGCCCAGTCGCTACCAGAACGAACTAACTCGGCAAATACAATAGCTGTATCTGTTGAATAATCACCTTTCAAATTGAAACGCGCAAGTTCTTGGTCGTTTGCTTTATTAACTAAACGAACATAAGAGTTGTCCACCATACCAAAAGTTTGACGACGTTCGACTGCTTGGTCAATAGTAACACAAGCAACAATTCGTTGAATAGATGAAGGAACTTCGTTAAGTTTCAAGATAATTTGTTCGTCATCACCTTCACCTGCACCTGTACGGTTGTCCCCAGTAAGTGTAACCCCTGGAGCAGTTTTGTTATTATAGAAAACAACATCTTGAAGCCCTGTGATTTTTCCTTCTGCATTGAGCAAGAATACAGAGATATCAAGGTCTACATCTGTACCAGCACGTGCCACATCCCAACCAGCGGCAAGGATAGCTTCTGTCAATCCAGGAGAAGCTTTAGCAAGGTCCAATACAGTATTTTTCTCAAGGTTGAGAGAAATACCTGCTGGGGCTGGAGCTACTTCAGTTGGTGTAGGGACAGTTGTATCTAAATTACCAAAATTAATTCCCATTAGATTTCCTGCTTTCTATTACAATTTGTTTCCAAGAGATTTAATGCTGTTGTTGCTGTAATCACCGACAGCTACAAAGCTCCATTCTCCGTTGACTTTCTGCAATTCGGCAGCTACTACTGCGGTATTACGTCCACCGTCTGAAGATAGGTTATAACGAACCAATTCACGTTGACCCTGACTTTCATCGACCAAACGAACATAAGCGTTTTTAACTCCGCTAAATGTTTTACCACTTGAGTAAATAACTACAGCAATTACAATGCGGTCAACATTAGGACGGATCTTATCGAAGTTGATCATGATGTTTTCATCATCACCATCTCCTTCACCTGTTAGATTATCTCCGTCAAGATAGATACCATCCCAGCGTTTGTCACCATAGAAAACAGTGTTTACTAATTTACGTCCTGAGAAGAGATATGCACACAAGTCAAGGTCAATATTACCACCGAAACTTGCCATATCCCAACCAGCGGCTGCACGGATGCGAGTAAGTAAAATTCCAGATTTTGTAAGATTTAGGAAGTCTCCTTTATTAAGGTTTAACAATCCACCTTTTGACAAGTCTAGAGTTACTTCGTTACCGCTACGCAAAGCTCCTGTAGGAACAGAAGAACTTTGTTCTGGTGTACTTTGTGCAGGTTGAGTTGCTTGCTCATTGTTATTGTTGTTATTACCAAATAAATTTCCAAAAATTGACATTTGTTTTTCTCCTTTTTATGTTTTTCTAATCTAAATCGGTTGAAGAATCGATTCTAATTTAGTGAAGCTTTCTTCAGTTAAGTAATTTTTATTTCCATCAGAAAGTAGAATGCTTTTATCTTTTTTGTTAACCAAAATGATATGGTCCACGTTGATAATAAGTTCTTCAGCTTTTACGCCAAAAAGGTCGCTTTCCGAAACCGAAACAAAAGTTTTTCCATTCACGATTGTTATTCCTCCATGATTACATATACTGTGCTAAGACAGAATTGAGGTCTCCAACAGATCCTTTACCTACCGCTTCGAATTGCCAACCGTTAGGGGTGCGATTCAAAGAACAAAATTCAATACAAGTATCTGTAGAGTAATCATTACTTAATTCATAACGGCAAAGCTCTTCATTAGTTTCTTCATTAACCAATCGAGCAAAGGCATTTTTAACCATACCAAATAATTGAGATTTTCCTTGTGCATCATAAATGGTTACAACAAAGATAATTTTTTCAATTTCAGGAGCTACATTATCAAGCTCTACTACAATTTGTTCATCATCACCTTCACCAACACCAGTTCGGTTGTCTCCAGTAGAGCGAACACCTTGTACTGCTGGGTTGTTATAGAAAACAACGTGTTGAGTGACGTTTTCTCTAGAAATGCGTGCGTTCTTAGGAACGAGGATAGCGGACAAATCAAGGTCTGCTGTAGGACCGTTATTTGCTACGTCCCAACCGCATCCTAGAATAACACGTTTGAGTGAAGGTGCAACTTTAACAAGGTCAAGCACACCACCTTTAGTCAAATTCAGAACCCCGTTTGATTGAGGTTGAGGCGTTCCGCCTAAACTACCAAAATCCATTTTTTATACTCCTTTATGGTATTTTCTTTTAGATTTATCTTGTTTTACAGAAGTATCTTTTTCTTTATTGATCTTCTGCATGACTTGTTGACGCTTAATGCTATCAGCAACCTCACCAACTGCTGGTTTGATTCGTTCGTCAAACACTTTTTGTCCTTCTTTGAACATGGATTTTCCAAGTTCTTTTCCAGCTCCAAGAAAGCTCTTAGCATTCTCTTTTAATTCAGACATAACTTACTTCCTTTCTAATTAGTTGGATTAGGGGCTTGAAGAACATTCAAAGAACCTGATTGAATGTCTGATTTCAAACGTTCAAGGTCTTTAGTATTTTCTTTATTTTGTTCTTCCTGCTCTCGCATAACGCGTTGTGTATTTTCAGTACCATTTTTAATGGTAGAGTATACTTTACGCAAGGTTTCCATATCAAATGTACCTTTGGTAACGTTTTGAGCAACAACTGTACCTTGAGCGGCTGCATAAGCTGCATTTTGTTCAAGTTGTTTGTTGATAGTGCCTTTGAATTGCTCCATTGAGTTGGCAGTAATTGCTTGGCGTTTTAACATAATGGCTTGAGCCAAATTTTGTTTAAAAATCGGAAGACCGATAATAAACGCAGTGTTAATCTCACGGATCAAGTTAACGTTAGTCAGTTGCATATTTTGCAACATAGGAACCGTCATACGTGCGACAATTTCTGCTTGTAGCAAATCGTATTGTCGTTGACGAAGCATTTGTGACATCATGTCAAGTTGTTGCAACTGAGCATTCTTGTTATCCTCAGAAATATCTGTGCGATTTGCTACTTGTTCTCGATAGGCAGCGATTTCTTCAAGACCAATTTCAGCAGCAACTACATAACGTTCAAGTTGTTCAAAGTAGTTATGGTTAGCTTGGCACATTTCAGTCAAAGTTACATTGTCCTGCTTAGTTTGGTTCTCGTATGTACGCAACAACTGAGCGATCTTATCAACTTCCTTGCTCATGTTGTCATACTTAGCAACAAGAGCTTCGAACTCATCAGCAATCTTCTGCTTCAATTTCTGAAGGAAACTTTGCTTAGCTGGTTCATCTTGGATTTTTTCAATCTCACGAATGTCAAATTTATCCATGATTTTTGAAAGTTGAGTGATCATTTGAGCAGCATCTTTATTTGTTGGTACTTTTGCAATGTTCAAGATCTTATCGGAAATTTTTGAAATTTCTTCAGCAGATTTTTGACCAAAAGTTGCAATTGTATTTACATCTTGGATGTTGATCTCATTTGTAAGAGCTTTAACTTCAGGAAGAAGTTTTAATTTTTCCTTATACTCTTCAGGGTTAGCAATAATTTCATTAGCTTTCTCAATTTCCTGAGTGCTAATCTCTTGAGGTTTAATTTCAGTTTGGACCATCTAGTCCTCCTTTCTTTACTTACGAACCAAATAACGTGAACTACCCCTCCCTACATTTCATTAAGCGGAAGGAGCTTCTTGGGTAGCGTGCAGACTTAGAATTTAGATGACTAAACCCCAGAGGTTACACGAATGAACCAAGCTATCCCCGGAGTTCCTACGGTTCTGTATTTATTAGGCTAGGCGCAATCCCTCTCTGAGGATATTGACACTAGCATTGATATCACGGTCATGATGAGTACCGCAATGTTCACAAGTCCACTCTCGAATAGAGAGAGCTTTTTTACCTGAGCTAAAGCCGCAGGTAGAACAGAGTTGAGAAGATGGGAACCAGCGACTGATTTGAATAATCTTCTTCCCGTACCAATCTGCCTTGTACGTCAATTGGCGAACGAACTCATACCAGGAGACATCTCCGATAGCTCTAGCCAAGTGGTGATTTTTCATGAGATTCTTACTCGCTAAATCCTCAATACAGATTACATCGTGGTTCTTGATGAGGTCTGTACTCAGTTTATTTAGAAAATCTCTCCTTTGATTAGAGATGGTCTCATGAATCCGTGCTACTTTCAACTTTTGTTTATGGTAGTTACGACAATCGGAAAGTTTTCGTCCCTCCTTTTTGGCAAGAAGTGCTCTTCTTGAGAGAATCTTTTGTTCTCTAGCTAACTTCTTAGATAGAAAAGTTAAGTATCTAGGATTTCCTACCTTTTCTCCAGTTGAGAGAATGGCAAAGTTCTCCAGTCCTAAGTCAATTCCAAGACTAGAATTGGTCTTAGGTAAAGAAAGAATCTCTTCTTCGCAAAGAATAGAAATGAAATACTTTCCTGTTGCCGTTTTAGAAACAGTAGCACTTTTGATCAAACCCTTTGGTTGACGATGGAGTTTAAGTTTAACCCAGCCAGCTTTAGGAAGTTTAATCTTCCCGTCCAGCAGGACCATTGCACCTTTTTGATTATTCGTATTATAGGATTGAGCAACCTTCTTAGACTTGAATCGTGGAAAACCGAAACCTGATTGAAAGAAAGATTTGTAAGCCTTGTTCAGATTTAGTTGAACATTGCATAAGGCTAGGCTATCCACTTCTTTCAGCCATGGAAATTCTTTCTTATATTGAGCAGGAGTATTCTTCAAAAACTTACCTGTCTTTTCATAATGAGCAATCTTATCTGCTAGCATTTGATTCCAAATAAAACGAGAACACCCAAAAGTCTTTTCAAATAAGGCTCTCTGCTCAAGGTTTGGATAAAGGCGAAATTTATAAGCCTTCTGTTTTTTCATTTTCTAATTCTATTCTTTTTCCTTTCTAAACATTTTGCTAAATAAGAAGCCTCCTTTGCGTGAGGCAAAGTTGTGAACAGAACTGTAAGTTCTATCATACTTGATTGTTTCAAGTCTCTGACAGTTAAATCTCCCCCTTTCAATATGACTAGATAAATCAGACATTCCTGCTGGAGAAAATACTGCAATATCAAATCCAATTTTATGAAGAAGACCTAAAATGTAAGGTACTTGAGGTTCAAGTGAATCTTCATTATCTAAAAAAATAACTACCTTTGGAATAGCGAAAGGAAAATCAAAAGAGTCGATTAATCGAATCAGTTCCTTATTCAATTGCAGACAAGCTCCAACAAATTGTAATACGTCAACCTTTGAAGTTAAACGTTGTGAGTACAATGTTTGGTCAAGAAGAGTTTCGTTAATTTTCTTTAAAATAAAATCCTCCGTGTCATCATTGAAAGGAGCGTATTTGTAAAAAGGAAGTTCTTTTAGCTTTTCTGTGTTAAAGGTTCCATCATTTAACTCGCAAAAAGTTATCTGAAGAACTTCATCGTTAGAAATACTAATATCTAAAAAATCACTTATTTTTCCAGAAGAGAAAAATACATTTTTAGCACTAGTCAACTTATTGACAAGTTCTTTGTATTTCTGCGTGTCTGTATACTCTCCCTCTAATTCATAGAAGAAATTTGGGATACTGACAACTTTTCCTTCTGTAGAAAATCCTTGACGCACGCGCGCCTCTTCATTCCAATTATTTTCTAAGTCGATAATTGTTGAATTGAAGAATAAGTTCTTCGTTGTTCCTTTTTTGAACTGCCATGGTCTAAACAAACCAGAATCTGTAAATAACTCATGCTCCATTTCTTGTTCAAAGCCTAAAGTTATGGAATCAAATTGTTGATAAGCTGTACCAGCATTGGCACGCGCTTTTAAGCTTTCGACTTGAAGGAGTTGGCTATTTGAATGCTTTTCTATTCCTGTGAAGGCTAGATATTCAGGTTCTTTTAAAGGATTAATATAAACGACATCCCAGCCCATTTTAGCTAACAAAAGTAATAAATACACATCATGTTTTTCAATTTGACCATAATAGATACATTTGTTTGTAGAAGAATAGCTATCAGCAATCTCTAAAGGGCGGATGTGTTTATAAACATGAAGAAGTAACTTTGTAATAAAGTTGTCTCTAACGGAGTTGTTAACAAAGCCTTCTCTTTGAATTGCCAAAAGAATAACATCTTGCAATGCTCTAATAAACAGTTGATTATAATCACCAGGAAACATTAACAAATCTTCATTTTTGAGATGATAGATATCCATCTTTCCTAACTCAGATTTAATCATGTTCATGAAATCAAAATCAACTTCAAATGGAATAGAGTTGTCAAAAACAATTGTATGTTTTTCATCTTGCTTAGCCTTGTCAACTAAAGTAGCAAGGACATTGTTATAATCGTTTTGGTCTTCTACTCCGATGTAAGCAATAAAAAACGGCCTAAATTCCTCACTGATTCCTTGTCTTTCAAAATTTGGCTTCCAAAGTTGATTCACAAGAATCTTTAACGGTGGGCTATTAGACATCTCAAAACTCCTCTTTATTTGTAATGTAATATTATCGTATCACAAAAGACTTAAAAAGTCAATCAATAACTGCATAAAAAAAGAACCGTTTAGGCTCTTTTATTTTATTAAACTTATTTTACGCTTTTTACTTTGTCCTCCACGCCAATGACTTCTTTAAGTAATTGCATAACAGTTTCAATAGTAAGTAACTTTTCGTTATATTCAACTACTTTAACTGTTGCAACCTTAGCCACGCCATCGATAAAGATCCGAACTTCTAATTCCACCTCAGTGACTTTTGGTTCAATTGTAAACTGATAACTATCATACCCTGAAAATGATGATGTTCCTGTTGGCTGTAGGGAAAGAAACATTCCACTATCACTTTTAATCTCCGCTACAAATTCATTTTGTAACCCTGCCTTCAACAAATTCATAACATGTGGTTTTTCTACAAGTTCTTTGATTTTATCTGCAAGAACCACTTCTTGCGCTTCTTTTTTCTTCAATTGATTGAATTGTTCTAACAATGTTGCCATTACAAATCTCCTTTTCTTATTCTATTTAATTATAGGTATTATTTTCTAAATGAGATCGAGAAAAATTTTGCGAATGTCGTCTTTGGTAACGTCGAGTTTATATTTGTCACCATTTTTCTCTATAGTGATGTACTCAATACCTTTTGGCGCAACACTATTGAGTTCATCTGAAAGTTCGTCGATATTTGCTTTTAGCTTGACGGGATCAACGTTTAAGATTTCATCTTCCGTTAGATAGTTTTCCAGCTGTTCCATAAGCTCTTGTTTAGTGTTCCATTGGTTAATGGACCAATAGTTTTCACGCGCATAGACCAGAAGTTGTACAACAATGTCTGTTTCAGGGGACATTGTTTTATAGGTATTGGTGAAACTCATCAGATCGATATCTCTTGTGACGGTGACTGTGTATGTTTCTGTTGTTTGTGCTTCTTTAATTTTTTGTAATGTCGCCATTGCAAATCTCCTTTTTATTTTGTGTAACGCTCGATTTCCGCGATTTCATTCTTAACGAATTTAATGAATTTATTTAGTTTGGCTTTATCGACAGAAATTTTGTGGAAAATGTGTCGCTGCTTTGTCAAGAGTGGATCGTCTGTTGTATCAATCACATCGTTGCGATAGTGCAAGCTCGAAATACCTTCTAAAATATGAGCTTCATGCGGTGTGATGTCTAATAGTTGAGCCAGATTATAAATTTGACGTTGCGCAAAAACAAGAAACCATGGATTTGTTTGTTCGCCATCACGCACTTGTTCAAGCACTGTTAGTAATGCTTCATAACGTTTTTTGGTTTGACGATTTTCAAGAATGACACCGTACAAATCTGTCAAACCATTATAGATGCGCAACAGTTCTTGGTCGATCATGCGTTTTGCATGGTTGAGCTTTTTGATAATGTTTTTATGATTTGTATCTTTTGCGACAATCAAAAGAGCTGTTTGACGGGGATTTTCACGCCACGTGATATATTGAGCATGTTTCGCCAATTTGATTTTGAATTGCTCTTTTTCGTCTTTGATATAAACATAAGGCGCAAGACCTTGGTTGCGAATCAGTTCTTCGAGTTCGTCTTTTGTAATCATAATATTCCTTTCTATTTTACAGCGATATTAATTTCTTTAGATTCTGTTTGATTTGCCTCAAACCATTCTTCACGCTCAAGGACGTTATCAACAACCTCGAAAACAGTACGATCATCTACCTGGTCGTACAAACTTTTGACAAGTTGGCCAATAATAATGACTTGTTCAAACGTAATGGTTGATAATGTAAAATCTTGAGGCAATTCTTCAAGATTTTCTCTAATGCTGTCTTCTTGAACACCATAGTCATAAGCTTTGAATTTGGCATCAATTAGGTATTCAGGCCAAGGCTGACTCGAAACTTCCTTAATATCCTTTTTTACATCTTGATATAATAGTTCTGCTAAAAAGCTAACATTTTCAAGCACAAGAAGGTCGTCACTACCAAGTGTCTTTTTGGTGAAACCAGCAAATTGAGCTGCTGTAAAAATATAAGTCATTTTTATTTTATCCTTTTCTAATTTTGTTCATTGTTTTTTTGCAAATTTATCTCGCCCAAAAGGCTAAGAAAATAGTCTATTTTTTCTTCACTATAGCACTCGTAATTTAGACGAATGCAATGGTGATTTGCAAGTGTTTCAAGAGTTGTTTTTTGTTTTTCAGTTAATTGCGAGAACCCCATTTGCCCATGTTCCCAACAAGAAACTGCACCTGTGTAGTAGAAAGCTTCTTCAATAAACCATGTTACAGAAAAAGTAAATTTTCCACCATTCAAGTAATTCACCAAACTTTCTAACACTATAGTGTGGCTAGGTTTTGCTTCGAGGATCTTGCCGTCTGGAAGAACAATAAACTCTGAATAATAAGGGTCTTTTATAGACAGATATTCTTCGACAGATAAAACTGGAATTTTGTAGTCACAATCTTCGTAACCACCCCCTGTTATATCTAATTCTGTCATTGTTGATAATTGGCTTTTATCTAGCATCTTCTTTTTTATCCTTTTTTAATTCACCTTTATCCAACTTTGTTTTTCTTTTTAGAATAGGTGATTTTAGTTACAATTCCATCTTTTGAAAAAACAATAAGTTTATGTGTGAAGACTGCGTTTTCGTCGTGTTCATAGAATGCAACTGAAAATTCCATTGATTGTTTTGCAACTACTTTAGGCAATGCAAAAACAAGCGGAAAATCTTCAATCTTTTTGCCAACAGAAATCTTGGTCCAGCCGTTTTTGATAAAATCAAACAGTCCCTGATCCATCGGGTATCCTTCTTCGCACATCGCAGACAACATATAAGATATCCCTTCATCTTCAGTTTCAAGCTCTTGCACTTCTGATGCAAGTCTATCCATCTCTTCAAGGTAAGAATTAGAGGTTTCGATTGCGTCTGCAAAAAGCTCTTCTAGTTCATTTAGTTCCTCATATTTTTCGTTCATTTTTAATCCTACTTTCTAATTTTTTAATTAATTCCTTACAAAAGTAAACTAGTCACTTTTTCAAATTTTGAAAGATCTCGCTCAAAACTATCTAAATATTTTTCACGCCCTGACAACTCCCCAGAACCTAAAAAACAAAAAGAATTTTTCACAGCATGCTCAAACTTGATAGTTTTATTACGATAGTTTATTTCAACATTCACTCCAGTTCGAACGTTTGTGTAAACACAGCCCGTCATTTTTCCTAGAATTGAACTGTCAAAACAGTAACTCCTAGAGTAACCAAAACTCTTCAATTTCTTTTCAAGCTCTTGCATATCTTCAAAATTTTGCTTTAATTCTTTCGAATGTTCCATTGTTTTAATTCCTTTTCTTATTTATGATACAAGTATATCATAAATAAGAGCTTTTGTCAATCTATTTTCACTTTTTTTCGCAAAAAAAACTAGCTAAAAAGCTAGTTCTTGGTTTTATTCAAATTCGTCCATAGGAGCATAGAAACATTTGTAATTCGTTTCTGCGTTATGGAATCTGAAGTGAGGGGTTTTATCTTTATAGGCGAACTCAATAGCAAAACCTTCAGCTACTTCACCATTCTCATTGAAGGCTTCGCTATTCACTGAAAAACTATCGTCTGCTGTCATTACAATGTCAGTCAATGCAACAGCTGCGCATAAGATAGCGTCTTTATATGGTGAATCACTTGGAATGATATCATAAAGTCCAGGTGCATCGTCTGGTAAGTTTTCTTTTTCTACTTTTTTTCTTTCGCCAAGAATGACATCTACAACGTGATAAGGGTTAAAATCATCATCAACAACAAAATATTTTGGGTCTTTGTAATTAATAGCCGAGATCTCATCCCATAATTTTTCCTTTTCTTGATAAATGTCAATGCCTTTCTGCTCTTTCAAGTTTTCGACTACCGATAAGAAAAGCCCCTCATCTCGTTTTACCATATCTGATAATACCGCAGTAATGAGATTAAACACTACTTCTTTCTCGTATGACATTGCTGGAATCTTTTCTCCATCTTCAAGGTCTATTTCTTCACTTTCGAGGTCTCTTTCGTCCCAAGAGCACGCAAGACAACCTTCACCATCAACTGTTGTAATCACAGCCATATCGAATTTATTTTCTGTCATAGAAAATACCTCTTTTCATTTTTTCTTTTATTA
>ERZ773074.688-NODE-688-length-14033-cov-34.131278_pt1 | contig 14033 bp, 8 predicted proteins | sample MGYA00580615_ERZ773074 | MGnify/ENA primary metagenome ERZ773074 (study PRJEB29015, sample SAMEA2738126) | human oral metagenome | biome: human oral; feature: human-associated habitat; material: saliva | place: China | collected 2160 ...
AAATCTCTGTATCAATATTACTAGGACGTATCCTCTATCTAGATTTCCATAACTCATCGGCTACATCTTAAGTATATAAAATAAATGACTATGAATATATTCAAGAAAACTAAGACACAAAACCCCCGAGCAAATCAAAATGATTCACTCGGGGGTTATTAATACTATTCAATTGATACATACCACAAGCGGTATGTACTGTTGCAACTCGAATTCTTTCAAAATTAGATTCTATAGCGCCCAGATACCTCATAATCTGGCGTTAAAAAAGAAAAATCGAATATAATTTTCATATTCATCATTTCTGATACTGACAGATTAGTACCAAGACGACTATTGATATAATTAACCTTATCTGAAAATATATCATAGTTTACTTAAAATACACCATTAGCCACTTGAGGTTGTCTTATATGATTAGCAGAGTAGGAATTACTCCCACTCTGTTTCATCTCTTTGTTATGAAGATTCAATAGATTTAATTAACTCTTCATCTCGTATATTTAAGAGATTCAAAAACGTTCTATTGACTAATCCAACTGTTTCATATTTAAAGCAGTTGGATTAGTCAGGCTTATCAGCAGCAAACTAGCTATTTGGAATTAGTGATTTTAATTTGCTGCCTACATCCATTATTTAACTACCTTAGATACTAAGCCAGATAATATACCTTTACTTTCAGAAATAAGAGCTGTAACGTCTTTAACTTTATCTTTTTTAATTACATATGCAACTAATCCTCCAATAACTAAGAATGGTGTTACAGATTTAATTACATCAGCATCAGTTTCACTTAAAACTGTTTTAATAATATCCTCAGCACCTTCAGGTAGTACGTCTAATAATTTGTTCATGATTTTATCCCCTCGTTTAATACGTTATTAAATTATTTATCAAAAAGTACATCTAATATGACTTCTTGGATACGATTACTTAATCCTTCTTCATTAATTTGATTATATAACCATTGTAAAGCAGGAGTCAAACGTAAAGTATTCCCATTGGCCATTACTAGAAGCTCTTTAGCGCCAACCTTTTAAATCCGATAGCAAATCCAACTGATTCGTAATTCAAAGTATCTTCTTTTATAGATACCATGACTGGTTTAAATATATGACTAGTCTTTGGGGTAACTATAGATTATTACAGATGTAAGTATCAATATCATAAGCTGTAAGAACTGTTGCTTCATCACCTTTGTTTTCCCTTCCCTTTGGTCAGGGACTAGAGATGTGCGGACCTCATCGTCGCTTCGCTCCTCTGCTGCCTCGCACCCTTCGTCGCATACCGCAAGCGGTAGGTGCTGTTGCAACTTTCGGGTTTATGGCATGGGCATCTGCCTGTGATTGGTTAGTTTCAATACCGCAAGCGGTAAGTGCTGTTGCAACAAATCTTGTGTCTGATGGTTTAGCTAAAAATAATAGCGTTTCAATACCGCAAGCGGTAAGTGCTGTTGCAACTTATCGTGGTCGACTCCTTCAATAAAGGAGATAACTGTTTCAATACCGCAAGCGGTAAGTGCTGTTGCAACTTTAAAAACAGCACTTCCATACGTAGCTGATATGGTAGTTTCAATACCGCAAGCGGTAAGTGCTGTTGCAACGGCCAAGTTCAATACCCAGTGGAAGCTCGACCATCATGTTTCAATACCGCAAGCGGTAAGTGCTGTTGCAACCCTAAGGTAATCATCGCTGGGTATCGTTTATTAGGAGTTTCAATACCGCAAGCGGTAAGTGCTGTTGCAACCCAGCATCAGCGCCCGAATCACGAGGCGTTAGTAACAAAAGTTTCAATACCGCAAGCGGTAAGTGCTGTTGCAACCTAATATAGGAGGTGATGCTATCATGGATGCCTATAAAGTGGTTTCAATACCGCAAGCGGTAAGTGCTGTTGCAACTGTACCGTTACCACGACTTCGAAACAGGTCGTGAGGGGTTTCAATACCGCAAGCGGTAAGTGCTGTTGCAACTCCTTGAGGTGTTCATCTTCCACCTCGACTTTAATGCCGTTTCAATACCGCAAGCGGTAAGTGCTGTTGCAACGAGGAAGATGGCAAGTTCACTGTTGCAACATACGATGTTTCAATACCGCAAGCGGTAAGTGCTGTTGCAACGAGAAAGACTTCAAGCGTAGATTGATTTCTAATATAGTTTCAATACCGCAAGCGGTAAGTGCTGTTGCAACCTGTAATATTCTTATACAATGTGTGGGAATAGTGGTTTCAATACCGCAAGCGGTAAGTGCTGTTGCAACTGCCGGAGAATCATACGAAACACGTGTACTTAGCGCATCGTTTCAATACCGCAAGCGGTAAGTGCTGTTGCAACTCCCGTTGTCAAATTAGCATGTGGCGAAGTCCATGTGCTAGTTTCAATACCGCAAGCGGTAAGTGCTGTTGCAACTTATTAGTAAAGGAGGGAGCCCCTGATGGCTACTTTTAAGTTTCAATACCGCAAGCGGTAAGTGCTGTTGCAACAACAGAAACAACGTTGCTATAGTTTATAGTCATACAGGTTTCAATACCGCAAGCGGTAAGTGCTGTTGCAACTTAATTTACCGGTCAATAAATGAATACGGTCAATAACAGCATAGTTTCAATACCGCAAGCGGTAAGTGCTGTTGCAACTATGAGGCGATAATTTATTATATCTCGCTTCTTCTAGCAAGTAGTTTCAATACCGCAAGCGGTAAGTGCTGTTGCAACAGCGGGGTCTAGAAAGCCAGTATTTATACGGTTCCAAAAGCTAGTTTTGGAAAACCTCAAACCGTAAACGGTAAATTTTCGCCTCATTAGGTCCTAGAGGGTCTAGAAACCTAGGTAAATACTGGTGGAAAACCTTTTTTCTAAAGATACAGTAATTATAAGGGTTTTCTGAAATTACGTCAATATGAGGGTAGATTTTCCAAGAGGTCTATTTTCCACAAAATACAGGTAATATCTAGGTTTATCTCTATTTTTAGACATTTTAGAGGTCTAGAAAACCTTTTTTATCTTAATTTTATGCAGAAAAAGACCTATCCATATGACATCATACGAATAGGTCTATCGATTCTTATATTCACTTATTACTTTCAAAATTATACCTCAACACATACATGAACTAAACCAAGATCGACTGATGGCAACATATAGAACACCTCCTTTTATCACAAAATTCTAACTAGTCCCGTGTCGCCCGATATATTGTTGATCCTACTGTTACAGTTGTTGAAAAGACCTCCCATGCAGACGCTGCTGCTAAAAATCCTAATACTGGTAACATATCAATTCCTCCTTTTTATACATTATGCTTTAATCTTACTCTATAATACTAGTCTTCTAATAATTTACAAACAGCTAGCGCTACCGCAAATCCTGCAAATGGATACATATTATCACCTACCTTTTCTTATACAGTTAAACCAATTACTCCTTAGACTTTGTTGCTTGATATACTGAAACACCTAATGTTACGCCTTCTACAAAAGCTCCCCATGCTACAGCACCTAATAATGGAAACATATTAATTCCTCCTCTAAATTACTAACTAATAAAACCACTAATCATAGTATAACCTTCATTTTGAAAATCTCTGTATCAATATTACTAGGACGTATCCTCTATCTAGATTTCCATAACTCGTTGGCTACATCTTAAGTATATAAAATAAATAACTATGAATATATTCAGAAAAACTAAGAAGCAAAAATTTTGCTCTCTAGTTTATATATAAGACCTATCCATATGACATCATACGAATAGGTCTATCAAGGTTTATATTTACTCATTATTTTACTTTCTGCTTAGACTTTGTAGCTGCATATAATGTGAGTCCTAAAGACGCCCCAGCTGCAAAACCTTCCCACGCGGATGTCGCTAATGCGACTGCGAATAAAGGTAACATTTACATCCCTCCTAACTTTAATACATACTCTAATAAACAACTAATCTGTTAGCCGTCAAGTGCATCAAGCATCGCGACTAACACTGCTACTGCAGGATCCATTTCAAAAGATGACATATTATCCCTCCCTTCATTTACAACTTGATAATACTACAATTTCAATACCCTATTAAATTTCTTGTACATACATTACCTCACAATCTTTAAACTGTACACAATTCATAGTTACACCATATACCAACAGCCGAATATACATTATTAAAAGCACTAGGTCAAACCTATGGATTTAATAAGTTATTCGTTGCTCATCGGCTACACCCTTAGTATATAAAAAATACAAACATCTACCTATTCAAAAAAACTAAGATTTAAATCTCTTTACTTAGCGATTATGTATAGTTTAATTACCCCCGTTATTAGTAAAAGCTATGTATTTTTTCTAAAATTTGATATAGTATTCATGAAAGATTCATTTTGCATCAGTCTTTTAGGAGTATTATTATGGAACATCATATTTACCTAACATTTCTCAGCACATTAAATACCGATTATACTTATTCGCCAGAGGTACTAAAAAAAACAGTTGTTAATCTCACCGAAATTTCGCCATTTAATGTGATTCTTCAAACGAATGAATCTGCATTGAAATATTTATTGCACCATAAAAGAGTCAATGATCCTAATTTCACAATAGAAAAACTCTTTCTATTTAAAACGGAAGAAATGCTAAAAAACTTTAAAGATTCAAATATATCTACTCTTAATGTATTTAGCAATCAAATGCGCCAATATATCAACCATGAACAAATACCTATCTCTTGGACAACAGATACAATCAATTATATAAATTGTGATGATATTGATTATATTGATAATCTAAAAGATAGTATTATCAATATGTCTAATGCAATCATGAGTTACTTTAACGCTCAACCAGAAGGAGATACGGTAACATTACATGTTGACCTTTCAGGAGGGCCTCGAACAGCAATTATGCTAATGACAGCTATTATTCGCCTTGTAGCATTTCAAGGTATTCATATTGGTTCCATCTTATATGCCAATATAAATGTAAAAAAGCCAAAAGAAGTCCGCGTGTATGAAGGGAATTCTATTTACAATATTTATGATATGATTACAGGCTTTGCTGAATTTAATCAATTCGGAAGTGTCGATACATTGCAAACATATGTAAATACATTGGAAAACCCTGATAAACAAATCACTAATCTTATTTCTAAGATGAATGAATTTTCTGATGCAATTCGATTGTCTAGCCGCGGACAATTCCAAGAATCCATGGAAAATATTGATAGCATATTAAGGGATATAGAGGCTGGTAAACAAAAAATTGTAAACGAAATGTCTACAGGGCATAAAAACTTTGAAATCGAAACACTTAAATTAATGAGTAATAAAATCCAAGCAAACTATGCTACTGTACTAAGTAATAAAGAAGATGATTTAGCATATATTGATTGGTGCTTGGATAATGGTTATTTACAACAAGCATTAGCTTTGTTCACGGAATTTGTACCTCGAGTTATATTAAAGTCAAATATGATTTCATTAGATGAAACTATATTTCCAAAAGAAAAAAATAAAAAAACCATCAGATTATCAGATACATTTGGCCTAATTAACGAGAAAATCGGTACTATAATGGATGTTATTGATGATACAAAGAATAATATATATAAGGATATCAAAGAAGCACTCATAAAACACATAAAATCAATAAAAAAAGAGCAAAGTAATATAATTCGTCAATTAAAACAAAACCCTTCAAGCACTCTAGAAAAAGAAAAAGCAAGCCTAATTAACCTTGAAACTGAATTTTTAAATACAGTAAATGATATTATCATTGAACAAGTATCTAAAAATATAGAGTCAGATTTTACATCACACATACAGCATACAGTCTATAAAAATGATGGTATTAATCTACCTAGTAAATTTTTAAAATTTCTAAGTGCTATCTGCATAGATAGTATGAAAATTTTAGAGTTAAATGACTTCGACGATTACGTTAGAGAACTGATTTGGAGCATGCAGAAATTAAGCGATAACCATAACAAATCCTCTGATATATATACAGTAGATAAAAATAACATCATGAGCTTGGTTGGAGACAAAAAACCAGTTAAACTAAAAGCAGATATATTTAATATGCTTAAAAGTGATGAAGTAAATAATCTGATTCCCATATTATTTAGGACAATAGTTACTTATCACTATAATATGGATAATTTCCCAAACGCGCCATATAATATAGAGGGTTTAACATTAAATCCAATACTTAAAAATAATGAACTTTTAACCTCTCGTGTATGTTCTATACTAAATCAATATAGGCAGCTAAAAAAGAGTCGTAACGAAACAGCACATGCTAACGAAGTTAGAACTGCCCATTATATAACACCTGAAACAATCACTAATCAAATTAGACCTTGTATACAACAAATCCGTGAGGTATCCGACTATATAAAGAAAAACTCCACTCTAAATTAATAGCATAAAAGGCTACAGAACATTGACCTGTTCCCCTAAAATTAAACACAATTTTTGGAGGTACAGTTTGTTCTGTAGCCTTTTTTATCTTATTTTCGACTCAATTGTCTTGCTAACTCCACACATTTTCGCATTTCTCTATGCAATTCTTTAGATGTCGTATATTTACATAACATCTCTTTATTAGCGTGGTTACTATCATTTCTAGCTTTTTTGATTTCAAAATATTGTTCAATAAAAATCAGCGTATTTCTAACAGATTCAAAATCTATATGAGGAATGGATACACCAGGAACATTGAATAGCGCCGTTTCCTTTGAATCACGACCACGATGTGAAAGAAGTTGCTCTGCATATACGATTGAAGTATCATCCTGTAATGGTAACTGATGAAGAATTAAGTTCTTATACTGTTTGTCTTTATGTATATGAGTTATATTATCTAATAATGCATTACATATAGCATTATATGCTAATTCAGTACTATTTTTCATAGTAATCAATCCACTATCGAGATCACAAGCAACATATTTTTGATATACTTCTTTATTTAGGGTATCAGTAATAATATTCCTGCGTAATGATGAGCCCACATTATTAAACAACAGTATTTTGTGTGAATCTTTAAGAATCTCTTTCAGAAAAACAATCCATTCTTTTAATGTATAGTTTTCAGCATATTTCTCATCCTGAACGTGAAGGCTAAAATAATATTGATTTAATAAGCTCTCACATTTCTGGAACAATTTTTCTGTTTCCTTATTGATAAAAGAGTGAATTCGTTCCTTTTGCTGTGTCGAATTTTTCTCAATATATGACAATCTTTTTTTCTCTTTGATAACACAAGTAATATAACTTCTAATTTCTTTATCAATATATGGAGATACTTGATTTTTCCCATCATTTTTAATTGTTGCCAGCCCATTAGCACGTGCTTCATTAATGGTATTAAATAATCGCATAGGCATCGAACGTAAATCTGTATCCGTAACCGATTTGTCACTATTGGATTTTACAGTGTTATAAAACTTAGTAAACGAAATAGTATTACCAGCTCGATTCCAAGACTTAATAGCAGCTTGTAATATTTTTTTATCTTTATCTACCTGATTCTGTTGATAATATTTATAGAACGTATCCGCATCATAAACAATAATACCTTTTTCTATTGCATATTCCGGTACGTATTCACAAAACAAGGTTAATGCTTGTTGCAAATAATCATGGTCTAAACACCAATCAATATAGGTTAATTCATCAGGTGTATTATTTCGATGGCATTCTAATAGGGAATCATAAGATTGTTCAATAGGATCTTGTAACAGTTCAACTAAATCCTGATCAAAATCCTTACCACTTGATGTATCATTAGCAGTACTACGAACCAAGGCTAAGCTTTCATCAAGGCGTTTAATAGAGTTTTCAAAAGAGCCACGGCTAGATATATTAATAGCTTCTGAAAAACTATCCATGGCCGCTAATAAATCATGAATCGCTGAATTATAATTTTCATCAGTAAGCTCCGCCTCTTCTTCATTACTATGGCTATCTTGCTCCACCCTATCTATTTCATTAGGCTTAAAATGAGCATTTAATTTTTTTGCACTACCATAGAGTTTAAATTCTTCAAAGCCGGCCACAATATCAAATAGATTATAAATATCAAGTACACGATGTACCTTAATTTGATCCGGAGCATCCTTTACTCGAGTATAACCAGAGTAATACATATCCTCTACAACGATGCCATGATATGCCATCATACGGCTGATAACGAGCAAAATCATAGCAGCATTACGTGGGCCACCTGTGGTATCCATATATAAATGAACCGTATCTCGATTCATATCTATACTAGATTTAAACTCAAGAATACGTTTAGATACATCAATAATACTCGCCTTAATCTGGTCTATATTATCAAGGTCGGCACCGCAAGGAACGGACACTATGCTTTCAGTGAAAGTCTCTACATCTTGCTGTTTATCATTATAGAATTTAATCATCTGATCTATAAATATATCATAAGATGAAGGAGCACTTTCCTTACTTTCCATAACTCCATCAGTACAAAGTAAAAAGATTTTATCAAACGATACGTGGGCTGTTGCTTCTTTTTTCCACCTGTGAAACAAAACATATTTTAAAGCAGTCTCATTCGTTGTAATAACATCTCGTATAGAGTCATCTATATCTTCATTAGTTACACGTTTAACACTTGTATTAGTGACCATGCTAAGAAATGTCAAAAATATATTATGTATTGCCATGACTATCACCAAACCTACATTAAATTCACCCATTATTCGAAGGCACGCATCGATACATAGGGTGTCCGACTTCACTTTATCCTTACATTTTCTATTGTATCATGTTATATTCATAATTAAGAATAACTTTGTATTAATGGACCTATACATTTTGTAAGGGGGACAACAATGGCAACAACCACCAATTACTTAAATGATTTAGCCAGTATGCGTCAGTTTCTTCGTAGTTTAACATTCGGTAACCATAACCGAGGGAAAGTAAATGCACGTGGCATCAAAGAAAGTCAACATGACGATGTCATTCGTCGCCTTGATTATTTTGATATTATGCGTCATATTTACACACAACGCATAGGTAAAGCTTCTATTCATCATCTGGATAAAAATGATTTTTTAGATGGTTACAACTACCTCAATCAATTATATGAACTCTATGCGGCTGTACCTGAGCAAATCTATGTACAACTATGCATTCTATCGTATATATCATGCAATGAGAATGTTACAATCACAGATTTGTACCAAAATATGAATGCGGATTTAAATATAGTAGATAACTATGTTGATTTAGTTAAAAGACTCTATGCACAACGCAATAAAAAACAAGAGCCTCCCACACTTATCGATCAACAATACATTCAACGACAAATCAAAACCCTTGAAACATTAGGTATTATAGCTAGAACAGAAGGCAGTAAAAGCTATACATATACAATAAAAAACACTATTCTCGAAGAGTTAACAAAACCTCAATTACAAGAATTAGCTAAAGCCGTATTCTTTTTCACTAATATATCTATTACATCTGCAGCAGGGCATATTCTACTTAAGAAAATTATGTATTTGCTCAATGGATTGGCACCACTAAAAGAACAACAAAAATCTGCTATCTATGCATTTAATAATACATTCTTCACATTTAAAGATAATAATCCTAATAATGTAATTGATGGGGATATATTTTATCCATTAGCAGATGCATTACATCGACATAGAAAAGTACGTCTTTCTTTTTATGAACCTGGAAAGCCTCGAGAAATTGTAACTCCATTATCATTGCAAACATATTATGGAGAAAACAAGAATATACTATGTAGCATTAATAATGGTATTATTCAACGCAATCGAGTAGATCGCATCAAATCATTAGAAGTAACCAGATATAATGCTTCTGATTTTATACCTGTTATGGAACAAACATCAACGTCCGTAGACACTTGTATGATTCACTTCTTAACCCTAGAGGGATATCAATTAGCTTACGACCAATTTTCTCGACAATTTAAAAATTGGATAACTGTGCTAAATACAACAAATGAATATATCGAGATACAGTTAGATGTACCTGATGCGTTACAATTGCTACCTTTGTTACGAAGCTATTTGCCATATGTATATATCACTCACAGTAGCAAGCCTAGTATTAAGAATAAATTCTACAGCAATCTATATGCTTCATTGGGCCTCGATTTTATAGATCCGGAAGGATATAAAAAGAAGAGGAAAATTAATCGATTCCTCAATCCATATCCAAAGAAAAAGGATGCCGATAAAGAATCCCTTAAAAATTCAAAAAAAGATCCAGATATTGATGGCACCTATGTATCCTCTGTACTCAACGATATTAATGCCATTACATTTACTACACAATATCAATTACAGTTAGATTTAATTAATGGCATAGCTTATACGAAATCAGAGATTGATGATGTAATCAATCGACGTGATTTGCTCACACCAGCGTTATATAAAAAACCGTTACGGAACGATGACTATGAACAACTACTAGCCCATGCCTTAATTGAAACAACCGAAGATGGCGAAGAAGTTGAATCGATCTTACCGGATTTACCTCTTGTCATTATATCTGATGCGGAACGCATGTTTTTAAAAGACCTCATTAGCGATGCACGAGGGAGTTGGCTACTTTCAGAAGACCTATTCCAAGTAATAACGGCAAAATTAGAATCAGTAGATACAACATTCCCTGCTAATACATGGACACCTATCCCAACCATGACAGATGATACACCAACATCAATGGATGTGATAATACAATGCTTACAATCAATAGAAAACAATGTACGTATCACGCTAAATGGCAAAGACTTATCGCCATGCCGTCTAGAATATTCGGTAGGTAGTAATGGATATTCGCTCATCGCCTATGACCATACAGAAAAAACTTTCAAAGATTTCTCATTGCGCGATGTTGAAAACATTACAGTGAGTACACAAGAAAGATTAGATGATTTAGAAATAGTCTATGCAACCTATAGAGAAGAATCAAGAGAAACGATTTCTTTCATTCTTCACGATGCAAATAATGCTGTAGATCGTTGCTTTAACTATTTTAGTAACTACACAATTCAGGCTAAAGATATCACTGCCGAGGAATTTACGATTGAGGTTAGTTATCTCCCATTCCAAGAGCAAGATATTCTCCGACACTTACTAAAATTAGGCTGTGCAATACGTGTTCTAGATAACTGCCCATTACGTGACCGTCTAGAAACGATTTACAAAACAGCTCTTGTTTATGCACCGAGCAATGAATAAGTTAATATCATTTACCTTATAGAGCACCATTACTACGTACAATTGAGTAATGGTGCTCTTTATTATAAATATATAATAGAGCCTAGTTACATGTTGCCATGCGACCAAGCTCTATTTGCTTATATACCAATTCAAAATTCATGCCATAAAACTAAACTGCTATAAATTAAAAACAAACTCCCCAGTCCTGCAGTCTTTGCATCCACTCTGATTGTGGAGCTACTAAACCTACCATGTAATCACCTCCTTTTAACAAACTACTACTAGTACTAATCTAAGTATAAACTTATAGACTAAAATCTCTGTATCAAAATTACTAGGACATATCCACTATCTAAACATATATGTCATAGCTCGCTCGATATTCTCTATGTCTCGTTGCAATGTTATACGTATAGCATCATATAGTTTTTGATTACCATTGCGTTCTGCAATGCGCATTTCTCCATAAGCCATGATATTCCGAATGGCTGGACCAGGATTATCTACGGTTTTACGAATACAATCCTTGAAATACTCAACATCCGTCATATAGTTCCAGTCATATCCAAGAAGCGACATATAGATAAAAATGAGCTCCCAAGGATGCCCTTTAACAGAGTAATTTAATGTTTGAGCAACCTCTTTGCCCAGTGCGACGATACGTTTTATCACATCTTTGCCTACTGCATGTTTATAAAATTCGTACAAGGCCTTGATATACACATATAATGCATAGGATTCATGCTGTACCACTTTATCATCATCTGTCATGCTAGTAATATATGTTAATTGCTCAGAAACCTTAACGGCACCTCCAAAGTATTTTGGAGCCCATGTTTCATAGTCACGTTGTTTTTCTGCATCAATATAATAATGCAATAGATAGGATAATGTGCGGTAATAATCGCTCGTTCCCTCTTGGAATATAGAAAGAGCTTTCACAAAATAAGATTCAGCTTCTTCTCGTTTCAAATAGGCATAAACCTGTCCCAACTGGCTATAGGCCTGCCCCAAACTAATAGCCTTCTCATCCATGCTGAGTTTTTCCCGCAGTCCTTGTATTTGTTCCTCATACGCTACTACGTAATTGGCTAATATTAACGCATCGTCATAATCATAACTATCCAATTTCGCCACAACGCGACGACATACAGTTTGCATGTACGTTTCTAATGGTACTGTGTGTGCCAAGGACTGGCATTTTTGAAAGCATGATACTGCAAAGTCGCTTTCACCTAGGTGATTAAAGGCCGTTACGCCACCATCATAAAAAGCGTATACTAAGCGTTGGTCAACGAGAGAGAGATGTTGAATATCTTCTAACACATATTTAAGTTGATCATATACATAATGTAATTTTCCTGCATCAATACGACTTTGGTTTGCATAATTTACAAAATCTTGCACGGCTCGTTCAATCGCTACGCGATCATCCGCACTATGAATCAGTTCCTCAAGGAATGGGAACCAATTTATTTTGTAATAGGATTGGAATCTACTTTCACAATTATACGCATCATATGTATAACATAAGGCATCGAAATAATCGCCATTAAGATAAGACTGCATAGCTTTCTCAAAGTACGTGTCTACATTGTCATATACAAATAGTAGATTCTGATGCGTTGGATTCAATTTATTAGAAAAATCCACCAATTTTTTGAATTTAAATACATCATTGGCCTCCCGATCGGCACCATAATAAATAAAATTCGTGCAAATATAGGTCGCTAAGTATAAAAATGCATTTCGAATCGTTGATTCAGGATCATCCTCTTCCATACGCAAAGACACGGTCCGGAGTTTTACATCCAAATCTGGACGATTCGATTCCACCATATGACGATCCAAAGAGGCTCTATACGCAAAAGCATTTGCCACCTGATAGGACGTAATCCCCTCTTCTTTTACATGATTATCTTGGTACTCATAAGGCGTATAGCCTAATTGAGAATACTCAAGTAGACGTTCTCGTTCCGAATCCAATACATCAATCATTTGTGTAGTCAATTCTAACCGTACACGTTGTACACCAAATGCAAAAGGGTTCGTAAACACAAGGCGTGAAACCAAACCATCCGCCATATGCCAATATAGATTACTCGCTACCTTATCATGTAATAGATTACTCATAGAAGGTTGTAAATATTCAGTTTTTCCGGCCTCACTCTTAAGGGTAAGCGCAATAGCATAATGGCCAACGCGTGGCATTGCCACAAGCTCTTCCCCATTATACGTACCATGTGCTAAAAACTTAGGTAATGCCGCATCAATTGCATCTCGGAAGATACGCATATCTTTTTTGGCACTAGAATTAAATTTTTCCCGTCCTTTACCTTCTTCGGTTTCATCAGACTTGAGCTTACCAAAAAAGCCTTGTGGATATAAACTACGGGAGTCTTTCGCAACAGCTCGGAAAAACCTATCCAACCGAATCCGTTCATTAATCGCATCCTGCGCATTATCCATATCATCATATACAATACCAGCAATAAAGTGTATCATTTTTAGACTCTCTTCATCTTGTCCTAAATGATGAAAGTCTCCGTATTCATTGAGTGCAATCGTTAACATAGTGCCTCCACTTACACATATACTCTAATATATATACTTATTGTATCATCTTATTTTCATAATCAAAATACAATTATATGCAAAAAAGACCTATCCATATGACATCATACGAATAGGTCTATCAATTCTTATATTCACTTATTACTTTCAAAATTATACCTCAACACATACATGCACTAAACCAAGATCGACTGATGGCAACATATATAACACCTCCTTTTATCACAAAATTCTAACTAGTCCCGTGTCGCCC
>ERZ773074.693-NODE-693-length-13971-cov-33.755174_pt1 | contig 13971 bp, 20 predicted proteins | sample MGYA00580615_ERZ773074 | MGnify/ENA primary metagenome ERZ773074 (study PRJEB29015, sample SAMEA2738126) | human oral metagenome | biome: human oral; feature: human-associated habitat; material: saliva | place: China | collected 2160 ...
GGTTCGCTAATAGCGATTCTGGAAGCGAGCTGATGATAGCCGCGTAAAAATCTGGATATGAAGTATCTGGAATTTCCGGACGGTTGGGCGGGGCCGGTTTCCGACTTTGAAAAATATCTATTGTCTAGTGGGCGATCTCCAAAGACTCTAAGGGTTAGACGCTCCTGGCTGAAAACATTCTCTAGGTGGCTTGGAACGGGACCGTTTCAAGTTGATCCGACGGCGGTTATCGACTGGTCGAGCGGACAGGATTGGAGCCAGGCGACGCGGCGAAGCGCTCACCAATCAATCAAACTGTTCTACGTGTGGGCACGGGAACGCGGGTTTATTGAGGATATCCCGATTATTCCGAGCGTAAAGAAGACTCCACCAAATCCGCATCCAGCGAGCGACGCGGCGCTAGAGGCGTGCTTACTATCGGGGGATTGGAGGGTGAGATTGGCCGGGCGTTTATCGGCTGAGCTAGGACTAAGACGCGGCGAAGTCGCGTGTATCAATGTTGATAGGGACTTAATAGAGACAGCGGAAGGCACGGGGCTGATCGTCCACGGGAAGGGCGGGAAACGTCGGATAGTACCGCTTCCAGCGGCCTTAGCTGGAGATTTGAAGAGGTTTACCGGGTATATATTCCCAGGACGTGAAGATGGGCACATCAGCCCTGGATGGTTGGGACGTTTAATTTCACGAACGATGCCTCCCGGGGTAACGATGCACGGGTTGAGGCATCGTTTTACGACGAGGGCATACAGGAGGACGCATGACCTGGTTGCCCTGCAGAGGGTCTTAGGCCATGCGTCCCCTGAAACAACTCTCGTTTATTTGCAGCTTGCAGATGATTCACTGAGACGTGTTGTCGAGGCGGCTGCTTGATCGATCCGATTCCAACACTGTGAGACGCTGATAGATCTCCCGGTGTGTATCGTGTGCGTGGTCGTCGATGCTGTCGACGCGGCGCGTGATTTGGAGGAGCTGTGATGACTGGTGATCGAGCTGCGTCCCATGGTCATCCAAGCTGCGTTCAATCCGGTTTAGTTGGTCTTTCACGGAGCTGCCGTGATTGGGCTCGAGCTGTGCGCGTGTCTTGCGTGCAGCTAGGAGTGCCGCGCCGCTTGTGAGGGCGGCGGCGAGGCCACCTAGTCCGCCGGTTGCGGCGATCACCTCGGCTACTGCGTTCATTGTTCCCCTCGCGGAGTGTGTGCCAGGGCAGTTGAGGTTGCCAGGACGGAGGCAGCCAGCGAGAGCCAGAGCGGGGCGGTGGTCTGGTCTACGATGCCGTAGACGGTGAGGATTGGGACCAAGGCCGTGATGATCCCGTACAACCAGGCGCGAACCTGTGGGGTTAGCCAGGTGAGGGGCTGGGGGGTTGCGTGGCGCGGGGATTCACTCACTTTGAAGCTCCTACTTCGATCAGATTCACGAGGTCATCGAGGCGCTTGGAGAGTGCTTCGATTGCCTGGTATACGCGGGCAAAATTTGTCGCGTTCCAGGCGGCCTCGTCAAAAATGTTCGTCCTGGCTCCGGTGGGCTGTCCGTCGGGACCTTTCTTGTCCTGGCCGCCGATGATGACGTTTTCCAGGCGTTCGACGCGCATATCAACGTATGCGAGGATGTCGGCAACGCTCGCGTTGTGTCCGTCGGGTCGGGTGATGCGGTCGGTGAGTTGCATATCTTCTTCTTCCTGTGTTGAGAGGTAATCGATTCGTGAGATGAGGTCGCGATACCTGCCGGGGCAGGCAGTGGGGTAGTAGTCGGAGTGTACGGAGAGTGGGAGCGGGCCCCATTCACTGCGGATCCTGCGTACGAGCTCTACAACTGTGCGCACGTCGGCTTCTGAGGCTTCCGGTCGGCATTCGATGCCAATGGAATGCAGGTTTACCGTCCAGTTTCCTGCGTGATAGGCGGTGTCGTAGTCGTGGCAGATTTGGGTGATGCGGTCGGCTGAGACGACGTAGTGTGCTGATGTGCCTGATCCTGGTCCGCGCGTGAAAAAGTCAACGACACCATCATGTGACTGTCCGTCGGCTCCCCAATGGTGGAGGACGATCCTGTCAGGGGCGAGACCTTCGCGACCGCGCGTATAGTTCCAGCACTGGCGGAATTCAATCGGCGTCATGCTACCCACACCGCCGATCCGCGGTAAGCGCCGCCGTCCTGGATGTCGACCGGGCCGTAGCAGAGGACTCGCACGAGACCGGAATTGAGGAAAACCGGCATGGGCCAAATTCCTGGCCCGAAAAGCGTTCCGCACATTACCCATTCGCGTGTCGATGGGACTTTCACCAAATTGTTCACGCGGTAGATATCGATGATGCCTCCGGCGTCCATGTGGAATGAGCCTCCGGTGCGGACGATGGAGATGTTTAGGTGGTTCGTGCCGTTAATGGTGCGAACTAGTCCGCCTTCCGGATCATGCCTCCACGCTCCGTCGAAAACTGGGAGCGTTGCCGTCTTAATAGTTGACGCTGTGTCCAGGATGGTGGCCGCGTTTTTTGCGAGCTGGGGGAAGTCGCGTAGCGGGTCGGAGTCGAGGGGGTAGGGGATTTTCAGGGTCGGGGTTGTCGCAGGCATGGTTTTGATCTTTCTATGCTGTCAGGGATGATGTGAGCGCCCAGGTGAGGGGGTGGGACTGGTTCCATTTCAACGGGGCGGGTAGTTGCTGCCAGGTGAGACCTTGGCCGGTGGTTTCGGACCTGATTAGACCGAGCTGGAGGATCCAACGCCCGTTTTTGAACGTGTAGGTGCCGCCGTCCAGGTAGGCGGTAAGCGAGCTGGGAACTGCCATCCACCTGGGCAGCTCGGTTAGTCTGATCGGGAGGCCCATACGCCGGGTTGCGTCGAGCATCGCGGCGAGGGTTTTACGGTCGAGGAGGTGCGGGCGTATGCGGGTGTCAATCGTAAGGTTTGGCAGCGTGTATGAGCCGGGCAGGTGGGAGCGGTAGAAGGCGGATGCGGCGGCTTCGGCCTCGGCGCGAACGGTCAGCGTCGTCGAGATACTGATGTCCCTGTATCCGATGCGCCTAATCGCGTCATCGTCTTTGATGGTGATCGTTCGCTCCGTCAAGATCCGTTCGCCCTTGTCGTTCACACCTGGTTCTTTCCAAATCAGGCGTGCGACGGTTGCACTGTCGGCGTTGTCGCGATCCACTGTCACACCGGAGCGTGTGATTGATGCGGCGGAGATCGTAGAGGCTGGCTGTGAGGCGGATACGGTGATTTTTTCCCCGTTGAAACTGAGTCGGCCCAGGGCTGTGCGTAGTGAGGGGTCTTCGAACCGTAGGTATGGGCCGGTTGTTCGGTGTGAGCTTGCCCAGAGAATCGCGGTTGCTGAGGTCGCTGCGTCGGTGAGGAGGGATGCGGCGGGCTGGGAGTCTACGTCCTTCCAGGCGAGCGTGCGGCTGGCTGGCCCAGGATCAATTTCGGTGCGTACTTTCACGTCGAGTTCTTTAATGATCGCTGCGATGCGCTGAGCGAGCGTGTGCGATGGCCACGGGTCGGAGCCGATGCGCCTGTGTGCCAGGTCGGCGAGGATATCCGATGCGGTTATTGTCATGATCGGACGGTTGAGGGCGGGTTCGAGACTAATTGACGTGTCAGTGATCGTCCCGGTGAATACGTTGGTTTCGATGGAGTCGGCCTGCGCGGGGCTTGTGATAGCGGCATTGGAGAGCGTTAGAGTGTTCAGGTCGGCCCAGGCCTGCGGTTCCTCGGCCCAGGCCTGCGTTGATTCCAGGTTCCATTGCTTTCCTGCGGGCTGGCTGATGACAGCGATGCCGATCCAATAGCCTGCTAGGCGCGCGGGCGGCGTGAACGAGCCAGATAGGGACGTTGCGTCCGGGTCGTCGGTGGAGGCGATGATGTCGCCGAAATAGGGGAAGGCAGTGGGGGACTGGTAGTAGGCGGGGCGGATCTCGACGTATGAGGGAGAGCCCGGCATAGACAGATCTATTGATGCCTTCCAGGTCTGGCCTTCACTGCACGTGGGGATCTCATCCCAAGCTCCAATCACAGTACTTGGCTGCGCTGGTGGGACCACCACGATGATGCGGTTCATCCACGCGGGCGGCGTGAACGTTCCAGGCGTGGGCTGGTTTCCGTCGACCTGGGCGTGAGCCATGGAGAGCGGGCGGTCTTGGCCCTGGCTCCACACCTGGACCGTGGAGTTGATTTCTACCGGGCGACCGATCGTGTACATGTCAGCCAGCGCGGCGGGGTCTTCTGGCAGGAGGATTCGACACGTCGCAGTGGAGGGCGAGGGCTGGGAAACAGAGTCACGGCGTCCCCAGTTGATTTTTACTTCATCCAGGGCGGCGGGCACGGTCGAGCCGGTGAGCCGGTGCCCGGCAACGCTCAGCGTGCAGTTCGCGATGCTCATACGCTCACCGTCCCCATGCGGAACTGTTGGCGTTGCAAGAGCTCCTGGATCTTCCGGGCTGCATCGTCACCGTCCAGGACGCCGTTAATCGTGATGTTGTAAACCGCGCCGTGGAAAGCGCCGGGCAGTGCGTTCGCGTTCGCCGAGAACGACGGTGTTTCAGGCATTGTGACGAGGTCCTTCATCGCGTCGGCGGCATCGTCGCGCATCAAGCCCAGGCCCTGAATGAATCCTTGGCCGGTGAAGATACCAAATTGACGCATGAGACGAGAAGGCGAGTTGATACCCAAGAAGGATTTGAGGCCATTGATCGCGTTCTTGACGATGCCGGTGACTGCGTCCCAGAGCATTCCGCCCATGTTCTTGATGCCGTTGATGAAGCCTTGGATCAGGTCACCGCCTGCGTTCCACAGGTATGAACCGATATTGCCCAAAGCCGAGAGCGCACGTCCTGGCAGTCCACGGATCGTATCGACCACATTGTTGATACCGTTTGATACGGCGTTTTTGACGCTCGTCCAGGTGTTGGAAAAGATCGAGCTGATTGTGCTGCCAAACGATGTGACGAGGGCCTTGATGTGGTTCACCGCGCCGGTGAACACGTCCTTAATGGTCTGCCAGACACCGTTAAAGATGTCCTTGACTGATTGCCAGAGTCCCTGCCAGTCGCCGGTGAACAGTGCTTTGATCGCGCTGAATACGCTTGAGAGGACGTTAAACACGTCGGTGACGACGGTGCCGATCGTACTAAAGATGTTCTGGAAAACCGGAGCGAGATTCTGGATGACAGGTGTCAGCCAGTCGATGACGGCGTGGGCGGCGTCCATGAAGGCCGAAGCCATCGTTGAGATTGCCGCGCGCATGCTTTCCAGGTGCGGTGCGATCCCGGTGATCGCGGCGGAGATCACGGGTTGAATCGCATTGAACACGCTTCCGACGATGCTACCGACTCGACTGATTGCGTCGATGAGGCTGCGTCCGAGGGGGATTGCTTGTTCTCCGATGGTTTTGAGGGTTGCACCAAACGATCCGATTGCGCCGTTACCGGAGTCCATGAACGTTTTCAGCGAGTGGGCTATGAATCCGCCGAAGTCGCGTAAGGCTGGCATGATACTGCCAGTGAGGACGCTCATGACAGAGGTGAGGATCGGGAGGAACGCTTCTCCGATACTCGTTGTAAAGTTCGTCCATTGGGCTGACAAGATGGCCTGTTGGCCTGCCAGGGTGTCGGTTTCTTTGGCGAAGTTCCCGTGAGCATCAGCGGTCTGCTCCATAATCAACGCGAGAGTTGCCGCTTGGTTCGCTTCGTTGGATAGTGATCCACCGACTTTCGTGAAACCGAGTTCGGCGGCTTTCGCGTCGATTTGAGCCTGTTTCAAACTCACGCCGTATTTCTCAATGGGGTCGCGTTCGCCTTTAAGAGCAGATGAGAGGGCAGAGACAGCGTCGCTGGTTGTTCCACCGAACATACTGGCTAGGTCTGCGCCGAGGCCGATCAGCTCGTTAGTTTTACCGGCGAGGTCTCCCATTGCCGTGCCGCCGTTTTTAAGTTGCGTTCCTAGGACGGTGGCTAGTTCGTTGTACGAGTTTTGTGACAGTCCCATTGCCTCGGCGGCGCCTTCTGCGTATTCGTGCATCTGGCTCGCACTGTCCTTGAAGACGGTGTTCACCGCTCCAACGGATTGTTCGAGGTCGGCGGCCTGCTTGATGCCGGTGACGGCCAGGGCTGTGATTGCGCCTCCTGCGATCGCTGCACCGGCGAGGGCGAGGCCGCCGATCTTCTCGAAGGCTCGGCCCATGCTCCCGGCGGCCGTCTCGGTTTCTTGCATACCCTTGATGGCCTTCCTGTTGTCAGAAAGAACCTTGATGGCTAGGACTGCAGTTTTACCCATTGGAGGCCTCCAGGAGCATGGCTATAGCACAATCGAGAATGAGGGGATCTTCGGCTTTCCAGACTGACACTGGGATGCCGGTGCGGATCGCGAGAGCGGTGAGCAGCATTACGCTGCTTGGGTAGGGTCCGATTCTTCCGGGGTCACGCTGTCGGCGGCGATATCGGCGACCTGGTCAATGAATGCCTCGTAGGGCATCGTGATCTCTCCGGTGCGGGTGAGTGCGGCCCAGGACAGGAAGCCGCGTAGCGTGATCTCGTCGCGCGTGAGGTCCCATTCGTTTGCGCGGGCCGCGCGCTCGCACTTCATCTTGTCGGCGTAGAGGACGCGCACAGGGCCGTAAATGGTGCCGTCGAGCATCTCGACGGTTGTCATGAACTTGTTCATTTGGGTTCCTTTCCAAGTCCTTTGATCTGGTCAAGGATCTTGTCTATTTCGCGTTCGTACAAGGCGATCCACTGGGGTTCGGTGGCTTGGGCCGCTTCACTGATCCACGGCCTGCCAGCGAACGCGGCGGGGTGCTTGTGCGGGTAGCTGGAGCGGATGGAGGGGAAGACCTTGCGTCCCCAGTGGATCGCTTTGGCGTAGGGGACGAGTTTTGAGCCTGCGATGACTCGAACGCTCGTCCTAGTGGGGTAGTAGCGCAGGGTTTGCGCGAGCTTGCGGCGGCGGGCGGGCGGGTGTGGGCGGCTTCCGGTGGGGGTTTTGGGTTTGGCTGCGCGCCAGATGATTTCACCGATCCGCCTGTGTAGGTCTTTGAGGTCTGCGAGGTCGAGTTCGGCTTTTCTCATCTGGCGGCGCAGTTCACGCGCGCCTTCGATTTGGAGGACGGGGCCGCGCGTGGCCATGGCTATGCCTCGGTCATTTCGGGCTTGCCGACGCACTCGAAGTCAAACGACGTGGTGTTTTCCTTCTTGGGGTCGCCGCCCACCTTGACGGGAGAGATGACGCACTTGCCCTTGAAGACCATCGGGGAGTCGTTGCGGGGGCGGAATTCGAAGGGGACGAGCTCTCCGGCGTGCTTCATGCACCACGAGATCAGGGATTGCGAGCCGTATTCCTGGTAGAACTCACCTGAGATCTTGCCTTCCCAGGTCCCTTCGGGCTGGTGCACGCTTCCGTCGAGCATCTCGACGGCGCTTTCCTTCTTAAGCTCAGGTGAGTATTCGGCTTTGAGAACGCGGCTGGAGAACTCGATTTCGCTGCCGACGGCTCCGAACTTCAAGGTTCCAGGGCCGAGGGACTGGGCAATTGGGGTAGTGGATTTTGCGGGTTCAGGCATGATAGTGGTCCTTAGTGTTGAGCGAGGCGGGTGATGGTGACGGAATAGGCGGGCGCACTGGTGGATTGCGAGCCGTCCCATTGGACTGGGTCAGCGTCTTCGATCAAATCGAGCTGGTCCAGGACGGTGAGGATTTTGTCGGTGGCGGCCCAGGCCTGGGCCTGGTCTGCGACGGGAGCGCCGATCACGGCGATCTGGAAACGCAGAACGTATGCGGGAACGCTGGTCTCGGTGAGTTTGGGCGGTGGGATGAAGACGCAGGGAGTGCCGTCGAGGAGGTGCGGGGTTACCTGGTCTGCGTCCAGGGTCACGAACGCGCCTGGCAGCTGGCTGCTGATGAGGTCGGCGAGAGCCTGGGTTTCCTTGAGTGTGGAGATCATGCGATTGCCGGTCCTAAGAACGGTGCCAGGATCGGGCGCGCGGCTGCGAGCGGATCACGGTTGATGCGCATGGGCGCGGCTCCTAGTTCGGAGTCGTCGAAGCCTGCGATGCCGTTCCTGGCTGTCCTACGGTGGTAGAGGTCAGCGGCCACCTCGATAGCGGCCCTTGTCAGGACGCTTTCAGGGATTCCCTTCGTGCCTACCGTGTAGTGTTCGATGATGTCGACGGCTTCCGTCGCGCATTCGTTGACGAACGCGGTTTTGGGTTCCTGCCCAGCGCCCAGCCCGATGAAGGGGGCGAGGCGCTGGGCGACGGTCTCGGCGTTCATCAGAGAGAATTGACCTTGAGGGGCACGAGCGCGTAGGGGATTTCGGTTGCGAAGGCCGCGTAGTAGTAGACGGAGAACGCGCCTGTGAGGTCGAGAATCGAAGAGTCCTGCAGCGAGACTAGGGGCGAAGCGTAGGTGCGGATCGCCTGGGCGTTGTAGAACGCGCCGACGACTCCTTCACCGAGCGAGCTTCCCGAAAGCAGCTTCGAACACATGACAATCTTCAATCCGTCAAGGTCAGCGTAGCGGCCAGACGCCGAGACGCTGCCGATGGTGTTGGCTCCGACGTTCCCAGTGATCTGGAGGATCGGGCGGTCCTGCTTATCGGTCATGCCGGCGATAGCCTCGAAGGTTGGGCGATCGACGATGAGGCCGTCGGCGGTAAGAGCGTTGTCCTCGTATGCGGTGTGAGCGTCGAGAAGCATTGCTAGGAGGGTCTTCCAGTCGATCGCGCTCAGAGACTTCTGCAGGGTGATCGCATGGGCTGCGCGGGCGGTGGCGGCAGAAGCAAAGTGGTTTGCGAAGTCTGCTGCGAGCTGCTTGCCAGCGGCCAGGGCGAGGCCGCGCAGCTGCAGGTCCAGGATGTTCGCCGGGGAGCGGTCGAGGGCTTGGCGGCTGATCGTGACGGCACCGCCGTAGGTCTTAATCTTGGCTGCTTGGACCATTTCGGTTGTGATTTGTCCGAGAGGCAGCGCAGTGCCTTCGGAGGCCTGTTCACTCACGGTGATTGTGTTTTCCTTGAGCTGCGTGAACTCGAGAGTGTTCCCGGTGGGGGGGATGGGGCCGGTGGAGAAGAGCTGCATGAGCGGGTTTGCGACGCTGATGATCCGGGTGAGGTCGCCGATGAAGTTCGGAACTTCATACTGTGCGTCGGCGGCGGTGGTTACTCCTGGTGCAGTGCGGATCGCGTATGTTTCGAGGGCGGCGCGGGCGGTGGGGTCTGCGGCGGCGGCGGCGAGCAGCTGGCCTGCGGATCGCGTTTCGACGGGGGCGGGGGTGTTGGTGGTTCCGAGGGCTTCGAGGGCGGCCAGGCGCGCAGCCAGGGGCTGCGTGGCCTCGGTAATGGTCTCGTCCATCAGGGCGCGGGTCAGGGTTTCGGGATTGGCGGTTGTGGTGGTCATGGGGGTGGGTTCCTTTCGTTCACGGACGGAGGTGATTTGTGCCTGGTCGTAGGCTGGGATGGGGACTAGTGAGACTTCGCGTAGGTCGATGTTGGTTTGTGTGCGGGTGGTTCCGTTTTCGTCCTGGCTGTCGATGTATTCACGTTCGAAAAAGCCAATTGACAGGGCTGTGATTGCGCCGTCGGCGGCGAGCGTGGCAGCGTCGCAGCCCTGGCGGGTGTCTGAGATCCTGGCTGTGATCTCTAGACCTTGGTCTGTTTCGACCAGGTCAGTGACCACGCCGATGGGTTCGCCGTGGCGGTAGAAGAGAGCCGGGCGCGTCGTGAGGTCGACGGCTCCGCGTGCGATCTTCTCGTAAAAGCCGGGGGCTAGCTGCGTGGGTGTGTCGTAGGGGACGGCTAGGCCTGTGATGGTGCGTCCGCCTTCCAGGGCAGCGGCCCTGGAAGCGTATTCTCGGATTTGCATGGTCATTGTTCGGTGTCGCTTTCAGTGGGGGTGGGCAGGGGCGCGCGGCCTTCCAAGGCACGAACCTCATTCACAGTCAAGAAGCCTTTATCAAGGGCGGTGGCGTAGGAGCTGTAGCGAGTAGACGTGTCAGAACGCAGGAGTCCTTCAAGGTTGAACCTCACTTGCTGGCCACGCACGATGCACTCGGATAGGGCATCTTCCAGGGGTTTGAGGTACTGCATGAGGGTGAACCTGGTGAAGGCTAGCCAGTCTTGTTCAATGTTCGAGTAAGACATTGAGCCGCCGGAAGGGGAGGCAAGCATGAGCGTTGAGGGAATTCCGAAGAGGCGCGCGATTTGGAGGATTGAGAATTCCTGGGCTTCGATCCACTGCGCGTCTTTGGGACTGATACCCAGATGCTGATACGTGAACCCGCTTAGGACTTTGATGCGTGAGGGGTTCATGTCATCGGGGATCTTGTTGCCGTTTTCGTCGATCCCGTTCCACGCGTTACGCGCGGCTTTCACGGCTGCTGGGGTCAGGGTGGTTTGGCTTGAGAGGATTCCGGTGGGGGATCCGGTTCCGTCGAACCATTGGGCTGCGAAGTCCCTGGTTTGGCGTGCGCCTTCCAGGTCCATGCGCGCGGCTTGGAGTGGGCCGAGGCCAACGGGTTCGGAGACTACTAGGGGTTGTAGGTGTGCGTGGAGGACGTCGTTTGTGGTTTTGGTTTCGCCGTCGACGGAGAAGATCAGTCCGTGAGTTTCACGGTTGACGGTGACGAGCACGTACCTGGGGTTGAGGGGGCGCAGCGCGATGATACGGCCAGCCGTATCCCGTTCGATGAGAGCGTATGCGTTGCCGTGCAGGGCCAGGCTGGCAACCATGTGAGTAATCCACGTGGATCGCGTCATGCGCGGGTCGAGGAAACTGATCGGCGTGGGGGTCTCGATCACCTGGCCGCCGCGTTCGACCTGGATGGGCAGTTGCGCGGCGGCGGTGGTGATGACCTGGATTGCACGGTAGACGGCGGTGAGGCCGCGCGGGTCGGAGAGGGAGGCTGAGCGCGCGGGCGGGAACAAAGCGGGGTGCGGCGAGCTGGGAATGCCAGCGCGGCTGATGCCGATTGCCTCGAGTGCGCGTGTCAGGAGTGCCATGCGGGTAGTGTTTCCCAGGCCAGGCGCGCGCGTCCACATTACCGGCGCGCCGATGGCGTGGGATAACACGGGATGTCACGCGGCAATAATCGGCATTGCTGTGGGGTGCTGCGCACCGTATAGGGCAACAGAGGATGAGATGAGGGCGGCGATGGGCGCGGGCGAGCGATCACGGTCGAAACGCAACGTCCCGTTGTATTCCCTCGTTGAGACGTTCGCGATCGCGTCCCTGAGCGGCTGCGAGCCGTCCTGTTTAAGATTCTTTGTCTCCAGGACGGTGCGTAGGAAGTTCGCGTCTGCAACGGTTCTTTCATTGATGGAGAGCATGTCCAGCGCATACGGCGTGAAGTCATCGCGCGCGTTGAGAGCGTCAGTGATGGCCCTGGTAGGGCCTCCATCATCAGCGACGAACACGGCTCCCGGATAGCGACGCGATAGGACGGCGAGGTATGGGGGTAGCCACGCGGTGCCAGGGGCTTGACGGATCACGCGAACGCACGGCGTTCCATCCAGGTCTATCCAGGCGGCGACGACGCACCCGCATTCACCCAGAGCGCCTGCCTCGTAGGCGATCGTGCACGTGTTGAGGTCTGGCACAGCGAGGGGTTCTGCCTGGAGGTGGTCCCAGTCTTCAATAGGGATCAGCGGGTTATCAGCCGAGACGATAACGTTCATATAGGCGCGCATCCACTCACCGTAGGGCAGGTTCATCGAGCTGTAGAGAGCTTCTTCGGTGATCGTGTTGCCCAGGGCCGGGTGGAACGTCCACCACGTAGCCGGGTCGTATGGGTCCATCCCTTCGGGCATCGAAAACTCGAGATAGAAAAGTGACGGGTCAGAGCCTGATAGACCATCATTGATGATGTCGTTCATGAACTCCGAACGCGCGGTGCCCTTGGTCGAGATCATCCAGATCTGCGATTCTTCCTTGATCGTGATCTGGGAAGGTTCAATAGCACCAAGAAGTGCATCCCCGAGTTCTTTACTGTGCTTCCAAATCTCATCCAGGACGACGAGATACGGATGGTCACCGTGGACTGCGGAAAACGTGGGCGAGAAACGCGAAAGCTCAGAACCGTTCTCGTTTAAGAGAATCCCTTCGCTACCGTTTGACCGCCTGGGCGTGGTGAGGTCAGCCAGGTTCGAGCTGGCTATGTTCTTCATCATTGCGAGCATCTGAATACGAGCGTCCGCACCCGTCTGCGCGGTGTATAGAGCTCTCGATTCAGGGCGGATCATCAGGGAATGTAGCTGTTTGGGGAGAATGAGGTGTGTTTTACCGGACTGCCTGGGCACCGAGATCAAGACCTTGTTGTATTTGTATCCTCGGACTAGCCTGCCTTGAGCGTTTTCGACTGGCCTGTACTGGGTCGCGCGGTTGAGTGCGAGGCGCTGCCAGGGCTGCAGCCAGCCGCCCATGAGCCTGGCGACGCGGGCGACCTCGGCTCCCTCATTGAAGGGATACCTCGGGTCAGGTGGGGGACAGAATAGGGGCTTCGGGAGATGCTGGAACGGGTTAGGCATTACAGATCTGCGCCTTCGTCGGGTTCGTGCATGACGACGTTGAGGACAGCTTCAAGTTTCCCGACGGTTGATGTGCCCATAGACGCGGTGATTGAGTCGAGGGCTTTCTGGAGGGCTTCGAAGACTTTCATCCTGGCGTAGCGCTTTTCGCTCGGGTCGACGTTGTCAGCTTCTAGAGCGAGCTGGAGTGCCATGGCTGTGTGCCCGGCGAACATGACGGCCCTGGATGGCTCCTGATTCACGACTTCCACAAGTTTGGATACGCCTTTGTAGATGTTTCCAGCGGTAAAAGCGCGTGTTTCGCTGGTTTCCTGTGTTTCTCGGGGTTTTTCGAGATAATCATTGAAAATATCGGGGTCTAAAGCTACGTCTTCAAAGTCCATTTTTCGTTGTCCTTACAGGGTTTTTCCTTCCTCCCGTTTTTTTTGAACGGCCCGGGGGAGATATCCATCGCGGGGGCGCAGGGTGGGGGCGGGGTGCTTGGTCAGGAAAAACGGGGGTCTATTGACTGTTGGTGAACCAGCTGAGTCCGTCATAGACAGGCACCTGCTGTTTGGTGATCGTCTTGTCCTGGCGTGCACTGTTACATGACCTGTGTGCCAGAGCTAGGTTGTCTCGGGTTGAGGTTCCGCCCTGGCTAGCTGGGATCAAGTGATCCAGGCTAGCGTCCTCACGACGCACGGGAAGCTGACAGATATGACAGACGCCGCCTGCTTCCTGATAGATCTGATCCGTGAGGCGCTTACGTTGCTCACCACTCATACGCCGGTAGTCATCGTGATACTGGCTCACGGTTGGCCTCCTAGCCCGGTCTGCCTCAGCGCCCAGACCCGGAACGCTACAACTGGATAGACCACGGTGTTACCGACCTTGATATACGGCGGGCCACCACCTCGGGACCTAAGAGTAGCCAGGGCAGCCCGTGTCGTCCCAAGCTGATCGGCCATCTCGTCGATACTCCAGCATTCACGATCGACAGGCATGGAGAGTACGGCTGTCATTGTTCTTCACCGTCCAGGTTGATAAACACCAATAGGTGCAACAGTTGATCAGCGATCCCTTCGAGTGTTGCCCTGATCTTCAATTGAGATGCGCTACACGAGAACGGTGAGGCTGGGATCTCGTCCAGGGCATCAGCTGTCGCGTCCAGGATCGATTTAACTGAGGTCCTAACAGCGTTCTTACTCATTACTTATTCCACCTCGAAAGCTAGCTGAGAGCCTTTAATCCTGCGTTCGATCGTCTTTAGCTCACGCGGCGTGACAACGCCGCGCGTCATAACCTCATACGCGATGGGGTCACGATCCGTGATTAACGGCCAGTAAGTCTGTTGATGCGGGTAATGCTCCTGCATGTAAGCCTGATAAGTGATGTATGTTGTCTCCATCGTTGATTCTCCAACTTCATAGACGGTCGCTGTATCCACAGCTGGGGCGTAAACGTAATCTTTCTGTGGATGAATCGGGCCAG
>ERZ773074.694-NODE-694-length-13971-cov-27.000287_pt1 | contig 13971 bp, 8 predicted proteins | sample MGYA00580615_ERZ773074 | MGnify/ENA primary metagenome ERZ773074 (study PRJEB29015, sample SAMEA2738126) | human oral metagenome | biome: human oral; feature: human-associated habitat; material: saliva | place: China | collected 2160 ...
GGCATACAGAGAACACAGAGCGTTTCAGCTATCGTAGATACTAATAAGGGACAACATGAAGCCTTCGTCCTTCTTATAGGGGTATCTCGGTGATCACGCCCCTCCCTTCGGGGGAGGGGAAGGGGGAGGGGCCAGTTGGGGAAGGGGGAGGGGCCAGCTGGGGAAGGGGGAGGGGCCACCATTTCTCTGCGTGCTCTCCCTGTTCGCTGAAAGGCTTCTGTTCATCTGTGAAAATCTGTGAGAAATAAAGCACCCAATAGATTTCCTGCGCTCTTGAAAAAACCTGACAAAAACACACAAGAAAGCCCTTACGGATATAGAATGATATAATTAAAAATCTAAATCACAACTAACAAGAAATCAATCACTTATAGACTCGAAGCAAGAAGAGCCTTGTCAAGCATCAAGAAGGGCGTCTTCAAGGGTCAAGAAGGGCATATTCTCGAACGTTGAAGGGCATGTTCTTGAAGCATGAAGGGCATATACTGGATTCGAGTATGGCGAAAACTCTTTACATATTCGTGGGGAATAAACATGGAGACCCATGTGTTGTTGAGTTGTGATAATAGGCCCAATAGGGGGCAAATGAGGCCAATAAGCCTTATAGCCTGTGCCCAACTAATAGGGGTAACCTCACATTTTACGTCCCTCCCTTTGGGGGAGGGGAAGGGGGAGGGGCCAGCTGTTGACTGGAGGCGAGCCACCTCTTTCATCCTTTTCTCCCTCCTTATTGCCCAAGAAAAAGGGATACTGCCTCGGCAATATCCCTTAGAAAAGATTTTATTAGCAAAGTTTATTGGGACAGACGATAGACGGCTGTCCCGTTGTATCTATTGATTACTTATAAAGAACCATCGTTTGCCTGACGTACCATCTCAGAGGATGCATAGAGGTAGACCTCTACACGGCGGTTAGCCTGGCTGATAGTCTTGTTCTCAATAGGGTTCGCACTACCGAAGCCCTGTACTGAACGGATCTGACGACTGCTCACTCCGCGACCTTTCAGATAGGATGACACGGCATCAGCACGGCGCTGTGACAATGGGACATTAATGTTGTCATTACCTGAAGCGTCGGTGTAGCCCTGTATAGCAACGTCACAGTTAGAGTTGCGTTGCATAAGGGAAGCAAACTTCGTAAGGTCGTTCTTGGCCGAAGCACTTAGGTTTGAACCATTCAGAGGGAAGAGGATACCTGAGTCGAAGGTCACCTTCACGCAGTCTAAACCGTTCGCATCAGTAACCTTATCGACACGTGCATTAGGCAACTGCTGCGATGCCTCGCGTGCTACCTTGTCCATGTGACGACCGATGAGGGCTCCCGCTCCTGCACCAACAGCGCCACCAATGGCTGCACCAATAGCTGTACTCTTACCATTATGACCTATTATTTGACCGACGATGCCGCCCAATGCTGCACCAGCACCGCCTCCGATTAATGAACCTGTACCTTGTTTTGTCTGACAACTTACGACAGTGAGGAGACACATTCCTGCTGCCATCATCTTCATATTCTTCATAATCAAACGTATTAAATGTCTATTATCTTTTACCTTATTCAGCATGGTCAACGACCGTGCCTTAATTCATTTTAATTCATGCAAAGTTAAACAAATATATGCCATAGGGCCCTTATTGCCAACAATTTTTTGTATTTTTGCAGAAAATAAGCCAACTCGGCAAATAGAAACAAGCTTCGTTTGCACTCATTTGCATTATTTTCGCAATAGATAGACTGGTCGGAGTAGATGGGAGAAAGCCTCCCGTAAGCTCGCTTATCCCAGTTGCATCTGTGTGCAAAGTTAGTGTTTCACGCCATAATGGCAAAAGGGAAACACCTATAACAACGTGGGAAATCCCCTAAAAGAGTAAAGTAAAAGAATAGAATAAAGTATTTATGGCAAAAGAACTGAAAGAACTTACCAAGAGAGCCGACAACTACTCTCAATGGTACAATGACTTAGTAATAAAGGCAGACTTGATTGAGCAGTCTGCTGTACGTGGTTGTATGGTTATCAAACCATACGGTTATGCTATCTGGGAGAAGATACAAGCGCAGCTTGATAAGATGTTTAAGGAGACCGGAGTACAGAATGCTTACTTCCCAATGTTAATCCCTAAGAGCTTTCTCTCACGTGAGGCTGAACACGTGAAGGGCTTTGCCAAGGAGTGTGCCGTGGTCACTCACTACCGCTTGAAGGCTACTGAAGATGGCAACGCCGTACAGGTAGACCCTAATGCGAAGCTCGAGGAAGAACTAATCATACGCCCTACAAGTGAGACAATCATCTGGAACACCTATAAAAACTGGATACATTCATGGCGCGATCTGCCGTTGATGTGCAACCAGTGGTGTAATGTGATGCGTTGGGAGATGCGCACTCGTCCATTCCTTCGCACGTCTGAGTTCCTATGGCAGGAGGGTCACACCGCCCATGCAACACGTGAGGAGGCTGAGAAGGAGGCACAGACCATGTTGCGTGTCTATGCTGATTTCGCTGAGAAATGGCTCGCTGTTCCTGTCGTACAGGGCGTTAAGAGTGAGACAGAACGATTTGCGGGTGCATTGGATACCTATACTATTGAGGCCATGATGCAGGATGGTAAGGCCCTTCAAAGTGGTACTTCTCACTTCTTGGGACAGAACTTTGCTAAGTCATTCGACGTCACCTTCCTTAATAAGGAGAACAAGCCAGAGTATGTATGGGCCACTTCATGGGGTGTTAGTACTCGATTGATTGGTGCGCTCATCATGACCCACTCTGACGATAACGGTCTCGTTCTCCCTCCGAAGATTGCACCTATTCAGGTGGTTATCGTACCTATCTTCAAGGGTGAAGAGCAGTTGAAGGAACTGACAGCCAAGCTACAACCAGTCATCGACCAGCTCCGTGAGTTGGGAATCACCGTCAAGTATGACGATACTGATAATAAGCGTCCGGGCTTCAAGTTCGCTGACTATGAGCTTAAGGGTGTACCTGTACGTCTTGCTATGGGTGGTCGTGACTTAGAGAACAACACCATTGAGGTGATGCGTCGTGATACGCTTGAGAAGGAAAGCCTAAGTTTTGATGGCATCGTAGAGCACATCAAGAACCTTCTCGACGACATTCAAGCTAATATCTTCAAGAAGGCCAAGGACTTCCGCGACGCTCATATCTATGAGTGTGAGAACTATGATGAGTTCAAGGAGAGAGTGAAGGACGGTGGTTTCTTCCTCTGTCACTGGGACGGAACAGAGGAGACTGAGGCGAAGATTAAGGAAGACACGCAGGCAACCATCCGTTGTGTCCCTTATATGTTCGAGCAGACTCCAGGCGTCGACATGGTTAGCGGCAAGCCTGCTAAGTATCGTGTCATCATCGCAAGGTCATATTAATAAACGAAAACTGGCATTGTCGAGGGTGTTTATAGCCCTCGACAATGCCAGTCTTTGCTTTAGAGAGGATGGCAGAAAGGCCTATCGAGCCTATCAGCCCTTGCATTCATAGCAACTAACTTAAACATTATCAATTATGAAAAAGTCACTTCTTACTTTTGTTTTCCTCCTTGCTCTGACAGCATTAAACGCTCAGACACTCATCAAGGCTAAGTTTCAGAAAGGCGAACAGGCTACTTATTCGACTGTGTCGGAAACGAAGATCTCAACACCTATGGGCGGTGGCGACCAGTCGGTCAAGACGAGTAGTAACACCGTCATCACCGTGAAGGAGGCCAATGCGGATGGGTATGTTATCGAATTGATAACCAAGGACATTAAGACTGAAGGCGACCAGTCTACTGCCTTGCAGACGAGGAACATGCTGAGTCAATACCTCGGTAATGTTCCTATGCGAGTAAAGACTGATGCCAACGGAAAGGTGACCGACATCCTAAACTTTGAGGAGGTGCAGGCCAGTGTGAGCAAGCTTGTGATGGTGTTCATCGACTCTATCTATAAAGCAAAGCCTCAGTTAGAGCAGGGCCTGCCTAAGTATAAGATGGCGATGTCGCTCAACAACCTGCTAACCAAGCAGACTTTCATTGAGACAATGGAACATTCAACCTTCTTCAACCTCTTTGGTAAGACGCTAAAGACAGGTGATAAAGAGGATGTCAATCAGCAAGGAATAAAGTCAATCGTCACCTATGAGGTGACTGAGGAGCCTAACGAACTCGTCATCATAGGTAAGACACAAAACAACATGAGCGAAGACGACGTGAAAGGCTTCCTCATTGACAAGATGAAACTGATGGGCTCTGACGAGTCAATGATAGCTAAGTTCGAGCAAGGATGGTTGATGATGAAGAAGATGGGACTAACGAAAATGGACGGTAGCGGTACGATTACGACCCGTCTACTCCCTTCTGGCTGGGCCACAGAGTATAGTTCTTCTATCAAGTCAAAGGTGATGGGCGCCGTAATGACTACTAACTCCGTGTCTAAATTAGTAGAACATAGCTGGAAGTAATCGGCTTCGTCAGACGCTATATATAATATAATAAGGTGGTGAAGCCTGTCTCGTCGCCACCTCCCCTTCGCTCCTTTCCACGGTGTGGATAGGTGTTTGGGAGTGGTGTGTGGGCTTTTTACTACATGTTCCTTCGCTCCTTTCCATTATGTGGATAGGGGTGTGGGGGTGATGAGTGGGCTTTTTAGTTATACATCCCTTCGCTCCTTTCCATTATGTGGATAGGGGTGTGGGGCTGATGAGTGGGCATTTTAGTTATACATCCCTTAGCTCCTTTCCATTACGAGGATAGATAAGCAGGGGTGATGTGTGGGCTTTTTTGCTATACATCTCTTCGTTCCTTTCCATTACGAGGATAGGTGTGCGAGGGTGGTGTGTGGACTTTTTCGCTTCCTTCTTCTTAGTTTCTACCCCTCATTAGCGGTGTATCTTATTCTCCTTTATGGGGTATTGATGATTGCTGATTAGTAATCGTCTTCCCCTCTTCGACAAGCTAATTAGATCGTAAAAAATCATTACATCGAATAGCGTTAATCACCCTCATGAGGCAGGCGTAGCATCTTCCACAGTCAACGCTATAACCTTCACGAAATCAGAACGTTATAAACAGCGTTTAAGAACATGCCCTTCTTACATCAAGAGGGGCATGTTCTTGCTCCATGAAAGGCATGTTCTCGAATGTTGAAGGGCCTCTTCTTCGTTCAAGAAGAGCGTTTCCACGAAAAGAGACGGATATGAGTTGTGAAATATCCTGACATTTCCTGTTTGCTTGATTAGCGTATCTTTTTCACATAGAACAAATCTTTCTCTCACAGAACTCACAGTGGCCCCTCCCCCTTCCCCTCCCCCGTAGGGAGGGGCGTAGTATGTGAGGTTACCCCTATTGGGCTGCTTGCATGGGGCGTGGTGAGGTCTTTCTCTCACGCTGGATAGGTTTATCTCTCACAGAGCGCACAGAGTTCACGGAGTTTTTTGGCGCACAGTTCGAGCCCACAGAAGACCTCCGGCATACAGAGTTCACAGAGCGTTACTGCTAATGTTGGCACGAATAAGGGACAACAAGTAGCCTATATCCTTCTTATAGGGGTATCTCGGTGATTACGCCCCTCCCTTTGGGGGAGGGGAAGGGGGAGGGGCCACTACTTGCTTTGAATGCTGTGTGTTCTGTTATTCTGTGTTATTCTGTGAGAAAAAGAACATTGTAGGTGTGTGTGGATAGGTTTTTCTCTCACAGAGCGCACAGAGTTCACGGAGCTTTTTGGCGCACAGTTCGAGCCCACAGAACGCCTCCGGCATACAGAGTTCACAGAGCGTTACTGCTAATGTTGGCACGAATAAGGGACAACAAGTAGCCTATATCCTTCTTATAGGGGTATCTCGGTGATTACGCCCCTCCCTTTGGGGGAGGGGAAGGGGGAGGGGCCACTACTTGCTTTGAATGCTGTGTGTTCTGTTATTCTGTGTTATTCTGTGAGAAAAAGAACATTGTAGGTGTGTGTGGATAGGTTTTTCTCTCACAGAGCGCACAGAGTTCACGGAGCTTTTTGGCGCACAGTTCGAGCCCACGAGGAGGTGGCCCCTCCCCCAACCCCTCCCCCGCAGGGAGGGGCGTAGTATGTGAGGTTACCCCTACAAGACTGCCAATAAGAGGATAAAATGAAGCGTGCACCCTCCTTATAGGGGTATCTCGGTGATCACGCCCCTCCCTTTGGGGGAGGGGAAGGGGGAGGGGCCAGCTGGGGGAAGGGGGAGGGGCCACTACTTGCATTGAATGCTGTGTGTTCGGTGATCACTCCCCTCTCCACTCGGAGAGGGGCCGGGGGAGAGGTCTCAATTACCCCTTCAAATACCTAAAAATGATGATTCTGCAAATTCATCAAAAGTAAGTATTGGACGATATATATATTTTCTATACCTTTGCAGACGCTTATCGTAAAAAAAGAAGATACAAGGCTGACTTCATTTGCAGACACTTGTGACTTGGTCTGAAGCCTGAGTAAACTATATGGACTCGGTTCTCTTGCTGCGAAAGTAGGGAGAGATTAGTGTCTACTCATTAAAAACCTATTTGTAATCTGAGTATATATGAACAAATTAAAAATGAACTATGAAAGGCGTATCAGATACTATCTGTCCGCCACTCTCTTAAGTTCTTTGTTCTTATTCCCGCCCACCTACGTCCATGCCACGTCTGTGCATGGGCAGGAAACAGTTGAGGATGAGGACAAAGATGTCAAAACATCTGTTACCGTTCGGGTTGTTTCTGAACAGTCGCAGGAGCCGCTCATCGGTGCTGTCGTACGTTGCGAAGGTGTTTCAAATCCCTCGGTGACAGACATCGATGGTAAGTGTACTGTTAAACTCAAGCGTGCTGCCGACCGTATAAAACTGACGGTAACCTACGTAGGGTATAAGTCTGTGACACGTGTTGTTAGTGTTCCTGACAGTCGTATGATAACCTTACAGTTAAAGGACGACTCCAAGCAGTTGGATAATGTCACTGTTACCGCCCTGAAACGGCACACGACAGTGTTGCAGCAGTCGTCTGCCATCAGTCAAGAAGCCTTAGAGAAAGGTGGTGCAACCTCCTTGGCAAAACTCCTTGAAACCATCCCCGGCGTCAGTTCTATTAGTACGGGAAACACGATTGCAAAGCCTGTCATTCAAGGTATGCACAGTAGTCGTATCCTCTTGATGAACAATGGTGTACGACTGGAAAGCCAGAGTTGGGGTGCCGACCACGCCCCAGAGCTTGACTATACAGGGTCGAGTATGGTAGAAGTGGTGAAGGGAGCCGAGTGTATCCGCTATGGCTTCGGTGCGATGGGTGGTGTAGTACTCTTGAACGATGCGCCCCTACCCTACGAAAACAAGAAGATTAAGGTCAATGGAAACGTCAATGTAGGCTACGACACCAATGCCCGTGGCTTCAGTGGATCGGGTACTGTTGAGACTGGTTATAAGCAGTTTGGCCTGCGTCTACACGGTATGTACACCAAAGGAGGCGACTATCATACCGCCGACTACGTGTTGAATAACACGGGATATAACACCATCAGCTTCTCAGCCTTAGCTGGTTGGCAAGGAAGAAAACTGACGGCAACGCTCTTCTCAAGTATCTACTATCAGCGAAGCGGCATCTATTACGCCAGTAAGATATCCGACTTATCACAGTTGATAAAGCGCTTTGAGTACGGACGACCTGACCCAGAGACTGTTAAACCCTTCTCTTACGATATCAAACCACCGTTCCAACAGTCGCAACACGTGACGTTGAAGGGTGAACTCAAGTGGGAACTTAACCCAAACCATCACCTAAATCTCACGCTGTCGTTCCAAGAGAACCTCCGTCAAGAGTTCGAGAACCGAAAGAAGACACAGTGGAGTTGGATCCCAATGCAGGACTTGATACTGAAAACCTATAAGTTTGACGTACTTTGGCAAGCGAAATGGAAACTATGGAAGATGACCACCGACGCTGGTCTCTCAAATACTTACCAAACGAACTTCAACTATCCCGGTACGAAGCAGCCGGCTTTCGTCCCTAACTTCGCAGCCCTTTCGATGGGCGGATATTTCCTTCATAAGGCCGAGTTCGGCAGGTTGCAGTGTGCTCTCGGTATGCGTTACGACTTCCGTGTACTGTCGGTTAATGGCTATAGCAGCCTCAGCAACTACACCTATTACGATGACTTCAAACTCTATAGTAACTTCACAATGAGCCTGGCTACCCACTATCAGTTCAGTGACAAGTGGGATGCACGTGCGAATATCGGTTGGTCATGGCGCCCACCAGATATTAATGAGCTCTATGCCATTGGTCTTCAAGACGGTTCCTATTGGGTAGTAGGCAATAAGAACCTTGCCAGCGAGCGTGGTTATAAGCTCGTGTTAGGTACGAAATATAGGAATACTTGGTTCTCGGTAGAGCCCAGCTTCTTCTTCCAACGCATCAACAGCTATATCTACGACCATATCGGAGAAGGCAAGGACCGCTTCCATAACCACCCAAGTGGTAAGTATCCGAAGTTTATCTACGACCAAGACGATGTGAAACTCTATGGTGGTGATATCGAGGCAACCGTGAAGCCTGTACGTGGACTTACCTTTGTCGGTAAGGGAGAATGGATGTTTGCACGCAACCTAACCCACGACGACTGGCTACCTTTCATGCCATCAGACCGTTACGGACTCTCTGCTACCTACGAACTGCCGCTGAAGAAGCCTCAGAAGTATCGTTCGTCGCTGTCGCTATCAGGTATCTATGTGACCAAGCAGACCCGCTTCGACCCTGATAAAGACCTCGTACCTGACTCGCCACCAGCCTATTTCCTACTGAACGGGACAGCTGAACTGCGTATCGGACTGCCGCAGAATAAGGAGTTGAAGTTTATGATTGTCGGTGATAACATACTCAATGCACTCTATAAGGAGTACACCGACCGCTTCAGATACTACGCCCATGAGCGTGGTGCAAACTTCTCTTTACGCACATTGTTTAAGTTCTAATTAGCTGAAAAAGAATATGAAACTATATAAAGACATACGCCTCATACTTGCCACAGCAGCGGTGGGACTTCTCTTCGTGAGTTGCTCTAACGACCAAGTTGACGATTTCTTCAAGAAGATAATACAAGCCCCTCCTTCCTCTATAGAGCGAGATGTGAAGGGACATGAGCAGATTTATGCCGTTCATGCCATCTTGAGAATGGGCTATAAGGGCGGGATGATTGGTGTAGGACCTGATGGTAACGACTCTATCCAAGCCTATAACACCTACCACCTCGTCAGTAGTTCGACCTCTATACCAGTCATGCAAGAGATTGATATAGCCAAGGATGACGACGGACAGATGACCATCACGACCGAACGCGACTGCTTTGACGTGATTGCTTCAGATGATATTTACTATGGATTGGAGCTGAAGTACTACGATCAAAACGGTATGCTCATCAATCATCAGTTCTCGGGTTATCCCTTCATGAAGGATAAAGACGGGTATAACGTGCCTGATGAAGACAACGCAACACTCCTTGTTCACCAACACTTCTTCGGTATTGGCAACGCTTCCTTAGACAAGTTGGTGGCTGATAGTACCTCTTCTGGACACGAGAAAGCGGTTCAAGGACTGCAAATGGCCTATCCTCGCTCATTGGCTTCAATACCTACTTATTATGACCGATACACCTTCAAGGAGCAAGGGGGAGCTATGGATGCGGCCACAAAGTTCTCTACTTCTAACATATATGTGCCTGACGGCTACACGTTCGGCCTTAACCAGGTGCCATTTAACAGTGAACTGGCTTGGAAAGCGATTGAGGTATCGGGTAAGCCAGAGGCTTTGCAGCCTTTTACCTTTGGTGGGAAGACTTATCATCTCTACAAGACTATTGATCCAATGGAGCTGAATAAGATTACACCTGAGGTCTTTACCTACGAGTATAGAGACACTGATCCAGTGGAGGAGGAACTCGGAAAACTCTTTACAGAGGCTTATAACGATGACTTCACAGACCCAGATACCGAGGCACCACGCCAGCGTTATGGTCATACCGTGGGTTTACTGCATCAGAAACGCAGCTTAGACGTCGGCTCAGACTTAGACCGCTTGGGCTTTAAGGGCGTAATGCAGTTCCACAAGTCAGACCTTGCTTTCCAACTGCAGGTGCGCATCTGTCATATTCTTAACAAAGGACAGCAGCACGTGGGAGAGTCGGAAAAGCCCGCAAAGTACTGCAATACGAACAATAGCGAGCATAGCTTCCTATGGGACTTCAACCAGTTACAACCCGGTTGGGATAGCTTTGATATTGACTATCCACTGTCTGTTCGTGTGATAGCCAATACCAAGGACGGTGAAGACAAGTGTTTTGAGGATGTTAAGCGATTCTATCCTGCTGCCGACAAGGCACAGCTCTGGCGTATGCTAACACGTCCACAAGACTTCTTCACACAGTACAGACAGAACGTAGTATTGATGTAATAACGAATTGGAAACATGAATAAGATAGTTAAAAATATCCTTTTATTATCATGCCTTGCCGTTGTCTTCGCCTCATGCGACGACTTTGTCTTTGGCAATGTACATGTTGATTATAACGAGAACCCCTTAGAGAGTAAGGGATTAGCACGTAGTGGCGCTGACAGATACGTAGATAGTCTGTCGAAGATAAAGGTCTCTGAACAGGTAAACAACCCTGATCCAGACGGAGCCTTCAATGGTTGGGCCACGTGTCTGGCTATGTTTAAGGAGGGACACTCCCACGGTGACGGTATGATGCACGGTAATTTCGTTTACCATAACGCCCCTTGGAAGCAGGAGGAGTTCGTTATCATTCGCAACAACACGGCTAAGTGGCCTACTGTTGAGGTGCAACGCCAGAGCACAGTGACGTATCTTGAACAGAGCGATGGCAAGACTGGCCCCGACTACATCCGCATCATCGGTGGAAAACTAAAGCGTTGGGGACTCTGCCTCTACTTCTTTAATAAGGAGGGAAAGCTGATGAACGATGATATCCTCGACCACTCTGATGAGTATCAGATATTCTTTACGGTGAGCGAGGTCGACGACAAGGGTAATCCTTACGAGGTGATGGACTGCCGTGGTACGTGGAAACCGAAGAAGAACAAGTTTGGTGACTGGAAGAAAGGCGGTACGATAGACACGACACCAGTACCTTCACCGTTCTTCGCAAATACGACTACGTGGAAAGAAAGGGCCGAACGCACACCGAAGATATTTGAATATACCTACCGAGACACGTGGATTCATAACGCAATGGCTGATGGTGCGCGTGAGTTATTCAACCAACGTCTACTGCCGCCGTTGACCCGTGAGGATGCTGACTGGGCTGTTGCTCCCTACGACCAGGACCGTGTTGGACTGAAGGGGCACTTTAATTTCGACATTGAAGCCGACGAGAACGATGCTCTCCATGAGGAGTGGCCATTAGAGATAACACGTCGCTTGGACCCAGCTACGGGTGAGACGGGTCATTACACACGTCCGTCTTATCTCTTACCTAAGTTTTATCTATCGGTTAGGGTGATGAAGTGTCCAAAAGGAAAGAAGGCCCTGATACCGAAGGACGAGTATCTTAGCCGCCACTCCACCTACGTCTTCCGTAGTCCCTACATCTGTTCAGAGGCTTACAATCCCGATGAACCGAAGGAGTATGGCGCTGACTCCGAATGGAAGGAGCTCTTCCGCTTTAATATTCCTATCAAAGTCTTCTGCAGTAGCTTTGATACTGACCCAACAACCATCGACCCGAACGACCCTCTCTACTTCTATTTAGGGCATGAGATAGGCCTGTCACCATTAGATGCATTGGAGGCTTCGCAGAATGTACAGACCCACGGCATTGGTGGCGGCTCTGGTTTCGGCAACTGGTTCCTGTAACATGGACAGCGGGAGTGGGTGGTCTCGACGATAAGGAAGTAACACGACGTCTGTAACTCACAATCTTTTCCCTTCGTGACAACCGTCCCTCCCACTGCTCATAATTATATAAACATATAAAGAAGAAAACAAATGATACAAAAGAAGATAGCTGCGTGCCTGCTCTTCGGCCTTATGCTTTTAGCGATGAGTAGCTGTACACGTAACGAGATGCCCGTCAAGCAATCAACATCTAAGACTAAGTTAGACCACTTAATCATAAAGGAAGTGTTCTATGTAGGCCACTATTGGTATCGTGATGTACGTGCTTGGGGAATGAAGAATATGAACCAGATGTACAATGACGACCAGTATATTACCATCTTCAACCCTACGGATGAGGTGAAATACCTTGATGGACTGGCCTTGTGTGTCAATGCTATCGACCCAAGCAAAGCCATTCAGTTCGCACCAAAAGACGATTTCGTCAATCGCTACTATGGTGCTTCTGGTATCTCTTACTTCCCTGGCAAGGGCAACGACTACCCTGTCAAACCGGGCCAGACCATCATTGTTGCAAAGTATGCCATCGACCATAAAGCTAGCTTCGAAGCCGAGTTAGAGGGCGAGGACCTAAGTATGTATGGCGGACTAAATGCCTTTTTAGACCTGAGCAAAGCCGACTTTGAATGGACAAACATCAACTATGACCCCGGACAGAAGAACAATCCGAACGTACCTGATATGTGTGCTATCCTCACATCTACCGACGTCAGCGGTAATATCGGACCTTCTTATGACTTCTCTCGTGTGTCTGAAAGCAATGGTATAGCCTTGATAAAACTCCCTTGGACACCAGAGGAATTCAAGAAGAACTATGCCGAAACAAAGGATAGCAAAGGTTATCTGCATTATATCACCGTCACCAGTAGTGCTCACGGCGATTTCTATGCCATAGAAGTACCCTTAGAGTGCGTCATCGACTGCATCACCATCTGTCCACGTCGTATGTTCCAAATGCGTCCAAGCAAGTTAGACAGGGGCTACAATGCCGTTACCGACAACTCATTCTCTGGTCTGAAACAAAGCGACTACCCTATCTCTTCGGGCTTAGCCTTGGTGAGAAAGTGGGATGGAAAGAAGTTTGTTGACGACAACAACACCACTGCCGACTTTGAAGTCAAGGTTGCCTCGCTATCAAGAAAGGATGAAAAAGGCAACCCAATAAAGTGATAACAACATGAGTAAATAGTCAACAAGGTAAAAGAACAACACACGAAAAGGATAATAAGGCTGCAGCATCTTAGGTCCACCCTATCTTGCTGCAGCCTTTCCCATTGTGTATATATAATGAAAAGGAGGCTAAGTAGCACCAAGACAGCGTATAAAAACTATATAACACACTAAATGGTAAGCCCTCAACCAACCAACGACTGCTGGCCCCTCCCCCGTCCTCAGCTGGCCCCTCCCCCGTCCCCTCCCCCGCAGGGAGGGGCGTAATCACCGAGATACCCCCACACAAGTATCCTCGTAACTCACATTCGCTCCATTCGTGTAATTCGTAGTCTTCTATTTTCAAGACTATGTGCTTTCCTCCCATCCAGCATTAGTGCCATTCGAGTAATTCGTAGTCTTCTATTTTCAAGACTATATTCTTTCCTCATACCCAGCATTAGTGCCATTCGAGTAATTCGTAGTCTCACGACAAATTAGCTGTCTTTAGCGGTTGGGAAATTTCTTTACACCTTCCTTGTAAAAGTCCACCTACAAACCACCACCTCACCGACAAGAAGCAAGTCTATAACCCACACAAAGCCAAACGGTTACAAACTCGGTAGAAGAAAGGCCTCTTCAAGCATCAAGAAGGGCGTCTTCTTGACCCTTGAAGGGCATGTTCTCGACCCTTGAAGGGCGTCTTCTCCAACCATGAACAGCGTATCCTCGAAAAGAGAAGAGAGTGATTAGCGAAATATCCTTACAATTCCTATTTGCTTAAATAACGTTTCTTCCCTCATGGAGGATATTTCTTTTTCTCACAGAAAAACACAGATGAACAGAACACACAGCATTCAAAGCAAGTAGTGGCCCCTCCCCCGTCCCCTCCCCAAAAGGGAGGGGCGTAATCACCGAGATACCC
>ERZ773074.697-NODE-697-length-13950-cov-33.717956_pt1 | contig 13950 bp, 10 predicted proteins | sample MGYA00580615_ERZ773074 | MGnify/ENA primary metagenome ERZ773074 (study PRJEB29015, sample SAMEA2738126) | human oral metagenome | biome: human oral; feature: human-associated habitat; material: saliva | place: China | collected 2160 ...
GGTGGGGCATCATGAGCCACGTCGTGATCCCGATGTTCGCCTCCCCCATCATCGGCTTCGTCGTCGGCTACTTCTTCATGAGCATCGTTCTGTGGCTGCTGCGCAAGGCACAGTATCACCGCACGATGCGTCGTTTCCGTGCCGCCCAGCGCATCTCCTCGGCTGCGATGGCCCTGGGCCACGGCATCCAGGACGCACAAAAGACGATGGGCATCATCATCATGGCGCTGTTGGCTGGCGGCTACGGCGACACCCACAACATCTTTGACCCCGCGACCGGGGACATGACGATCCCCCTGTGGGTGAAGATTTCGAGCGCTCTGGCGATTTCTCTGGGCACCATGGCGGGCGGCGGGCGCATCATGCGCACGGTCGGTCGTAAGATCATCGACCTGGATCCGGCGCGCGCTTTCACAGCCGAGGCGGTGTCTTCCTCGATCCTGTACCTGTGCTCCTACGTCGTCCATGCTCCCATTTCCACGACGCAGGTCGTCTCCACGGCGATCATGGGCGTGGGCTGCACGAAACGCTTCTCTGCCGTGCGCTGGGGCGTTGCAGGGAACATCGTTATCGCGTGGTTCCTGACGTTGCCGGCCGCAGCCATCGTGTCCGGCATCGTGTACCTCCTCGTGGCGCTTCCCCTGGGGGTCCACTAGTGGCTTCCCGTCGCCTCGTCGGCCTGGTCGCGGCCATGATCCTCGTCACCCCGCTGACCGCGTGTTCGGATTCGTCCGTCATGCATATGCGGGTCGGCCAGTGCATTGTCCTTCCTGAGGGCGAGACCGCGACCACGGTTGAGACGACCGGCTGCACCCGCGAGCACGACGCCGAGGTCTTCTACGTGACCTCCGCCGATGACGGGGATTTCCCCGGCGAGGTTGAGCTGAACAAGCAGGCCGAGTCGGTGTGCATCGCTAACTTCGAGGACTACGTGGGGTCCAGCTACCTGTCGTCCAGCCTCGATGCCACGTGGATGATCCCGACGAAGGATTCGTGGGCGCATTCGGACCGGGCGATCGTGTGCCTGGCCCGCCCGCTGGATCACTCCTCGCTGAAGGCAACTGTCAAGAAGTCGGGACTGTAGCCGCTGTCTCACGTTCACCCCTGGGTGGTGTCCGCTTGATCAGGCGGACACCACCCGCCTTCTTTACCGAGTGGCACGATGGTTGTTATAGTGTTCCAGGCGACAGGTTCCGTTCGGTTTCCTTCTCCCCAATGTGGCGGTCAATCTGACGTCCGTCATCCCATCTCATTTAGGAGCATCATGTCCCACGCTATGCGTCCCGCGCTCGTTCTCGGCGCTTCAGCTGCCATCTTGAGCCTCGGCCTGTCCGGCTGTTCTGTTCTGTCTGCTATCACGAACCGCACCCACAGCACCAACTTAAAAGTCGGTCAGTGCATCCAGGTCCCGGATGGCTCGACCGTCTACGACGTTGAGCTCAGGGACTGCTCGAAGGAGCACACCGGCGAGGTCTACTACATTGAGAAGATCACCGACGCCACGCTGCCTGACCAGGACGAGATGGACCAGATGATGGAGGATGCCTGCTTCGACAACTTCAAGAGCTACGTCGGCAAGTCCTACTCCGAATCGTCCCTCGAGGTGACTGCCATGTACCCGACCGAGCAGACCTGGGCCAAGGGCGACCGCGACATCGTCTGCGTTGCGCTGCCGGGTGACTCGACGACGCTGTCTCGATCTGTGAAGGACTCCAACATGTGACCGGCGTCTGTGCGCGCTGGTGGCGGCCCGGCTTTCGCCGGGCCGCCACCATTATTAGGTCGGCGTTTCCTTGAATATCCGACTGCACGTGGGAGGCACGCCACACTTTTTATCAATCTGTCAGTATTGGTGCGAATATCCCGCTGGCGTAGGTGATACCCCGGGCCGCGCACGGTCGGCGTTGTTATATAGTTGGCGCTGCGATGCGGCAAGCAAACGGGCCTCGCGCCGCGTTTGCGTCGTACTTGCCGAGGCATCGCAGCCCTAAGGAGAATCATGTCTGAAAACTCATTCACGTCCACCATGGCGCGCCCTGTGCTTATCCTCGGCGCAACGGTCGCCATCCTGAGCCTGGGTTTGTCCGCCTGCTCGGTGTCATTGTCCGGTGCCCGCAAGCCCTCGGATACCTCTCCTACTCACACTCCTACGCCCACGTCTTCCGCAACGACGAACGACTACGTACCGCCCAGGGTCGGAGAATGTTTCCAGTACGCATCCGACGATAACAGTGACATCACCATCGTCGATTGCAACCAGCCTCACGACGCGGAGTACTTCCACATCTTTGATTTCTCGGGTGACGCGTTCCCGTCTGATGACGAATTTGACGACGAGAGCGACGAAATCTGCGGACTCATCTTCGAATACTACGTTGGCAAGCCTGTCGCGGACTCCACCGTGGACTACTCGTGGTACGTCCCGACGCAAGAAACCTGGACGAACGGCGACCACACCATCCAATGCTATGCGTTCGCCAAGAATGACAGTAAGCTCACCCGATCGGTGAAGGACTCCAACATGTGACCAGCGCCTGTGCGCGCTGGTGGCGGCCCGGCTTTCGCCGGGCCGCCTCAGTGTTTCTTGGCGGTCTTACGCGGCTGAGCTGCGGGGTTCTTGGTGGTCACGCCGTGTGTCTCAAAGGCAGCGACAACGGGACCGTCGGCTCCGCGTTCCACGTGAGCAACCAGGATTTGGCCGTGCTTAAGGGAGGGCGCGTCGCCTCCAGTGACGGCGCTCGACCCGTAGGCTCGCAGTTCCTCGATGATGAGGTCGCGCGCGCTTCCCGTCGCGGACAGCAGGGTCGTGCCGGAAGGTTCGGCAAGGCGTTGCGCCGCGAAGGCACGCACTCGACCGGCTCGGGCCTGCGCGTCGATGAGCCCCGTGGCCTCGGACGAGGTGTCGAGGGCCGCCACGAGCGTCACTGAGTCCCCTCCGACGCTCGCCCACGGTGCGAGGGCCTGGCGGGCGCGGGCGGACGGGGACGCAAAGGCGGCATTGACGCCGAAAGCGCTGAACAAGTCGATGAGGTCGAAGGCCTGGCGCACACCGAATCGTCCGAGGGGTGGATCGATGGGACGGACGGCAGTCTCGGCCTCTCGGGACGAGGCTCGCTGCACCTGCGCTGCCCTGCGCGCCGCAGCTGATGCGACGATCGCGGGGGTCGGCGCGAGACGAGACTTGGGGGGTGTGGGTACGTCGAGCGTGGTCCGCTGCACGGGCGCGGAAGCGGAGGTATCCTCAGGCGCGTCGGCGGGTCCGGGTCGCAACACGATAATCGTGGAGGTGATAAGGCGGCCTTCGATCGCGCGGGCGACGAGGTCGGCGAGGAGCCGACGGTCACCTCGACGCGTGAGCATGTCAGCGGCCGCGTCGGGGGTCGCCCAGGTGGTCTGGTCGATTTCGGTGCGAGGCGCGCGGGCGACGGGGGCGCGCAGGCGCGCGGAGACCTCACCGGCGGGCAGGGGCGTACCCACCCAGTAGTGCACTTCCTTAGTGTGTCCACCTCCCAGGCGGTAGCGCTGGGTTGTCAGGGGTGCTCCCAGGGTGATGAGGTAGCCGGTTTCTTCTTCGACTTCGCGCACGGCGGCAGCGACCAGGGGTTCACCGTTTTCTGTTTTGCCTTTGGGCCAGGACCAGTCGTGGTAGCGGGGGCGGTGGACCATGAGGACTTCGATGTCGGCGGGGTCGATGTTTTCTCCGGGGACGGCGACGCGCGCGTGGTCGGCGAAACGCCAGACGAGCGCGCCCGCGGAGCGAACGAGTCGCTGGGGGCGTGGGGCTGGCATCGGACGCATAGGGACCAGGGTAGTCGCCTCGCGCCGCGCTTGCCCTGGTGGGCGCGTCACCGTAACCAGGTCGCGGCTCGTCAGGCGTGATTGTGGCGGGCGGGGATCGGCGGCTTAGTCGAGGGTGCCGACGGAAGCTTCGCGTGCGGCGGTGTCGAGTTCGTCTGCGGTGGCTAGGAGTGCACTGTGTCGCATGGTGACTCGGTGGGCGAGCGGGTCTGTGGGATCTTCGATCCATAGGGCCCCGGCTTCACCGGCGGCGAGGACGCGCATGGCGCGCGATGCCTGGGCGAGCACGTCTTCAAGGTCGTCATCGGTGAGGTCGCCGCGCAGCAGGGCATCGACCTCGTCCATGATGAGGTGCAGGGGCCGCAGCGCGACGGGGGCTTCGAGGCCCTGGATGATGGGCGCGCGTGAGCCGTCGGCATAGCGGGCTTCGACCAGGTGCGGATCGCGGTGGTACCACTCGTGGAGCAGGTAGAGGCGCCACAGCGCGCCGGGGAGCGTGAATTCGGGGCTGCGCGACCAGACGTGGGCGATGGTGTCGATGCCGCGAGCGCGCACGGTTTCCCGCAGGCGCGCCACGTCCTCGTCGTTGAAGGTGTCGTCGCTGATTCCCATGAGTGCCCACGCGGCGGTGTGTGCGACGGCGGCGAGGGAGGCGGGGTCTTCGTCGCCGACGATCGTCTCTGCCCGCGCGGCGTCAAGCATGGCTGGGCGGCGTGGGGTGTTCGATTGGGCCATAGGGACCGCTTCCTTCTACAATGGGGGCATGGGCCTATAGCTCAATGGTAGAGCAGCGGACTTTTAATCCGTAGGTTGGGGGTTCGAGTCCCCCTGGGCCTACTGTTCGCCTCGGGGTCCGCCGGGGCGTTTGTGTTATGTGGGTGATGGCCCGCGTTGGGAGGCGATCATGGATCCTCGTTTGTCGCGCGCGTACGGTGCTTTGGGTGGGTTGGCGCTAGGGGATGCGCTGGGAATGCCGACGCAGGCGTTGTCTCCGGCGCAGATCCACTCGATGTATGGGCATATCACGGGTCTCGTGGATGCGGATGAAAGTCAGCCGTACGCGCCGGGGATGCGGGCGGGGTCGGTCACCGATGACACGGAGCAGGCGTTGCTGATTGCTTCTCTCCTGGTACGAGGCCGTGGGTCCTCGTCGGGTCACGCACACCTGGATGCGAGTGAGTTTGCCCACACGTTGTTGGCATGGGAGGACTCGATGATTCAGCGCGGGTCGCTCGATCTGCTGGGGCCGTCGACGAAGGCAGCGTTGGAGCGTGTGCGCGCGGGGGAGGACCCGCTGCAAGTAGGCGGGAAGGGAACGACAAACGGCGCGGCGATGCGGGTGACGCCGATCGGCATCGCGGTCTCGACGGCCAATCCGGACATCTTCGCGGAGGCCGTCTGGTCATCCTGCCAGGTCACGCACGCGACGCGCCAGGGTTTCCAGTCGGCTGCCCTCGTGGCGGCGGCCGTGTCGATGGGGATCGACCGGCCGGGAACCTCCGCCGCGGACATGACAGCCCTGTTGCGGCGAGCCGTGACCTATGTCGAGTCCCTTCCCGCGCGCGGCGCGTGGAGTCCAGAGCCTGACGTCGCTGCCGCCACGCGGCGGGCCTTGCAGCTGGCGTCCACCCCGGCCTCGTCGTCCCTGGAGCGCCTCGTCGAGCAGGTGGGCACGTCCGTAGCTTCAGCGCAGGCTATCCCCATGGCCTTCGCGCTCCTCGCGCGCAACCCCTCCCCGCGCGCCCTGCTGGACGCCGCTAACCTGGGCGGCGACACCGACACGATCGGCGCGATCGCGGGGGCAATCCTGGGCGCTTCACTCGGGGTCGAGGCTTTCAACGAGGAAGACCTCGTCCAGGTCGAGGATGTGTCCCGTCTCAACCTGCGCACCGTGGCCACAGACCTGCTAGCACTGCGCGACAAGTCATTTAGCATGTCGGGTACGGATGACGTGGCGACGACCGGTGACCGCTGCGACGCGAGCGCCCCGACGGCTTCGGAGGATCAGGATAAGAGCACGCCGGGCGCGAACCCGACCGTGGCCTCGTGCCCCGAGCCGAGCGCGCCGGCGGGCCGCGTCGTCCTCATGGGGCAGATCCTCGTGGACCTCGCTGTGCGCGGCGACGCCCTTCCGGGGCCTGGCGGCGACGTGTGGGCCGTCGACGAGGGGATGCACGTGGGCGGGGGCTTCAACGCGCTGGCGGCGGCGCGACGTATGGGAGCCGAGGCCATCTCCCTCAGCCCGATCGGCGAGGGCCCCTACTCCTCGCTCATTAAAGAAGCGCTGGCACGCGAGGGGATCACGGACGCGGGGCCTCGCGTCGCGGGAGTCGATAACGGGTTCTGCATCGCGTTCACGGATCGCACCGGCGAGCGCACCTTCATTTCTACGAGGGGCGCGGAGACCATGGCTCCCGCGAACGCGTGGGCTGATTTCGTGCGAACCATGACTCCTCGTGACGTCCTCTACGTCGACGGTTACCTCATGGACCACCCCGCGAACAGGGAAGCCGCTCAGGCTGCGCTGCGCGCCCTGCCCGAGGGCGTGCGCGTGGTTCTGGACGTCTCCCCAGTCATCGGGATCCCGGACGGCTTGCCGACGCGCGACGTCATCGTTTCGATGAACCACAGGGAGGCTCGCGAGATCCGCGATCGGTGGATTGACGATCGCGGCGTCCGCGACCAGTGCAGGGAGCCTCGCGGGGCGGCCTCCACCATGTTCGAGTTGCTTCACCGCCCCGTCGTAGTGCGCCAGGGAGCCGAGGGCGCTTACTTCGCTGGGCCTTCCGCGAGGGCGTCGGGCGCCTTCGACAAGGACGCGACCCACGTCCCAACGCCTCGCGTCGATGCGATCGACACAAACGGCGCGGGCGACGCGCACTCCGGGGTGCTGGCGGCCTCCCTCGCACAGGGAATCCCCCTGGAGAGGGCGCTCCTGCTCGCCAACTGCGCGGGCGCACTGTCCACGACAGTCGTCGGGCCGGCCTCGTGCCCGACGCGCGAGGAGATCGAGGCCGCAGCGAACGCGCTGGAAGAACGAGCGAACGCGCTGGAAGCAAGCACCGAGGAAGCATGAACCTAGGGGCGTGAACCGAAGGGCGTGCGCGTCACCGGAGCTCATGTGTGCACGTCAGCCCCCTGCGACGTGCGAGATATGTCAACTATTCAACCAAATCGCCCATGATGCGCCTCGTCTGGCGCATAATCGCATCATGGTGAAAGACAAGACCCCTGATCAGGGCGGCATCGTCGGCGGAGCACTCACCGTTGCCCTGCTGATCACGCTGGCCGTACAAAACGCTGTGCCCCCGATGGCCACAGACATGTACTCGGCCGCATTCCCCCAGATCACAGCGGACCTGGCAACGAACTCGACGATGCTCGGGTTCACGCTCACCACCTTCTTCGTGGGCTACGCGACCGGGCAAGTCCTGGGCGGAGCAATCTCCGACCAGATCGGGCGTCGCCGCCCCATCGTCACCGGCGGCATCATAGCCCTGATCGGATCCATGATCTGTGTGTTCACGCCGAACATCTGGGTGCTCCTCGTGGGGCGAGTCTTCCAGGGCCTCGGCGGCGGCATCGCCTCCTCGGTGGCGCGCGCGATCCTCGTCGACGTCGCACACGGCAAGACGCTGGCGCGCGCGATGAGCCTCATCCAGGCGATCGTCGGCTTCGCCCCGATGCTCGCCCCCGTCCTCGGCGCGTTCATCATCACGCACGCGACGTGGAGGGTCATCTTCTGGTCGCTCGCCGCGTTCACGCTGCTCATGGCGGCCCTCGCCTGGTTCGTCGTGCCCGAGTCCCTGCCCGAGGAACGCCGCCACCCCGGCGGCATCCCCAGGTTCTTCCACGGCCTCGTCCAGGTCGTGCGGATCCGCCCCTTCGTGGGCTTCATGCTGACCAACGCCTTCTCGAGCTTCTGCATGTTCGGCTACATTTCGAACGCCACCTACGTGCTGCAGGGGCCGCTGGGCCTGTCCCCCATGGCTTTCGCGTGGGTGTTCGCGTTTAACGCGCTGCTGTCGACCGGTTTCGCGCTGGTCAACGTGCGCCTGATCTCGCACTTCACGCCGCGCACGCTCATCGTCACGGGCCTGACGATCGCCGCGACCGGCGTGGTGACGCTGGCGGTCTCAACGTTTCTCCTCGACCTGCCGCTCATTCCGACGTGCGTGGGCTTCGCGCTCATTATGACGGCGAACGCGTTTATCTTCGGCAATTCCGGCGCCCAGGCCATGAGCGAGGCGCGCGAGCAGGCGGGCACAGCCTCGTCCGTCATGGGCGTCTTCCAGTCCCTTGCCAACGGCATCGCCGCTCCCCTGGCGACCTCGGGCGGCGACAGCGCCGTGCCGATGGTACTCGTCATGATCGTGGGCTCCGCGGGCGCGTGGTTCGCGTTCTGGGTGATCGCCCGCGGCGGCTCTCACACGCCGCGCCAGCTCAGCCTCGACTGAGGGGCCACCGGCGCGTCGGAAATAGGATCACCGCGCCCTGGCAGCCCCGCACATCCGGATAGGTAACGCACATCCGGATAGGTAACGCACATCCGGATAGGTTATTAACCTATCCGGATCGTCACAACCTATCCAGAACGTCATAGGCCCGCGGCCATCAGCACAACTCCGGCCGGGCACGGCCTGCAACACACCAGCAGCACGGCCAACCCCAACAACGCGCGGGAACCAAGGCCGCCACGTCGAGCACATACCCCTTCGCACACATCCGGATAAGTAACGCACATCCGGATAGGTAACGCACATCCGGATAGGTAACGCACATCCGGATAGGTTATTAACCTATCCAGATCGTCACAACCTATCCAGATCGTCACAACCTATCCAGAAAGCGCGCCTCATCGCGAAGAATTCACCAGAGGGCACCAGCTTTCATTCCCCGGCCGCGACTATCGGTTGGGATAGTGCCGTTGGGATCGCGCGGCCCGGCCCGCTCGATGCGCGGATCACGCTCGCGAGGCTAACCACACTGCAGCCGACACCAGGACCAGGCCGATCAACTCAAAGACGCCGGGAATCTGGCGCAGCATAACCGCGCCAACCAGGGCGGATGTCGCAGGCAGAATCGCGGCGAACAGCGCGAACGTCGGCGCCTCCAGGCGACGCATCGCGAGTGCCTCAAACGTGTAAGGAATCGCAGTTGACAGCAGGCCCACACCGATGACGATTGCGATCAGCTTCCACGAGGCCGTGGCCGCCATCGCCCCCGGCCCCAGGAAGGGCGCAAAGAAAAGAGAACCCCACGCGCATCCCAACGCTAAGTTCGTGACCCCGTCGCGCGTGGTCGACGCCCGCTGACCCACCACAATATAGGCGGACCAGGCGAGGGCCGCGAGGAGGATCCAGGCGACGCCGACGCGCACGCTCGAGCGCGACAGGTCGAGAGCGAGTCCTCCAATGCTGGCTACGCCTGCGAACGCGAGGACCGCGGCGACGCGCGGTCGCCAGCCGCGGCCTCGAACGACGGCGACGGCGACAGGGCCAACAAACTCGATGGAGACGGCTGTGCCCAGGGGAATGCGCGCGATAGCCTCGTAGAACGACGAGTTCATCGTGAGGATAATGATCCCGAAGAGCGCGGAGATCGCCAGGTCCGAGACTGTGAGGCCGCCGCGCCACGGGCGCTTCCACGCGAGGAGAACCACCGCGCCTGTGAGGACGCGCCACCACGCAACGGAGGCAGGTTCGACCGAGGCGAAAGCGACGACCGCGAGCGCCGCGCCGACGTACTGGATGAGTCCGGAGCCGACGAGGAAGAGTTGAGGCGGGACACTGTCGGCGACAGTGGTGACGCCGGGGCGCCGGGAGGGCGCTTTCACTGGGCGGGCGCGAAGGTCAGGGCCGCCGAGTTCATGCAGTAACGCATTCCGGTGGGCTGGCCGGGGGCGTCGGCGAAGACATGACCCAGGTGTGAGCCGCAGGTCGCACAGCGCACCTCGGTACGGGTCATGCCGTGACTGGTGTCGACGTGCTCGGTGGTCGCCCCTTCGTGGGTTTGGAAGAAAGAGGGCCAGCCGCACGAGGAGTCGAACTTGGTGTCCGAGTCGAAGAGCTGGGAGCCGCAGGCCGCGCACGAGTAGGTGCCGACGCGCGCCTCGTTCAGGAGTTCACCGGTGAAGGGGCGCTCCGTGCCCGCCTCACGCAGCACGTGGTAGCGCATGGGACTCAGGAGTTTCTTCCATTCGGCGTCGGTGCGGGCGGCGGGGTCGGTTGCGTTCATGCGTCCATTGTCGCGCGCCGCCCGCGGGCGCGCAGTGTTGGCGCGGGCGGGCGGCGCGGGCGGGCATCGCCGTACCGGTTACGAGGCGGTGGTGTCCTCGCGGGACTCTCACTGCTCGGCGGTGGACTGCTCGGCGGGCTTAGCAGTCGGCGTTTTCTTTGCTGTCGTCTTCTTGGATGCGGCCTTTTTTGCGGCGCTCTTCTTGGCGGGTGCTTTCTTGGCGGGTGCTTTCTTGGCGGCGCTCTTCTTGGCGGGTGCCTTCTCAGCCTTGTCGGCGTCGGATTGGGCGGGCTTGTCGTCCGTCTTCTCCTCGGTTGCACCCTTCTTCGCGCCCGCAGCCGCTTTCTTCGTTCCCTTTTTCGCAGGCTGGTTCTTCTTGCTGGTTGCCTTTTTCGCGGGGGATTTCTTGGCGGTCTTCTTATTGGCGGGAGCCTTGGCGGGTTCGACTTCGTCGGCTGCCTCCGTTGCTGTTGCCTGGGCGTCGGGGGCGGCGCTCAGGGTCGGCATCACGAGCGTTTCGTCGAGTGCGGGCTGTTCCTCGACAGTGGGAAGCACCTGCGTGGCCTCCGTATCGAGTGCGCCCGCCTGGGCGACCTCAACGGGAGTCATGACGGCGGTCGCTTCAGTGTCCTGACCCGCGGCGGCGCCCTCCGGCTCGTCGTCAGCAACGGCCTCGTCCGAGGTCACCGGCTCGTCCGAGGTCACCGGCTCGTCGTCGGTAACGGCCTCATCCGAGGTCACCGGTTCGTCGTCGGCAACGGCCTCGTCCGAGGTCACCGGTTCGTCGTCAGCAACGGCCTCGTCCGAGCCCTCCGGCTCATCCGAGGTCACCGGCTCATCCGAGGTCACCGGCTCATCCGAGGTCGCCGGCTCGTCGCCGGCAACGGCCTCGTCCGAGGTCACCGGTTCGTCGTCGGCAACGGCCTCGTCCGAGGTCACAGGCTCATCGTCAACAACAGCCTCGTCCGAGGTCACAGGCTCATCGTCGGCAGCAGCCTCGTCCGAGGTCACAGGCTCATCGTCGGCAACGGCCTCGTCCGTTGTTTCCGCTGCTCCCTCGTCGCTCGCGGCACTTGCGACGGCTGGAATCTGGCCCGTGACGGCACGCAGCATGTCGGCTTCGGCGCCGGTGGGCGCAACCGCCGGGAAGAAGTCCATGATCGACACGCGCGGAGTCTTCTTCGCTGGAGCAGGACGAGTCTCCTCCTCCAATCGAGCCTCCTCGGCGACGGCGTACCAGTCGGGGTGGATCACAGGCTCGTCGGGGACTTCCTCCTGTGATGCGGCCATTTCCTCGGGGGTAGGCTCGGGCGGCGGCACGAGTGCAGGGGCGAGCGCCGCCACCACGTCGGTGATGACCGGGCGACCGGTGCGCGCGGGCGGCGGCACCTGCACCGGACGTTTCACGGATGTTTCACGCGCGGGGATGGGTGTCGTAGCTTGCTCATCCTCGTTCTCAGGATCCGACGCGCGGCGGCTTTCGCGATCCGCTGCGAGGACATCCTCACGCTGTTTCTCAGCGTCGGACGAGGCCGTGGCCGCCTCCGCTGCTTCGACCGCTTCCGCGGGCGCGGGGATGTCAGCACGCACGCCTGATGTCGTGTCAGCGGCATCGACAGGTCCGGTGGGATTCGCATCGTCGGCTGCGGGAGGCGCCGGCACGGCGTTTTCCTGCTCTTGTGCGGCCTCGGTGGCATCGGTTCCAGCACCCACGGCGGGCATGCTGCTCATCACACCTGCGACCGCCTGGCTATTTCCTGTGACCGCGTCAGTGGCTCTGCTCCCTGTCGTAGGCTCGGCCGTTGCGGCAGGGGCGGTTCCGTCAAAAGGGCGGGTCACCTGGGCAGCCGAGGTGTCGGCGGGCGCAGCGTTTTGCGTCTGCGTAGGTTCAGCGTTACCAGTGCCGCTGTCCGTAGGTCCGACGGGTTCGACGCCGACGGCGGCCAGGGCCGCGCTCGTCTCGGGGTTTATGGCCTCGCTCGAGCGACGACGTCCCTCCCGGCGGTCTTTCGCACGCTGAGAATCGGCTTCACGTTCGGCGTAGGCCTCTTCGCCGGGACCCGCAAGTGCGGCGGCTCGCTCGTCAGCTTCAGCGGAGCCGGAGAAGAGCCGCTCGCCGCGACCGATGGACGTGGCCGTCATGGTCTGGGTGAGCTGGGGGTCCGTGTTACCGGCGGCCTCGATGATCTTGCGCAGCGCGGACTTGGAGATGACCTGCGTTTCGTCCGGAGACGACGAACCCCCTTCGGCGAGTTCACGTTGACGGTCAGCCATCGCGCGGCGGCGGGCACGCTTCGCCTTGCGGCGGGCCGCCACCATGCGGGCGGCGTGAGCGGCGTCCTTGGGGCGCTCGCGCGCACCCTCGGCCTCCGACTCACCGGTCGGTGAAGCAGTGCCACCGACTGCGGAATCCGCGTAGGCGCGCGCCGCACCACCGGCGTGGGAAGTGGAGCGACCGGTCGCGGCCACGGCCTCGTTCGCGCCGGAGATTCCGGCAAGTTCGGAGGCAAGGCGAGCGATGCGTTCGCGGCTCATATCCTGCTTGACGGTGACGGTTTGGCGCGGTTCGATGTGCTGAACGGGACGCGCCCAGGGTTCTTCGGCGACGATCCAAGCGATGAGTTGCTCACGCAGGTAGGCGCGCAGGTCCGAGAGGTTAGCGGAGTTATTCGCGGACACGAGCACGCGCACGGTCACAGTGAACTCGTCAGAGTCGGTGATCTGCACGGCCCACGTGCGCCCATCCCACAAGTCGGTGGACGTGAGGAGCTTCTCGACCTTGGTGCGGATAAGCGTCATGGGCGCGGACCAGTCGAGTTTCAGTTCGACGGTGCCCAGCTGTGCGGCGGCGCGACGCGTCCAGTTCTCGAAAGGCGTCTGAGTGAAGTAGCGGCAGGGGATGATAAGTCGGCGCTCGTCCCAGATGCGCACGACCACGTATGAGAGCGTGATTTCCTCGACGGAACCGGTTTCCTGCTTGTCGCCCGCGACGACCACGTCGCCAACGCGGATAGCGTCGGTGAACGCCAACTGCAAGCCAGCGAAGACGTTGCCGAGCGTTTGCTGGGCGGCAAGACCGGCGATGACCGAGAGGACGCCAGCTGAGGCGAGGACGGTAGTCATTGCTTGGCGCGCGGCCTCGAACGTGCCGACGATAGCGACCGCGCCGATAACGACGACGACTCCCTGCGTGAAGCGGCGCAAAACCTGCGCCTGGGTTTCGAAGCGACGCGAGCGCCCCTTGTCGGATTCTTGACGAGCTCTCGCCGCGTCCTCAAAGACCCAGGCAGCCGCGTAGGCCATCCAGGTCAGGCACGCGAGTCCTGCAATGAGGAGAACGTGCATGAGGAATGTCGTAACAGAGGAGCCGTTCCACTCAGACAGGTGCGGGTTCACGAGCGCGATGCCCAGCCCAATCCACGCGCCCCACGTGGCGAAAGTGAAGTGGGCGGAGCGGCGCACGCGCGCCAGGATTGACGAGGCCGTGGCGGCCTTCACAAACGCCCTGCGCGCGAGGACGTTGAAGACGACCGACACGACAACCCCCAGGAAGGCACCGATGACAGGGCCGAGGATCAGGAGGGTGAGGTCGATGGTGGTAGCCACAGCCGCCTCAGCGCCGGACTGGGAGTCTGCGGCGGCGCGCATGAGCGCGCCCGAGGCTTGGGCGAGGGCACCGAGTGTAGGTGTCATAGTCATGCTTCAAGGGTAGGTCGCCTTGCTGATGAAATCCTGTGAATTCCGCACAAGCGCAACATTTTTTGGTAACGTGTGCGGGGTCACCCATTTTCGTTTTGACGTGCTGCGCTGATTCTGCCTAAACTATCTCCCGTCTTCGGACGCCAGTTCGACGGCCACGTAGGCCCCCATCGTCTAGCGGCCTAGGACACCGCCCTTTCACGGCGGCGACACGGG
>ERZ773074.698-NODE-698-length-13946-cov-11.404579_pt1 | contig 13946 bp, 16 predicted proteins | sample MGYA00580615_ERZ773074 | MGnify/ENA primary metagenome ERZ773074 (study PRJEB29015, sample SAMEA2738126) | human oral metagenome | biome: human oral; feature: human-associated habitat; material: saliva | place: China | collected 2160 ...
TGACACGCATCTACCTCAACCCGCACCGTCGTGGGGCGAAGCAGCTCATGCGCAGCCGGCAGATGCTGCACGCGGCTGTACTGAATTGCTTCCCTCCGGGCGTGCTGGATGTTTCCGGCGCTCCCCGGGTTCTCTGGCGGCTGGACCGGCCGCCGGCCGTTCGAGGAGCTGGCCCTCGTCAGGGGAGCCCCTCGTGCGCGCTCTACATTTCGAGCCCGGTTGCTCCGGATCCCTCGCATATCGTCGAGGAGGCTGGCTACGCGACCGAGGGTGGGGTCGTCATCCGCGACATGAGTGCCTTCCTTGAGGGGCTGTCGGCTGGACAGAGGTGGGGTTTCCGCCTGTGCGTCAACCCGACGTTCCGGGAGGGCAGCCAGGTCAATGCGCGGGGACACAAGAAGGTTCTCGCACACGTCACGCAGGATCAGCAGACGCAGTGGGTCCTCGAACGCGCTGAGAAGTGCGGATTCAGGGTGCTCACCTCCGCTGAGCTTGGTGGTGACCTTCCGGTTCTCGAGGACAGCGACGGGCAACGCGTCGACGGGGCGAATCTGCTGATTAACGGCGTTGAACGCAGTATCGCTGAGTTTAAGCGCGGGGAGCGTCGCGTGACCCTCGGGGTCGCTACCTTCGAGGGTGTCCTTGAGGTGACGGACCCCGAGACCCTACGTCGAGTCCTCACCCACGGAATCGGCCGAGGCAAAGCCTACGGCTGCGGCTTGATGACCTTGGCTCAGTCATGAGACCGATCCCCGGGGCGAAGCCGCCAGACCCGAAAGACCTGGTGCGTGTTCGGGACCGGTTGACGTTCCTCTACGTCGAGCGGTGCACTATCAATCGCGACTCGAACGCGATCACTGTGGCTGATGGTCATGGAATCGCCCACGTCCCAGCGGCGGCGCTGTCGGTGCTGCTGCTGGGACCCGGGGTTCGGATCACTCACTCGGCGGTGTCTGTTCTTTCCGAGAGCGGATCAACTATCGTGTGGGTTGGCGAGAACGGGGTGCGCTACTACGCGCACGGCTCACCGCCCTCGCGTTCCTCGAGGTTGCTCGAGGCGCAGGCGCGCGCGGTGAGTGATCCATCGATGCGGCTGACTGTCGCGCGCAACATGTACTTGATGCGTTTCGCCGGTGAGGACGTGTCGAAGCTGAGTCTTCAGCAGTTGAGGGGGCGCGAGGGCGCTCGGGTGCGTCGCTTGTATCGTGAGCACTCGCAGCGCACGGGGGTGCCCTGGGACCGCCGCGAGTACGATCCTGAGAACTATGAGGATGGTTCGGTTGTGAACCAGGCGCTGTCGGCTGCGAATTCAGCGATCTACGGGATCGTCCACGCGGTCATCGTCGCACTGGGATGCAGCCCCGGGCTGGGGTTTGTGCACAACGGGAACTATCGGTCATTTGTGTACGACATTGCGGACCTGTACAAGGCCGACCTCACGATTCCGATCGCTTTTGATGTCGCGGCTTCTCCGACTGACGAGGCCGTGGGCAGTGCCGCTCGCAAGGCCGTCCGCGATGCGGTGCGAGAGTTTCATCTGCTCGAGCGGTGTGTCGCGGACATCAAGGGTCTGCTGTCGGTGTCAGGCGCCTTGGATGTTGAGGATGAGGACCTGATCGTCGACGACTTGCGACTGTGGGATGACCGCGAGGGCACAGTTGCCGCGGGCGTGGCGTACGAGGAGAGTGGGACCTGGTGATCGTCCTCGTGCTGTCTGCCGTGCCTGAGGGGTTGCGAGGGCACGTAACCCGGTGGTTGATGGAAATCTCCCCGGGGGTATTCGTGGGGACACTGTCCGCACGGGTTCGTGAACGCCTGTGGGATATCGTCACCGAGAACATGAAGACCGGGCGTGCCGTCATGGTCTACCGGGCGCGCAACGAACAGGGGCTCGAGTTCCTGACGTGGGGTGACCCCTGGAAGCCCGTCGACTTCGATGGGCTCACCCTCATGATGCGCCCTTACTACTCCGAGGGGCGAGGCCAATACTCCGAACCCGATCCTGCGGCGCGTCAGTTGCGTAAGCGTCCATCAATGAGTAACTTCCAGAAGAGACGCAAAGCTCAAGGCTTTCCAAGATCTGATCGATCTGCGCGATAAAAGCGCAGGTCAGGAAGTGTTTTCCCCGCGTGAGCGGGGATGAGCCCATCTGGTCCTCGGTTAAGTCCGTGGTCGCCAAGTTTTCCCCGCGTGAGCGGGGATGAGCCGCCTTCGGGTGTGATGTCCCATGCGGCGGCGTTGTTTTCCCCGCGTGAGCGGGGATGAGCCCTGTGCGCCGCGATCCAACGTCGCGCCCGTTCCGTTTTCCCCGCGTGAGCGGGGATGAGCCCACAGCGCTCGCGGGCGCGGACAAGGGGGAATGGTTTTCCCCGCGTGAGCGGGGATGAGCCCCCAGGAGTAGGCGTGACGGCCAGCGGTCGTGAGTTTTCCCCGCGTGAGCGGGGATGAGCCCGCTACCGCCGATATGCCCCACTACACGGGCGTGTTTTCCCCGCGTGAGCGGGGATGAGCCCACGCCGAGGCCCCACGTCTGACCGTTCGCCGTGTTTTCCCCGCGTGAGCGGGGATGAGCCCTTCTTCGGGGTCGAGGAGGACTCGGGTCTTATGTTTTCCCCGCGTGAGCGGGGATGAGCCCTTGTCGGTCGCGTCACTGGCCGCCAGGGCCTCGTTTTCCCCGCGTGAGCGGGGATGAGCCTTATACATGCTGGTCACCTGCAGGGCAGCCATGGTTTTCCCCGCGTGAGCGGGGATGAGCCCAAGGAAACCTTCAAGTCCGTCGGGCAGGTCATGTTTTCCCCGCGTGAGCGGGGATGAGCCCCTTGGGGACGACACCACCGACCACCTCACCGAGTTTTCCCCGCGTGAGCGGGGATGAGCCCGCGGCCTTATCCTGGCTCCCCTCGCTCACGAGGTTTTCCCCGCGTGAGCGGGGATGAGCCCTTGTCGGTCGCGTCGCTGGCCGCCAGCGCCTCGTTTTCCCCGCGTGAGCGGGGATGAGCCCGAGGTGGAGGCCTCGTGGCGCAACATCATCGTGTTTTCCCCGCGTGAGCGGGGATGAGCCCCACGCGCCGCTATAGCCCTGGCCAATCACCTTGTTTTCCCCGCGTGAGCGGGGATGAGCCTTCCGGGTCCTCGGAGTACCTGTAGACCCCGCGCGTTTTCCCCGCGTGAGCGGGGATGAGCCCTCGAACGGCTACGGCGAGGACTACGTGCGCGAGTTTTCCCCGCGTGAGCGGGGATGAGCCCGACCTTGTTGGGGACGCTGGCCGCGTCCAGCTGTTTTCCCCGCGTGAGCGGGGATGAGCCCCGACTTCGGACGGCGTGTACTTCCCGTCCGACGTTTTCCCCGCGTGAGCGGGGATGAGCCCAAGACTGCCACTGCCAAGCAGCCCCACTTCAAGTTTTCCCCGCGTGAGCGGGGATGAGCCCAGGTGCGCGAGGACGTTGGGCTTGTCAACGAGGTTTTCCCCGCGTGAGCGGGGATGAGCCATCCTATTTACTTTAAATAGCGAAAAGTTCGTCGTTTTCCCCGCGTGAGCGGGGATGAGCCCTTTGGCTTCACCGTGCCCCTGCGGTGGGACCCGTTTTCCCCGCGTGAGCGGGGATGAGCCCACCGGGTACGCCCGTATCGGCTCCCAGACCATGTTTTCCCCGCGTGAGCGGGGATGAGCCCTGGAACCAGTTGGCCGACGCGATTCCGGGCGCGTTTTCCCCGCGTGAGCGGGGATGAGCCCGTTGACATTGCCCGCGCTGGAGCCAGCCTGGTGTTTTCCCCGCGTGAGCGGGGATGAGCCCAGACCCCGACCTCCTGCGTCTCCTGGAAAAGAGTTTTCCCCGCGTGAGCGGGGATGAGCCACGCCCATAAAGCCCTTCAGGGCTGGCTTGATGGTTTTCCCCGCGTGAGCGGGGATGAGCCCGTGCTTGTTGCGGGTAATCTCGCGGCGGGTGTGTTTTCCCCGCGTGAGCGGGGATGAGCCCACGCTGTCCTTCGCTGGTGTCGCGTCGGATGAGTTTTCCCCGCGTGAGCGGGGATGAGCCCAGATCATGGCTACCAAGACCACCACCGCCCGTGTTTTCCCCGCGTGAGCGGGGATGAGCCCTGTCCCTTCCTGTTAGAAGCCTGCGCCGAGGAGTTTTCCCCGCGTGAGCGGGGATGAGCCCGTCGGCCCCGGCGTGCCCGTCTGCTTCTTCAGGTTTTCCCCGCGTGAGCGGGGATGAGCCCCCCAGCTGTCAGGTTGTTTGCGGACGGTCTTTGTTTTCCCCGCGTGAGCGGGGATGAGCCTGTGTATCCGGCGGCGGCAATCAGGATGCCGGTGTTTTCCCCGCGTGAGCGGGGATGAGCCCGCGCAGGCATGCACACTGGCACCCGCTCGGGCGTTTTCCCCGCGTGAGCGGGGATGAGCCCCGCCGCGCGCCCGATCTATTTTGACATGTCAAGTTTTCCCCGCGTGAGCGGGGATGAGCCTCCGTACTCGGCCTCGGCGCGGATGGCCACGAGGTTTTCCCCGCGTGAGCGGGGATGAGCCCTTCATCGACGCCATGTGGGCAGGCATCAAGGAGTTTTCCCCGCGTGAGCGGGGATGAGCCCTGTGAGGAGAACACCGTGAACATCTACTCATCGTTTTCCCCGCGTGAGCGGGGATGAGCCCGTCCTCCAGGAGCGCGTGAATACGCTCGGACGGTTTTCCCCGCGTGAGCGGGGATGAGCCCCCGGCGCTGATCTGGCTCAGTCGGTTGGACGCGTTTTCCCCGCGTGAGCGGGGATGAGCCCTTTCTGAGACGTGCATCATAGTCGGCATGTTCGTTTTCCCCGCGTGAGCGGGGATGAGCCCGCACTCATGAGCGCCGTCGCCGCTTGGACCGAGTTTTCCCCGCGTGAGCGGGGATGAGCCGCGACGAGGAGAGCGACAGCGGCGAGAATCACCGTTTTCCCCGCGTGAGCGGGGATGAGCCCGCGCGCGCCGGACCAGTCACCAATGATCGGAGGTTTTCCCCGCGTGAGCGGGGATGAGCCCCAAGCCAGAACTTGCCTATTCCAATTAAGTGAGTTTTCCCCGCGTGAGCGGGGATGAGCCCGATTGCGTCGAGGGAGGCGTCGCCGGGCGTGAGTTTTCCCCGCGTGAGCGGGGATGAGCCGTCACATCGGACGCATCGCAAGCATCGTGCGATGTTTTCCCCGCGTGAGCGGGGATGAGCCGGACGCCGGACGGCTCGTCATCGGCGGCTTCGTGTTTTCCCCGCGTGAGCGGGGATGAGCCTCCGGTCAGGGAGGCGGCGAGCTTGCCGTATAGGTTTTCCCCGCGTGAGCGGGGATGAGCCCCTCACCCACACCAACCCCGACGCAACCGTCACGTTTTCCCCGCGTGAGCGGGGATGAGCCCCCCATCCTGAGACGTAAAGCGGCCACAACCTAGTTTTCCCCGCGTGAGCGGGGATGAGCCCGCCAACCCCAACCCCATCCTGAGACGTAAAGCGTTTTCCCCGCGTGAGCGGGGATGAGCCCCTCGTTCTCCGTCATGCCCAGCGTCGCCGCCAGTTTTCCCCGCGTGAGCGGGGATGAGCCGCTCACTCTCGGGCAGAGTAGTGGTACCAATAGGTTTTCCCCGCGTGAGCGGGGATGAGCCCGCCAACCCCAACCCCATCCTGAGACGTAAAGCGTTTTCCCCGCGTGAGCGGGGATGAGCCCCTCGTTCTCCGTCATGCCCAGCGTCGCCGCCAGTTTTCCCCGCGTGAGCGGGGATGAGCCTCGTGCGGGTTTCACCCTCACGAATACCACCGGGTTTTCCCCGCGTGAGCGGGGATGAGCCCCATGTTCTCGGTTAGTGCGCCAGTACCCGCCAGTTTTCCCCGCGTGAGCGGGGATGAGCCCATGGGCGTGCCCGGCGCTAAGCGGATGCGTCCGTTTTCCCCGCGTGAGCGGGGATGAGCCCTGCCTGATCCTGACCGGGCGGCAGGGCCTGGGGTTTTCCCCGCGTGAGCGGGGATGAGCCCGCCTTGTTCACGTCTCGCGCGACCTGCTTCAGGTTTTCCCCGCGTGAGCGGGGATGAGCCCACCTTGTTCACGTCTCGCGCGACCTGCTTCAGGTTTTCCCCGCGTGAGCGGGGATGAGCCCACCTTGGAGAGGGCGCGCTTCATCTTCGCGCCGTTTTCCCCGCGTGAGCGGGGATGAGCCCCTGGCGGCTGGGGTGCGTGCGCCGATCTCCGCGTTTTCCCCGCGTGAGCGGGGATGAGCCCACCACCTACCCGAAACCCATCACCGACTGGATGTTTTCCCCGCGTGAGCGGGGATGAGCCCCGATCGAAATCCTCAAAGCGATCGACGGCTACGTTTTCCCCGCGTGAGCGGGGATGAGCCCTCATGCTCGACGCAAACCTCGACGCCTACGGAGTTTTCCCCGCGTGAGCGGGGATGAGCCCATGCAGCTCATCAAGCAAGGAGGCCAAGAATGGTTTTCCCCGCGTGAGCGGGGATGAGCCCCCATCCCAAGCCAACCCAGGCCAACCCAGGCCGTTTTCCCCGCGTGAGCGGGGATGAGCCCAGGGTATAGTGAGTGGCACGCACCCGATTAGCGTTTTCCCCGCGTGAGCGGGGATGAGCCCTCGACCCAAACGACCCCGGCGCTTGGCGCTACGTTTTCCCCGCGTGAGCGGGGATGAGCCCACTTCTGCGCACTACGTGGCAAGCGGCGGGCGGTTTTCCCCGCGTGAGCGGGGATGAGCCCCCGAGGGCGATCTCGCACCCCGGCTCGGGCTGGTTTTCCCCGCGTGAGCGGGGATGAGCCGCGCGCGAAGTCAGCCGCTGACGCCTACAAGCAGTTTTCCCCGCGTGAGCGGGGATGAGCCCAAGGCCAGCCCTAGCGGCGGTGTGACCCAACGGTTTTCCCCGCGTGAGCGGGGATGAGCCCCCGCCGCCCGCGCCACGTCTGCTAAACGCCCGGTTTTCCCCGCGTGAGCGGGGATGAGCCCTGCGCGCAATCGCCGCGCGCTCAATCGCCTCGGTTTTCCCCGCGTGAGCGGGGATGAGCCTGTGAGATGAGGTTTCTATCATGACTGTTCTACGTTTTCCCCGCGTGAGCGGGGATGAGCCGGCGGGTTCGATTCCCGCGCCGGGAGCTGGCTAGTTTTCCCCGCGTGAGCGGGGATGAGCCGCGACGAGGAGAGCGACAGCGGCGAGAATCACCGTTTTCCCCGCGTGAGCGGGGATGAGCCCGCGCGCGCCGGACCAGTCACCAATGATCGGAGGTTTTCCCCGCGTGAGCGGGGATGAGCCCTTCTTCGGGGTCGAGGAGGACTCGGGCCTTATGTTTTCCCCGCGTGAGCGGGGATGAGCCCACGCTGTCTTTCGCTGGTGTCGCGTCGGATGAGTTTTCCCCGCGTGAGCGGGGATGAGCCCGTCCTGAAAAACGTCCTGGAATCGCTCGATAGGTTTTCCCCGCGTGAGCGGGGATGAGCCCGGCCCCGTCGTCTGGGTGACCTGGGATGCGTCGTTTTCCCCGCGTGAGCGGGGATGAGCCCCATGAGGCGCTCGGCCCGGCGCTGGGCAAGCTGTTTTCCCCGCGTGAGCGGGGATGAGCCCACTGTGGCACGCCGCGACTTCCCGTGGAGGAAGTTTTCCCCGCGTGAGCGGGGATGAGCCCGCGGGCAGCTGGCTAATCTCTGCCGGTCGGTCGTTTTCCCCGCGTGAGCGGGGATGAGCCCCCACCACTCATGCCCACCGAACCCACCCCCGAGTTTTCCCCGCGTGAGCGGGGATGAGCCCCCGAGGGCGATCTCGCACCCCGGCTCGGGCTGCGTTTTCCCCGCGTGAGCGGGGATGAGCCCTTGTCGCCGGGCTTGGCGACCTTGCGGGCGTGGTTTTCCCCGCGTGAGCGGGGATGAGCCGCACGCCTGCTCGCCGACGCTGAGAACGCCCTGGTTTTCCCCGCGTGAGCGGGGATGAGCCCGCGTCATAAACCATCTGCCCAACCGCATCCAAGTTTTCCCCGCGTGAGCGGGGATGAGCCCGCGCCCGAGTGGGCGCAGTTCGTTGATCGTGAGTTTTCCCCGCGTGAGCGGGGATGAGCCCGGCTATCAATCCGACCCAGCTCACTATCCAAGGTTTTCCCCGCGTGAGCGGGGATGAGCCCTGCCTGATCCTGACCGGGCGGCAGGGACTGGGGTTTTCCCCGCGTGAGCGGGGATGAGCCCGCCGCCGTCATGTCCTACCCGTCCATGCTGAAGTTTTCCCCGCGTGAGCGGGGATGAGCCCCTGAATAGGCCGCACGCGCCCGCCCGGACGCTGTTTTCCCCGCGTGAGCGGGGATGAGCCCATGAGGCGCTCCGGCTGCGTGCTGCCTGGGTCGTTTTCCCCGCGTGAGCGGGGATGAGCCGGGCGTGTCATCCTTGGAGACCAGGAACAGGTCGTTTTCCCCGCGTGAGCGGGGATGAGCCCCATCCAGCCACGAGGCAACCTCCACCGTCCCAGTTTTCCCCGCGTGAGCGGGGATGAGCCCTCCAGGACCCACTCGGGGAGGCCGCGAGCGCCGTTTTCCCCGCGTGAGCGGGGATGAGCCCAGGGTGTCCGCGCACCCGAAAAACGAGGCCGTGTTTTCCCCGCGTGAGCGGGGATGAGCCCTCCAGGACCCACTCGGGGAGGCCGCGAGCGCCGTTTTCCCCGCGTGAGCGGGGATGAGCCCGATATCGCCCACGACGCTGATCGGGGCACCATGTTTTCCCCGCGTGAGCGGGGATGAGCCCCAGACGCTTCGTCCAGGATGAAAGTCTCCCACGTTTTCCCCGCGTGAGCGGGGATGAGCCCTGCGGGCTAACGGCTTCGAGGTCGGCGTCGAGGTTTTCCCCGCGTGAGCGGGGATGAGCCCCGGCACGAAATGCCGGTTGGGTACCCAACCGGGTTTTCCCCGCGTGAGCGGGGATGAGCCGGCTGCGATCAGCAACATGTCGACGAGCGACTGGTTTTCCCCGCGTGAGCGGGGATGAGCCCTGAAATGTCCCGCTGGCGTGGCGCGTGTCTGTGTTTTCCCCGCGTGAGCGGGGATGAGCCCATGACGCCCCAATCCAAGCAGGCCGCCAGGGTGTTTTCCCCGCGTGAGCGGGGATGAGCCGCCAAGGTCCAGGATCGCCTGGTTGAATTCCTGGTTTTCCCCGCGTGAGCGGGGATGAGCCCGAGACGAACGTCAAGCCCTACTACGATTACCCGTTTTCCCCGCGTGAGCGGGGATGAGCCGCCAAGGTCCAGGATCGCCTGGTTGAATTCCTGGTTTTCCCCGCGTGAGCGGGGATGAGCCCGAGACGAACGTCAAGCCCTACTACGATTACCCGTTTTCCCCGCGTGAGCGGGGATGAGCCCGAGGTGGAGGCCTCGTGGCGCAACATCATCGTGTTTTCCCCGCGTGAGCGGGGATGAGCCCCGTGGCCATAGGTGGACACGCCGCCCGTATCCGTTTTCCCCGCGTGAGCGGGGATGAGCCCCACGCGCCGGAGTACTCCTGGCCGATCACCTTGTTTTCCCCGCGTGAGCGGGGATGAGCCCGAGAAGGGCCGGGCCGGGTGGCGCATCCCCGCGTTTTCCCCGCGTGAGCGGGGATGAGGCTGGGATCGTCCTCGGTGATGGTGAGCGCCACACGTTTTCCCCGCGTGAGCGGGGATGAGCCCGGGGGGCCGGGGTTGCCGGGAGGGTCACCGACGTTTTCCCCGCGTGAGCGGGGATGAGCCCCAACGGTTCGGGCGGCGCTCGCTGCTCTTGCGGTTTTCCCCGCGTGAGCGGGGATGAGCCCCGTGGCCGTAGGTGGACACGCCGCCCGTGTCGGTTTTCCCCGCGTGAGCGGGGATGAGCCCGACAGGCGACCGTCGCGCCCCGCCCTCACCTGGTTTTCCCCGCGTGAGCGGGGATGAGCCCTCCTATCCGATGTGGGCGGCGACCCAGCGCCGGTTTTCCCCGCGTGAGCGGGGATGAGCCCTAAACGCAGAATCTGCGGGGGAGCCAAGGAGTGTTTTCCCCGCGTGAGCGGGGATGAGCCGTCGGTCTCGATGGCCTGGACATCCACGCCGCCGTTTTCCCCGCGTGAGCGGGGATGAGCCCGCGCGGGCGAACGCCTCGGCGAGGAGGCCGGCGTTTTCCCCGCGTGAGCGGGGATGAGCCCCGCACCCGTGGTCCGCGCACCTGTATACGTCGGTTTTCCCCGCGTGAGCGGGGATGAGCCCGCCAACGGCACGGGCGCAGCGAACATCCACGTGTTTTCCCCGCGTGAGCGGGGATGAGCCCACTGCCTGTACTTTGTCCATTGCTTCGGCGGAGTTTTCCCCGCGTGAGCGGGGATGAGCCCCACCGGATGAGGGCAGCGCCTGCGCCGTCCTTGTTTTCCCCGCGTGAGCGGGGATGAGCCGTCGCGGGCGACGAGGAAGTCACGCCGCGCCCGGTTTTCCCCGCGTGAGCGGGGATGAGCCCCCAGGGAGCACGCAGCAGCTTCTCGGCTGGTTGTTTTCCCCGCGTGAGCGGGGATGAGCCCAAGTAATGGCCGGAGAAACCGTCATCACTGTCGTTTTCCCCGCGTGAGCGGGGATGAGCCCCCTCAGTCTCTCCCGCTCGACGGTCGAGCGCCGTTTTCCCCGCGTGAGCGGGGATGAGCCCATTGACCGGACGTGCAGGCAGCGTCAGGTAATGTTTTCCCCGCGTGAGCGGGGATGAGCCGCAGCTCATTGGCAATGGTGAGGCGGGACTTGCGTTTTCCCCGCGTGAGCGGGGATGAGCCCCTCGCGGCTGGGGTGCGTGCGCCGATCTCGGCGTTTTCCCCGCGTGAGCGGGGATGAGCCCAACTTATCGGCCGCGTCATCCAGCAACGACGCGTTTTCCCCGCGTGAGCGGGGATGAGCCCCGTGGCCGTAGGTGGACACGCCGCCCGTGTCGGTTTTCCCCGCGTGAGCGGGGATGAGCCCGCGTACCATCCGTACACGATCTCGAGGCGAAGCGTTTTCCCCGCGTGAGCGGGGATGAGCCCGAGTATCAAGAGTTAGGCACGTTGCTTGGTGCGTTTTCCCCGCGTGAGCGGGGATGAGCCCGCGCCTCGGAACCTCATACCGCGGCGTGCGTTGTTTTCCCCGCGTGAGCGGGGATGAGCCCATCATTGTCGAGCATGATGTTGCACGCGCCGAGTTTTCCCCGCGTGAGCGGGGATGAGCCCGCGAAGCGCCTCACGCACGACGGCAACCAAGAGTTTTCCCCGCGTGAGCGGGGATGAGCCTAGCGGCGTCGGAGCTGGTAATCATGCCTGTTCGTTTTCCCCGCGTGAGCGGGGATGAGCCGGACTCGACTGTACGCAAGTGGCAGCAGCGAGGGTTTTCCCCGCGTGAGCGGGGATGAGCCCTTCGTTGAGAGGCGTGCTCGCCCCCCCTCGCGGTTTTCCCCGCGTGAGCGGGGATGAGCCCCCACGCCCACTCCTGACCCAGATAGGACCCATGTTTTCCCCGCGTGAGCGGGGATGAGCCGTCACGGCGCGCCCTGCACTCGCCAGCCACGGGGTTTTCCCCGCGTGAGCGGGGATGAGCCGCCAACGACGGAATCATGGGCCTACCCCGCACAGTTTTCCCCGCGTGAGCGGGGATGAGCCCGCTGGCGCAGCTCAGTCGCGTGCGCGCTGATGGTTTTCCCCGCGTTAGCGGGGATGAGCCCGCATCGCTGACTCGTTCTGGCATCCGGATAACGTTTTCCCCGCGTGAGCGGGGATGAGCCCCCGATGCTCATCGACTTGAGGACGCCGTCGCGGTTTTCCCCGCGTGAGCGGGGATGAGCCGTGGGCGATACGCTCCTTGTCGAAACCGCGTATGTTTTCCCCGCGTGAGCGGGGATGAGCCCGTCGGCGTCGCTGACGCGCCCCAAGCTCGCACGTTTTCCCCGCGTGAGCGGGGATGAGCCGCAACCGCGCGGGCATACCTGACGCTTAATAGCGTTTTCCCCGCGTGAGCGGGGATGAGCCCGGGACCATTGGATGGGGCATCAAGTGGATTGCGTTTTCCCCGCGTGAGCGGGGATGAGCCGCGCTGCGACGCAGCAGCCACGAGAAGCTGTTTGTTTTCCCCGCGTGAGCGGGGATGAGCCTCAGATCGCCGCAGCCATTCCCGGCGCCTCCGGGTTTTCCCCGCGTGAGCGGGGATGAGCCCTCAAACGTTGAGCCCTTTTCGTCGCCCGCCTCGTTTTCCCCGCGTGAGTGGGGATGAGCCCCCAGCGTGTGATTCGGGTTGAAATCTAGGGTGGTTTTCCCCGCGTGAGTGGGGATGAGCCCGAGGTGCACTCATTCCGTGAGGGAAACACTCGGTTTTCCCAGCGTGAGCGGGGATGAGCCCGGACGCGCCCATGCGACCACTCGCCGCCGGTTGTTTTCCCCGCGTGAGCGGGGATGATCCGTGGAAGGAGCTCTCTCGTAAGAATGAGTCTCGGTTCTCCCCGCGTGAGTGGGGATGAGCCCGCGAAACTGAACACGGGCGGTGTGGATATCCAGTTTTCCCCGTGTGAGCGGGGATGAGGCCCTACAGGAAGCCGCATAACGGCTGCGCATTTTAAGCGTCTGAGTTTCGGAGCGCAGCTCAATACGAGGCCGGGGCTGAGTGCGTCAGATGCTTTCCCTCAAGCGGAGAATGGGACGGTCAGGCCCCGCGTCGGCGAGCGGCTACCGCCAGTGCACCCAGCAGGCTCAGCATGCCGACGTCAGCGAGGATGCCAGCCATGTCGGCATCAGTGCAAGCCAGCTGCTTCGGCTTGGGAGTCGGAGGCGCGGGAGTCGAAGGCGTCGCTGTGGCCAGGGGAGTGGCCGAGCTCGGTGTCGATGGAGTCGATGGAGTTGGTGTGGCCGATGGTGTCGGTTCAGCCGAAGGAGTCGGCGTGACTGCGGGGTAAGCGTCGGGGGTTTTGCACTACTTGAAGCCCTCTGTCTGCGTGTCGTCGGCGTGTCGGACCCTCATGTAGTGCAATTCCCCCGTTTGGTGGCGGTGGTGCTGTGACTTGAGGCGGTGTGCTCGCCAAAGTGCAGACCCATTGGGTGAAAGCAGTAAAAAATAGGCCGTTGCGGCTGAATGGGTATGCACTTTGGCGGATTCGGCGCCGGTCATGGTGCGCGCAGGTGGGCTGATGCTCCGGTGGGTGAGTGCGCGCATCCTGGGGTCCGCGCCGACGTTACTCGCAGGCGACCCCATCGTTGTCGCGGTCCAGATTCGAGCTGTAACCAGGGTCTCCGCGGTAAAGGGGAGCTGCACCTGCTTCGCGAGCCTGCTTGCAACTCGAGAAGCGGACAGGAGCCGGAGTGGGCTTGGGTGCTGGAGCCGGGGGAGCGGGCTCTTCAGCAGGTTCCTCCTCGGGCTCGACGACGGGCTCCTCCGCGACAGGCTCAGGCTCCGCCGTCTCCTCGGGGGTCGGGCTCGCGTCATCCGACGCCTCGGAAGGCGTCTCGGACGGAGTCGACACTAATCCTGCGATCTCGCTCTTCGTGACCGTCAGGGTGATCGTCTGTGTCGTCGGAATATCGCTGCCCTGAGCGTCCTGCTCCGTGACCTTGTAGCCGTCCTCGTAGTGCGACTCGGTGATCGACATTCCGTGGTCGTCGACGACCGCGAGTTCCTTGTATCCGGCATTCTCAAGACGCTCGACCGCCTTTGGTAGGGCATCGCCGACCACGTTGGGCACATATGGATCACAGGCGCTCAGCGCGCCCATTACTGCACATGTGCCAACGAGCATAGCCACGAGACGCTTCCATACCGACATTGGTACCCCTCCTATTGGGCAAGAAAATGTGTGTGACAACACGTATCGTTAGTCGGTATCCTATAGGAGTTGAGGGATTGGCGGGTAATTATGGGTGTGAGTGTCAACGATGCGCAGGCCTGAGGGTGAAGCGCATTCGCGGCTTATAGGCCAAAACGTGTTGGTTTCGGTTTAGTAGGTTTCGTGCCAGGTTCC
>ERZ773074.704-NODE-704-length-13822-cov-43.357594_pt1 | contig 13822 bp, 14 predicted proteins | sample MGYA00580615_ERZ773074 | MGnify/ENA primary metagenome ERZ773074 (study PRJEB29015, sample SAMEA2738126) | human oral metagenome | biome: human oral; feature: human-associated habitat; material: saliva | place: China | collected 2160 ...
ATTATCAGTACTTGAAGCGTCACGGCCTACTAGACGCAACGGGTAAGCCCCTCCCAGATGCAGACATTGAACGCATTCTCGCAGAACGCGGCGGAGACACATTCTGATAACTGTTCTGTCAGGCCCCCGCATTCCTGAACAAGGCCGACGTCACCAAACCGCAACGGGCCGCCGTGACAACGACGAACGGGCGCGCGGCCGGGAATCCCGGCGCCGCGCACCCGCCTCGCTCAGGTGGAGGCCCGTCAGGCGGCCGCCACGTCGAGGGTCTTGGCGACGCCCGCCAGGACCGCGCCCACGATGACCAGGGCGACGCCGATGATGGTCCAGCGCAGCTCCTTGCGCGTGCGGGTCTCGTGGAGCCACAGGATACCCAGCGGCGTGGAGATCAGGATTCCCAGCTGGGAGAGCGTGAAGCCGGTGCCCGCCCCCAGGTTGTTGGAGTTGAGCTGAAGGAGCAGGATCGCGGTGCCCCACAGGACGCCGTTGAAAATCGAGGGAACCATGCGGCGGTGACGCAGCGAATCCTCAGGGTCGACGCCGCCGCGCCCCTGGATCGCGAAGAAGATCGCGCAGTACACGGTGTAGCCGATCGCTTGAGGCAGCAGGAACTCGGCGGGCTGGATGCCGAACCACTTGATGATGAGCGGGAAGGCCACGAGGCCCAGCGTCGAGGTCGTCAGCAGGAAGGCGCCGCGCTTCCAGTCGAGGGAAGCAGCGTCCGAGCCGGACTCGGAGCGCGACAGGAACCAGATGCCGACGATGAGGACGGCGATGGCGGCGAGGCCGTAGGGCAGCGCCCCGCCGTGGAGCCACTCGCCGAAGATCGCGATGCCCGCCAGGGACATGAGGACCAGCTGACCGCCGGTCGACAGCGGCATCGTGCGGCTCATGCCGAGGACCGAGTAGGAGCGCAGCTGGTCGCACACGCCGACGCCCAGGAGCAGGCCGGTCAGGAAGGAGACGCCCATGTTGAGGGGCGTCCACGCGGGGTGCAGGAAGGGGGTGGCGACGGCGGCCATGAGCAGGCCGCCGAGGACGGCGCCCATGACTCGCTGGCGGTCCGAGCCGCCGGTCTTGCCCATGAGCGTCGTGGCGACGCCAAAGAAGACAGAGGGCAAGATGCCGATAAGGATCGTGGACAGGGTCATGTGCGCACCTCCTGGGGTGGTCGCGGCCCCGATTGACGAGGCCGGAGCTTGCTTGTGTTGTTGAGCGCGGCGGGCTGGCCGCCACCTCTTCCACGCTAGTCGAAACCTGCCCCACCTGTGCACAGCCAATCACGGTTTTGGCTACTGTTTCACAGGCTCACCGTCAATCCGTTCACCGGATCAGCTCTCATCAATGGTGCAGCACACTCAGGTGTGGGTGACCGCTGCCCAGCCACACAATGCGACCCGGGCCTCGTCCCTGGATGAGGAACGAGGCCCGGGAACGTTCACGGGGCTTCAGCCTGGCGTCAGGCTATAGGGCGAACAAAATGCGGAAGAGACGCGCACAGCCCTTGTAAGAAAACCGCCTAGACTACTTATTGGGAGCGAAAGTGATTTGACCGGGGCGAATGAGAGGCAGTAGAACTGCCGTGCCGGTAACCCGCGTGGTCAAATCACTGAGGGCTTCACGAACGTAAGGAAACGCCGCCATGAGCGCAACTCTCGATGCAAAGTCAGCAGACGCTTCGGGGGAGAGAACAAACTCCTGACACCCCTCATAGTAGGCAATGACAGCGATAACAGCCTGCCACTGCGTAGCCTTAAACTGGAACTCAAATCGCGTTCCGAAACGTTTGCCTTCGTGGCGAGTGCCGAGCATGCAGTTGATCTCGATCGGCGTAGGCTCACTACCTTCAAGATCGGAACCAGCCTGGGGAGCATCATCCACAAGATCAATCGACAGGCGATCAAAGCGAATGTCCACAAGTTGGAGTTTCGCAGTTGCAAGCATCTCTTCGACGCTTACCAAGAGGGGCACATCAGACATGAGCTGGCTCCTGCGTAATACTCCAGTCGTCGGTGACCGCCTGCGTCTTACGCGAGGGTGCAGGCACACGAACAGTTGCCTGGGCGGCTCCGGTCATCTGCCACGTAGCGGGCACGCCGTCACCACAGTCATCGACAACCTTGATGTCGAGGAGCACATTGACGGCCATCGCGTACCGGATGATGGATGACACAGTCGGGTTAGCGTCATAGCGCTCAAACGCAGCGACCGTAGGCTGACTGACGCCCATACGCTCGGCGACAGTCTGCTGGCTGAGCTTATGCTCCTTGCGGAGCCTTACCAAACCCTCGAGAAGACGATCCCTCGCATCGACCAGCAGATCTGCGCGGCGCTCAAGGCTCTCATCACTCACTGAAGTCATAGATTAAACTATATAAACCTGAGCATAGGAGTCAATCCCTGAGGAATTAACTTCGCGAACATCAATGTCCCGCCAGCGAATTTCGAAGAGAGTAACACCGCCACGCAGAGATTTCAGTTCTCCCGGTGGTCGAAGTTTGCCTTGTGCGGCTTTTTCAAGGCGCTTTCTAAAACTCGCGCGGATCATCGCCTCTTGGTACGGATTCCAGCGACGGTTCGTTGGCTCCTTGATGGCCGCCATAAGAGCATTTACAGCTAAGCTGATGTGCTCTTGAGCCGTTCCATTACCGCCGCCATACCAATAGAAGTCCGCAGGCAGGTCGAGACATGCATTCGACCTGGAGGAATTATCTGCGACACTCATGAACTCCATGGTAGCCGGGTGGTATTGAATTGTGAGCGCGCATGCCGTAGACGGCTTGCCTCGTACAACACGCAAGGGGAACTCACAGTCACCCCCCGAGCATGAGGAAACTGACTCCTGTCCACACGACGCAGCCCGGGCCTCGTCCCTGGATGAGGAACGAGGCCCGGGAACGTTCACGGGGCGCCCACCCCGCGCGGGTGGCTATTCCACGGTCACGGACTTGGCGAGGTTGCGCGGCTGGTCGACGTCCAGCCCCTTGACTGTGGCGAGTTCGCACGCGAAAATCTGCAGCGGCACGACGGTCAGGAGTGGCGCGTACAGGGTTGGCACGGGGGGCACACGGAAGACGACCTCTGCGAACTCGTCGACGGAGGTGTCTCCTTCCTCGGCGACGACGATCGTGCGGGCGCCGCGGGCGCGCACTTCAGCAATGTTGGCCAGGACCTTGCCGTGCAGCTCGGGGCGACGCGGCGTGGGAACGATGACGAGGACCGGCTGCCCCTCGTCCACCAGGGCGATGGGGCCGTGTTTGAGTTCTCCGGCGGCGAAGCCTTCGGCGTGAATGTAGCAGATTTCCTTGAGTTTCAGCGCCCCTTCGAGGGCGACAGGGAAGCCGACGTGGCGGCCCAGGTAGATGACAGAGGTCGCGTCTTGCATCGTGCGGGCGAACTGGCGGACCGTCTCTCCGTTCTCCAGGATACGGGCGATGGCGTCAGGTACGCGGGCGAGTTTGTCCATGTAGTCGGCAATCTCATCGGCGTACTTGTTGCCGCGCACCTGCGCCAAGTACAGGCCCAAGATGTAACATGCAGCGACTTGCGCGGTAAAGGCCTTCGTGGAGGCGACAGCGATTTCGGGACCCGCGTGGGTGAGGATCACAGCGTCCGACTCTCGTGAGATCGTTGAGCCGGGCGTGTTGACGATGGCGACGACCTTCGCTCCCTGTTCGCGGGCATGACGGATCGCCTGAATGGTGTCCATGGTTTCGCCGCTCTGGGAGATGGCGACGACCAGCGTTTTCTCGCCGACGACCGGGTCGCGGTAACGGAATTCGCTGGAGAGCTCGACCTCGACGGGGATGCGGCACCAGTGCTCAATGGCGTAGCGGGCGACTTGTCCCGCGTAAGAGGCGGTGCCACAGCCGATCATGATGACCTTGTCGACTGAGCGCAGAACGTGCTCAGGGATGCGCACCTCGTCCAGGGCCAGGTGGCCGTGGGAGTCGATACGGTCAGCCAGTGTCGCGCGCACGGCGTCGGGCTGCTCGTGGATTTCCTTCTCCATGAAGGTCGGCCAGCCGTTCTTGGTGGCGCGATCCGAAGAGAAGTCAACCTCGTACTCCTTAAGGGCAACGGGACTTCCGTCGGGGTCGATGACGGTCACGTCGGTCGCGGATACGACGACGACCTGATCCTGACCGATCTCGACGGCGCGGTTCGTGTGCTCAACGAAGGCCAGCACGTCGGAACCCAGGAAGTTCTCTCCCTCGCCCAGGCCGATAACCAGCGGGGAGGAGCGGCGGGCAGCGACGATGACGTTCGGCGACTGGTTGGAGACAACCAGTAGCGTGAACGTGCCGTGCAGCTGTTCGGTGACCGCGCGCATCGCACCAACGAGTCGGCGGGCGACCTCCTCGTCGACACCAGTTAGTCCGGCGACCGGCCCCAGGTACGAGGCCGGGGTAACGTCGTCGTAAGCGCGCGCCAACAGGTGGACGACGACCTCGGTGTCGGTCTCGGAGGCGAAAGCCTCGCCGTCAGCGATAAGGGCTGCGCGCAGGATGTCCGCGTTTTCGATGATGCCGTTATGCACGAGCGCGAAGCGCCCGTCGGGACTCATCTGGGGGTGAGCGTTAGCGACCGTGGGGCGCCCGTGGGTGGCCCACCGCGTGTGCCCGATGCCGGCAATCGCGTCGATGGGACCATCCGCGTCGACTTCCTCGATCAGGTTCACGAGCTTGCCGACCGCGCGGCGCACGTACAGGCCGCTGTCGGAGGCAAGGGCGATACCCGCCGAGTCATAACCGCGATACTCCAGGCGTGCCAGCCCGCCGAGGACTACCTCACGACTGCGCTGGGACGCCTTACATCCAATATGTCCAACAATTCCGCACATGCCTCTAATTCCAACACATCCGCCCCCACTCGGCATCACGAACGTGTGTCGCTTCACGTGACGCACGTGTGTTGCACATGGCGCGCGCAGGGGCACAAGTGAGGGACAATAAGCCCGTGAGCACCACTGACGCTTCCTCGCCCAACGCAGCCCCGGCCTCGTCGGAAACAACCCCGAACGTGGGATGGCGAGCAAACCCCAGCCCCTACGCGCGCTTCGACCGACGCACCTGGGACGCCCTAGCGGACCGCACTCCCCTGCCACTGACGCAAGACGACATCGATCAGATCGCGTCCCTCGGCGACCCCATCGACATGACCGAAGTCAACGCGATCTACCGACCACTGTCCGCTCTTCTCCAGCTTTACATCGACGGGCGCAAGCGCATCTCAGCGGAGCGCCACGCATTCCTGGGCGAACCCGACGCCCACTCCACACCCTTCGTCATCGGCATCGCCGGGTCGGTTGCAGTCGGCAAGTCCACCGTCGCGCGTCTCCTCCAGCTCCTCCTCTCTCGTTGGGACTCCACCCCGCGGGTCGACCTAGTGACAACCGACGGTTTCCTCTACCCCAACCGTACTCTCCAGGAACGCTCACTGATCGCCCGCAAAGGATTCCCCGAATCCTACGACCGCGCCGCTCTCATCTCCTTTCTCGCAGCCGTCAAAGCGGGGAAGCCTCACGCGAAGGCACCCGTCTACTCCCACGTCACCTACGACATCGTACCCGGCACCTCCATCGACGTGGACCGGCCCGACATTCTCATCGTCGAGGGCCTCAACGTCCTCCAACCCCCGCGCTCGACGCCCGGTTCCATCTCGGTTGCCGTCTCCGACTACTTCGATTTCTCCATCTACGTCGATGCCGACGAGTTGCACATCGAACAGTGGTACGTCGACCGCTTCCTGAAACTGCGCGCAACCGCTTTCTCACGCGAGGACTCCTTCTTCAAAACATACGCATCCCTGACCGACACCGAAGCCGTGTCCACCGCCCACATGGTGTGGAACGCGATCAACCTGCCAAACCTTCGCGAAAACATCCAGCCCACCCGCGAGCGCGCCACACTCATCTTCACCAAGGGCGCCAACCACCGAGTCGAATCCCTCGCGATCCGCAAGGACTAACCCTCATCTACAGTGCCCGCGGGCGCACTGTAGAATCGGACCATGGAGCGACCGGAACTCGTCGAACACACCTTATCCTTCCTCATCCGGCGACTGCACGACGCCGGAATCGAGGCAACTGCGACCGTCGACCCGACGACGGACCAGTCGGCGCTGGTGCTCGAAGATGGCGGCCTCCTAAGCGTCGAAAACCTCGTCAACGAACTCGCAGTGTCGGCCCCTGCCACGCACACGGAACGGATCGAACGCTGGGTTGCCTTCGTCATCGAGTTTGGCCGCGTCACCAAGACGCCGATCACTGACCCCGACGAATTGCGTGGGCGCGTGCGCACCCGCATCCTCGCCCCGGATCTAGCCGCCAATACTCACTTCAGTTACACGCGTCCCTTCCCCGGCGGCCTCGCTCTGGGCCTGTGCCTCGACTTCCCGAGCACGGTCACCACAATCACGGATAACGAACTCGCGCAACTCCCCCTGTCAGCAGACGAACTCTTTCACTACGGCCAGATCAACACCGACAACGAACCCATCGACGAGTCCGCTTGCGCGGGTCCCTTCACCGGAATCGCCGGGGAATCGCTGTTCATCGCATCGAAAGCTGCACACGTCGCCAACCTGGTCGCAACACTGCACATCAACGCACCCCACGGCTTGTTCCTATCGATCCCCGAACGCTCTGTCCTCCTGTACGCGCCCGCCGACCCTTCCTCCATCACCCAGCAGTACCTTCGCCTCCTCGACTATCTTCGCATAGACTTCATGCGGCGATTCCAAGCCACCCCTTCGCACACGCTCAGCAAGGACCTGTTCTACTGCGCTCCCGACGGCGAGTTCGGTGTCATCACCCGTGGCAACCACCCCGACGTTCAGGAGCTTTTCACGACCCCAAATCTGGCCGCGGACCGGCTCGTGGAGCTTGCCGTGAAAAACATGAACTTCTTCGATGGTTTCCGCTCCCGCTTCTACCCCTCGAACATGTCCTGACGGCCAACGCGTTGGTATCAACGGCGACGAGAGGGACAACGCCCACACGATACGCGGTGGGCGGGCGCCAACCGGCACCCGCCCACCGCGCTGTAGAAAAGCAACGCTTACAGCGACAAATTCTCCTTGACGACGTCAGCCAGCGAGCTAGCCACGGCGTCAGCTTCTTCCTGAGTGGCAGCCTCAACCATGACGCGCACGAGAGGCTCCGTGCCCGAGGGACGCAGGAGCACACGTCCCGTCTCACCAAGACGCGCCTCAGCAGCAGCCACAGCATCAGCTACAGCCTGGTTCGTGGCAGCAGCGCCACGATCGACGCCGCCAACGTTAATGAGGGTCTGAGGCAGTCGCTTGACGAAAGACGTGAGATCAGCCAGTGAACGACCTGACTCCTTGACCATACGCGACACAAGCAGAGAAGAGAGAATACCGTCACCGGTTGTCGCATGGTCGCGGGCGATGATATGCCCAGACTGCTCCCCGCCGAGACAATACCCGGATGCCAGCATCTCCTCCAGCACGTAGCGGTCACCGACACCCGTCTGCACGGTCCTGATACCCGCCTCACGCATCGCGATCAGCAGGCCCAGGTTGCTCATGACGGTCACGACCAGCGTGTCCTTCGCGAGGGCACCGCGGCTACGCGCGTTCACGGCCAGAGCACCCATGATCTTGTCGCCGTCAATGAGATGACCCTCGTGGTCGACAGCCAGACACCGATCCGCATCCCCGTCGTACGCGACACCGAAGTCGCATCCCGACTCCACCACCGCTGCCTGCAATCCTTCGGGGTGAGTAGAACCGGCATTCAGGTTGATGTTGCGTCCGTCCGGGGACGCATTGATGACAGTGATGTCCGCGCCGAGTTCACGGAACACAGCCGGAGCAAACTCGTACGCAGCGCCATTCGCGCAGTCAATGGCGATCTTCACGCCACGCAGGTCCGTGCCAATCGCCTTAATCAGGTGTTCAAGGTAGGACTCGCGAGCCCACGCGTGGTTCGCATTAACGTCCCCCACGGAAGCGCCAGTCGGACGATCCCACTGCACGCCCACGAGCGCCTCGATCTGGTCCTCAACCGCATCGGCGAGCTTGTAGCCACCGTGAGCGAAGAACTTGATGCCGTTGTCCTGCATCGGATTATGAGACGCCGAAATCATGACACCCAGGTCCACAGTGTCCTCGGTGGCTGTCAGATGCGCGACGGTCGGCGTGGTAACAACACCAATACGCGTCACATCCATGCCAGCGCTCGCCAGACCCGCCGCAAGAGCATGGTCAAGGAACTCGCCAGAAATACGCGTATCACGACCAATGATCGCCCGTGGCTTCGAACCGTCCGCTCGCGCCCTCCCACCGAACTGGCGGGCAGCTGCCTCGCCAAGCTGCAGCGCGAGTTCCGCTGTAATGTCAACGTTCGCCAGTCCTCGCACGCCATCCGTGCCGAACATCCTGGGCATAGCTTCTCCGTTCAGTGGGTCATACGACTGCACTAAGAGTACCGCGACTACGCTCACTCATTCACACGAGGCCAGCGCACGGACAGGAAAGGCATGCATCCCACGGCACACAGATGGGCAAACGAAAGCCGCGCCCCGCTGTCGCGGGGCGCGGCCAACGCAACGGTTGCCCGATACGATCAGCGCTTCGAGAACTGCGAAGCCTTGCGGGCCTTCTTCAGGCCAGCCTTCTTACGCTCGGTGGCGCGGGCGTCGCGTGTCAGGAAGCCAGCCTTCTTCAGGGCCGGACGGTTCGCGTCGCGGTCAATCTCGTTGAGTGCGCGCGACACGCCGAGGCGCAGAGCACCGGCCTGGCCGGAGACGCCGCCACCGTTGATGCGGGCAACGACGTCGAAACGACCGTCAATGTCGAGCAGCACGAAAGGCGACTTCACCAGCTGCTGGTGCAACTTGTTGGGGAAGTAATCCTCGAGGGTGCGACCGTTGATGGTCCACTTGCCGGAGCCAGGAACCAAACGAACGCGGGCGACGGCCTCCTTGCGGCGACCCAGGCCCGCGCCGGGCGCAGTGATGGACTGGCCGGCACCCGCGGGGGCCGACTCGGTCTCGGACGTGTAAGAGCTGGGGACGACTTCCTCATCCAGCTCAGCGGAAACGATGGTCTCAGCCACGGTTCTCCTCAGTGTAAAAGGTGCTCAGCGACCACAGGTCACTGCGCGACCTGGGTCAGTTCATAGGGAACCGGCGACTGGCCGGCATGGGGGTGCTCCGGGCCAGCGTAGACGTGCAGCTTCTTGAACTGCGCGCGGCCGAGGGAGTTGTGAGGAAGCATGCCCTTAACAGCCTTCTCAACGGCGCGCTCGGGCGCCGCGGCGAGGAGGTCACGGTAGGCGGTCGCGGTCAGGCCACCGGGACGACCGGAGTGGCGGTACGCCATCTTCTGGTCGAGCTTCTTGCCGGTCAGGGCAACCTTGTCCGCGTTGATAATGATGACGTAGTCGCCCATGTCCATATGAGGGGCAAACGTCGGCTTGTGCTTCCCACGAAGGAGGGCAGCGGTCTGGGCTGCCAGGCGACCGAGGACGACGTCAGTGGCATCAATGACGTACCACTTCTTGTCCGCGTCCCCAGGCTTGGGTGAATAGGTGCGCACGGGCGTAACCTTCAATTCTTGTTGGTCATGGGACGCCGCGCCGGTTTTTCCGGGGGCATCCGCGATGAAACGGTTCGCGCGAGGCGTCGGCGAGCGCTCCTAGCGAGTGGGAGACACCAGGTACTCTGCCAACGCACAGCACTTGCCATATTATCGGCACGTGGGCCAACGGTCAAAGCACGTCGGCTACTGTGTCACATTCCTCAGCCGCCGTCGCCGCAGCAGCTGTCGCGCCTCGCACGGGTCTGGAGCGCACGCGCACCCCACTGGGAGGGATCGGGGTAGTCGACGCCTTCAAGTGTGAGCCCATGGGCTGGGGCAACCGGCGCAGCCTCACGACGCGAGCAGGCACGCAGGATCCGCGCCGGATAGCCGACATCACACGCCCCCTGCCCGACGGGGAGGAGCGCCCCCACGAGCGAACGGACCATCGAGTGACAAAAGGCGTCGGCCTCGACGGTGAAGACGAGGGTCCCCTCGAAGTCGCGCTCGGCACGCAGCGTGCGCAGCGTTCGGATCGTCGTGGCCCCCTCACGCGGACGACAGAACCCCAGAAAGTCGTGTTCCCCGAGGAGGGCAGCCCCCGCCTCGTTCATGGCGTCCTCATCAAGGGCACTATCAACCCACAGGCGATCCCACCTGCTCAGCGGTTCAGGTCGATCAGACACACGGTACGCGTAGCGACGTCCGAGCGCACTGAAGCGCGCGTCAAAGCTCGGATCAACCACACAAACCGAGTAGATGCGCACGTCGCAGGTGCCGTGTGCAACGGCCACGCCGCGCGCACGCGCACGCTCCCCGTAGCGCCCCGAGAGGATCTTATTGAGGCGACGCACCAGTAACGAGGCCGTGGCCTCCTCCCCGCCCGGTCCACGCCGAGGAACCAACCGCGCCCAGACCTCGTCGTCGACATCGAGGTGACAGACCTGGTGGCGCGCGTGCACACCCGCATCGGTGCGACCGGCGACCGTCGTCACGACGTCCTCGCGCGAGACCATCGCGAGCGCCGCCTCAATCTCACCCTGGACGGTACGCAGGCCAGGCTGGGCGGCCCACCCGCGAAAGTCCGTGCCGTCGTAGCCGAGGTCCAGGCGCAGGCGGCGAGCGCTCACAGCTCCCACGCCCGCACGCCGCCGATGATGCCCGCATCGTTAGGCACGACGATGACGTCCTCGCCCATCAGGCGCAGGTTCGAAGCCGTGATGCGCTTCGAGTTACCGCCACCCAAGTAGAGGCGATCCCACATATACATAGGACGCAAACCATCCACGACGCGACGAACCCGCCGCGACCAGTGCACGTCCCCCAGACGCAAACGCTCATGCTCACCAATGTAGTCGTCGTATGTTAAACCCCATCGAACCGGACCCTGCGACACCTCGACGTGGGGCGCCAACTGCCCCCCATCAAAAACCGCGTTACCCAAACCCGTGCCCAGCGTGATAATCATTTCCAGGCCCCGCCCCGTAATCGCACCGGCCCCCGCAACCTCAGCGTCGTTAAGAACCTTCGTGGGCAAACCAAGAGCCGCCTCAATGGCCCGGCCCATGTCGAAATGATCCCAACGCTCCACCAGCTCAGGCAAGACGCGCGACCGGGGACCATCACGCGTAATGTAGTGCGGCGTCGCAATAACGACACCGTGGCGAATCATGCCGGGCATCCCCATCGTCACGCGCGTCGCAGGAGGCAACACCTTCGCCAGACCGACGACGGTCTCAACAAGCAGCTCGGGGGGCAAAGGGTAGGGAGTGGGCACCCTGCGTGCCGGAGCCATCATGGTCCCACGTTCATCCACAACGGAACCCTTGATACCCCCGCCACCGCAGTCAATCGCCAACGTCATCTCGCGAGTCATGCCTTCAGGCTACCGGATACGACGAGGGCCGGGCACCCCGTTGGGGATACCCGACCCTGCGCTCGCGCAACTCAGTGACGAGTCGTCACTTCTCCTCGGCGGCCTGCTCGGCGGCATCTTCAGCCTTGCCGGCCTCCTCAGCGATTTCCTCAGCCTCGTTAGCCTTGGCCAGATCGCCGTCCTCACGGGCCTCTTCGGCGCGCTCGGCGGCAGCCTCAGCGGCCTCCTCGGCCTCAGCGGCAACCTCGGCCTCAGCGGCCTTTTCAGCCGTCTTCTCGGCCGCCTTGACGACGGCCTTCTTCTCAACCTTTTCCATGACGAGCTCGATGCGCATCAGAGGGGCGTTGTCACCCTTGCGGTTGCCGACGCGAATCAGACGGGTGTAACCGCCGGCACGTTCGGAATCCATGGCGGGAACCAGTTCCTCGAACAGGATCGCAACGATGCCCTTGTTCGGGATCTTCTTCAGGACCGTACGGCGAGCGTGCTGATCGCCGCGCTTGGCCTTCGTGATGAGCTTCTCGACGTAGGGGCGCAGCATCTTGGCCTTCGCCTCCGTGGTCGTGAGGCCGCGGTGTTCGATGAGCTGAGCCGCCAGGTTCGACAGAATCAGCTTCTGGTGTGCCGGGCTACCGCCCAGACGAGCACCCTTCTTGGGGGTGGGCATGTGTTTCTCCTACGGATTCAATGCGTCCATCGGACGCACGGGGTCAGATGGACTGGTCGTCCGAAAAGATCGCGGCGGACTCCGAGTCACCGAAGCTCGGCATCACCGAGTCCTTCAGCGTCATACCGAGAGCCGCAAGAGACTCCTTGATCTCTTCGATCGACTTGGTACCGAAGTTACGGATGTCGAGCAGGTCGGCCTCCGAATGTGCAACCAGCTCGCCGACGGTCAGGATACCGCGGCGACGCAGCGCGTTGTAGGAACGCGACTGCAGGTTCAGGTTCTCGATGGGGAGAGCCAGATCGGCCGCGAGGGTAGCGTCGGTGGTGGAGGGTCCCACCTCGATGCCTTCCGCTTCCTCGTTCAGTTCACGCATGAGGCCGAACAGCTCCACGAGCGTCTTGCCGGCCGAGGCCAGGGCGTCGCGCGGGGTAATGGCCGGCTTGGTCTCCACGTCGATGACGAGGCGATCAAAGTCGGTGCGCTGCTCGACACGCGTCGCCTCAACCTTGTAGGTCACCTTGACGACAGGCGAGTAGATCGAGTCAATCGGGATGCGAGAAATCTCGGCCTGCGGATCCTTATTCTGAGCTGCCGACACGTAGCCGCGGCCACGCTCAACGGTCAGCTCAATCTCCAGCTTGCCCTTCTCGTTAAGAGTGGCGAGGCGAAGCTCGGGGTTGTGGATTTCGACACCGGCGGGAGGCGTGATGTCTCCAGCGAGAACCTCACCGGGACCAGCCTTACGCAGGTACATGACGACAGGCTCGTCGTTCTCGCTGGATAAGACGATCTGCTTGATGTTCAGGATGATCTCAGCGACATCTTCCTTCACACCTTCGATCGTGCGGAACTCGTGGGGGACGCCATCGATGCGGATGGACGTCACCGCTGCACCCGGGATCGAGGACAGGAGGGTACGACGCAGGGAGTTACCCAGCGTGTAGCCGAACCCGGGCTCGAGGGGCTCCAGGGTGAAACGGGAGCGCAGGTCGCTGACCTTTTCTTCGGTCAGGATGGGTCGCTCTGCAATGAGCACGTCTATTCCTTTCTGACCGGTGCCCGCTATATGACACCGGGTATGGGAACCTGCATGAGCAGGCTAAGGGAGTGTGAACCGTAAGGTTCAGACGTGGGGAGGGCAGGACCCTCCCGTCCGCATGTCAGCCGCGGCGGCGCTTCGGCGGACGAGTGCCGTTGAAGGCCTGGGGCGTGACGTCCTGGATCGAACCGATCTCCAGGCCGGCGGCCTGCAGAGAACGGATCGCGGTCTCACGACCGGAACCAGGTCCCTTCACAAAAACGTCAACCTTCTTCATGCCATGCTCCTGGGCGCGGCGAGCCGCAGCCTCAGCCGCGAGCTGCGCGGCGAAGGGGGTGGACTTACGCGAACCCTTGAAACCAACCTGGCCGGAGGATGCCCAGGCGACAACCGCGCCCGTGGGATCCGTCAGGGAAACAATGGTGTTATTGAACGTCGACTTGATGTAGGCGTGGCCGTTGGTGACGTTCTTCGAAATCTTGCGACGCGGCTTGCGGGCACCGCCCGAGCGCGAGGTCTTTGCTGCTGCCATTTCTGGTTCAGTTCCTTCTTGTCGCGGAAAGCGTCCCCGAGGGGACGGACTCTCCTAGGCCTTACTTGGCCTTCTTCTTGCCTGCAACGGTGCGCTTGGGACCCTTGCGGGTACGCGCGTTGGTCTTGGTGCGCTGACCGTGGACCGGCAGGCCAC
>ERZ773074.706-NODE-706-length-13786-cov-19.098609_pt1 | contig 13786 bp, 9 predicted proteins | sample MGYA00580615_ERZ773074 | MGnify/ENA primary metagenome ERZ773074 (study PRJEB29015, sample SAMEA2738126) | human oral metagenome | biome: human oral; feature: human-associated habitat; material: saliva | place: China | collected 2160 ...
TGTTCTTGTACGTCCACTCCTTGGGGTGAGTGTCGTTCTTAATGGCTGCGTTCTCTGCCGGCAGGCCGAAGGAGTCCCAGCCAATCGGGTGCAGAACGTCGTAGCCGCACTGCTTGTAGTAGCGGGCGTTCATGTCACCAATGGCGAATGCCTCCGCGTGACCCATGTGCAGGTCACCGGAGGGGTAGGGGAACATATCCAGAACATACTTGCGGCCCTTGGTGGCGTCACCGGTGGGCTGGAAAACCTTCGTTTCGTCCCAGTAGGGGCGCCACTTGGCTTCCATAGCGCGGAAGTCGTACGCATTCTCGGTGCGTTCGGTCTCTACCTGAGCAGACACAGCGATTCCTTAAATAAAGACAGGTTGATAAAAACTTAACCCTCCAAGTGTAACGCGAAAGCGGCGACGGGATGGATCCGGGCCCGCACTGATTAGTCTGTGGACGAGCCGAGGATGCGCGAGGGGCCCGGCACACACCACCCTCCAGGGGCTTTTCAGGCTTCTCCCCTAAAATTAGGGGTGGGACTCTGCCCTCCCCGCACCCGACCCGCGAAAGGTACCCATGACCTCCACCGTTCCCTCGAACTCCCCCAACGCCTCGGTTCTCGAGGGCGTACCCGGCCCGCTCATTCCCGGCACCGGTCACGAGGCGCGCATCGGCGCGGATGCGCAGGCGGTCACGACCCGCTACTGGCAGTACGGCGAGGGTATGGGCTCCGGAAGCTTCCCCGAGGGGTGCTACCCCGTGCTACTCGTGCACGGTTTCCGCGGCGACCACCACGGCCTCGAAATCATCGCGAACTACCTGCTGAAGCTCATCCCGAACGTCAGCATCATCAGCCCCGACCTGCCCGGCTTCGGCCGCTCCGGCGACCTGCCCGAAAGCGCCCCGGACGAGGACAGCATCGACGCGTACGTGGCCTGGTTGCAGGATTTTGTGGAGCGCACCAACCCGCTCGGACTGCCGCTACACGTGGTCGGTCACTCCTTCGGTTCCATCCTCACCAGCGCCTTCGCGGCGGCGCACCCGACCTCGCTCGCGCGCCTCTCGCTCATCAACCCCATCAGCGAACCCGCCCTGGAGGGGCGTCAGCGCGTCACCTCGCGCCTGGCCTCGCTCTACTACCGCGCCGGCGCGGCACTACCCGAAAAGATTGGCTACCCGCTGCTGCGTTCCCAGCTGATTACCCGCCTCTCCAGCGAGGTCATGATGCGCACCAAGGACAAGGCGATGCGCCGCTTCATCAACGGCCAGCACGCCGCCTACTTCGGCTCCTTCGGCTCGCGCCGCGGGGTGCTCAGCGCCTACGAGGCGTCCATTGCACACACCGCCGCCGAGTACGCCGCCGCGATCCGGGTGCCGGTGCAGATGCTCGTCGCCGAAGACGACGACCTGGGCACCCCCGAAACGGCCCGCGCCATGTACGCGACGCTCGCCTCCCGCAACCTGCCCGCCCCATCGGCCGGCCCCCGCGAGCGCCTGGACATGATCCCCGAAGTCGGGCACCTTATCCACTACGAAACCCCTCGCCGCGCCGCGGAACTCATCGCCGATTTCGCCGCCGGCCGCTCAGGGAACGAGAAGTAAGGAACCAACATGAAACTCATGGTTGACGCCCGATACACCCGTATCGGCTTTCACGACGGCATCAGCCGCTACACCGCCTCCCTGCTGGGCGCGCTCAAAACCCTCATCGACACCGGTGACGAAGCCGCCGCCGACCTCGACCTGACCATGATCATTAGCGACGAGCGTCAGCTGGACATGCTGCCCGACCTGCCGCACGTGAAGATCTGCTCGCCCACCGGCCCGCTCGAACCGACCGCCGCGCTGCAGCTGAACAAGTACGCGCCGGACGTGGTGTTCTCCCCCATGCAAACCATCGGCTCCACCGGACGCAAGTTCAAGCTGATTCTCACCCTGCACGACCTGATCTACTATTCGCACCCGACCCCGCCCGGGTTCCTGCCCGCACCGGTGCGCGTGGGCTGGCGACTCTTCCACAAGACCTACACCCCGCAGCGTTTCCTGCTCAACCACGGCGACGCGGTGGTGACGGTTTCCGAGTCGACCGCCTCGCTGATTCGTGAGCACGAGCTGACCAGCAAGCCGCTGTTCGTGGTGCCCAACGCCCCGCAGCCCGGCAGCGTGGTCTCGCGCCAGACCGCCCTGGAGCGCGCCACCACCCGCGAGGAGCAGCCCGTCAAGCACCTGGTGTACATGGGTTCGTTCATGCCGTACAAGAACGTTGAAACCCTGCTGCTGGCGATGCGTTCCCTGCCGGATTACCGCCTGCACCTGCTGTCGAAGATGCCGCCGCAGCGCCTAGTGCAGCTCACCGACGAGCGCCTCATCGGTGAGAACGTGGAGGTGCACAATGGCGTGAGCGATGAGGAGTACCAGCAGCTACTCCGCCAGGCGCACGCTCTGGTGACCGCCTCCCGCGAGGAGGGTTACGGTCTGCCCGTGGTTGAGGCGCAGGCCGCCGGCTGCCCCGCTGTGATTAGCGACATCCCGATTTTCCGTGAGATTGCGCCGCACGCCGTGTTCGCACCGGTGGATGGTGCCCCGGAGGCGCACACCGCCGACTGGGTCAAGGCAATTCGTTCCCTGGAGGATCCGGCCGTGCGCGAGCGCGTAATCATTGATGGCCTGTCGGATGTGCGCCGCTACTCCTGGCGCGACTCGGCGCTCAAGCTGCTGAAGGTCGTGCGCGGGCTCTAAAGCAAGCGATAGATACAGAAATGCCGCCGCACTCCCCCGGTTCTCGGGAGGGTGCGGCGGTATTCTCATATTCAATTCATGGGTGCCGGGCGGCGTATGCGGCACGTGTTCTGCGCAGCGGCGGTTCGCTACACACTTCCTCCGCGCCTACGCAGGGAACCCGCCCTCGCAGAGCTCGGGCACCCTGAGGGCGCATCCGGAAGGTGCAGCCTCGCCGCCTCTAGGCGCAAAATCTCTAGACCGCGGTAAAGCTACCGGTGCGGGCCTCTTCCTTCGCCACGAGATCGTTGACGTGGGTGTAGGCGTAAATAATCTTCGCGTCATCCAGCTCAGCGAAACGCGCCAGGTAGCGGCAGACCGCACCGCGCTGGGCCATCGTCATGGCCGAAAGCAACTCGGGGTTGGGGTGGGTGATACCGTTGCTACGCTCGGGAGCGGAATCGCCGAATCCGGGTTCGTAATCGTATGCCGGGCTCATCGTCGAAAGCCTTTCGTCAGGGCGTCGCTACAGTGCAAACGCCACGCGGAGTAACACAGCGAATAGGTTCCGCAGCGATAACCGGATGCCTCTTCGCGGTGGGGGTTGTGATACCTCTAAAGTACCCAAGAGCCAATCAATGTTCAAGAACCGCTAGGGAACAACCTCATAATGGACACATCCGCGGTTGTCAGGCGGAAATCAGGGGGGGCATAATGGCGGCAGACGACCGCCGGTTTTTCCCCACCGTTTGAGTCCACCGTTAGAAGCTTAAAAAGAAATGCCGCCGCACTCGTCAAGAGTGCAACAGCATTTCCTAAAGCTCTAATTATGCAGGCTACGCCACGCTTGCGCAGAGACCGCGCTCGGCGTCCCTGCGGGCCAGCTCATAGGCGTGGCCGTACGCGTAGAAAATCTTTGCGTCGTCCAGCTCCGCGAAGCGCGCCAGGTAGCGGTAAACAGCTCCTCGTTCCGCAACGGTCATATCGGCAAGCGAAACGGGGTCAGGGTGCATGACGCCGTAATTGTGTACAGAAGCAGACCCGCCGCATGCAGGTTCGTATGCGGGGGTGATCATAGTCTGAGTTACCAGTATTCATCTTTCGTTGGTGCGCACGGTTGTGAGGCATGCGCGAAGTTGAGTGATAGATACCGCCGACACCCTCTCGACAAGCGCCGAAAAAGTGCCCGCAGTGCTGAATATATTACCGTGAATATGGCGACTAAGCTAATTGGAAACCCGAAGATTCAACTCTGAGCCATTAGATGCACATTGGTGCACAGATTGCGGGGTATACCCTCCATGCGGCAGCACCCTAACCCGCATCGGGCCGAGGCCCACTCGCCTCATCGTCAACTCCCCCGATGACGCTCTCTCGCGCCAGAGTGCGATCAATCTTCGTCACCATGAACCGCTGGAACCGACGCTGAGTCGCAGGAGACAGCACCACCACGAGCAGCACCTCCACCGCGAACAGAATCGCCAGCAAAACGAGGCCGCCGCCGGGCGAATCCACCTGCTCACGCAGGTACCGAGCCGCGGCCACCGCCCACTCAAACCCCGCGGAGTCCAAGACCGGCACGTCCAGACCGGCCTGCGCCGAACCGTGCAGAAGCGACGCCGCATTCAGTAACAACACAAACAGCGCGGTCAACCCCGCATACAGGCCGTAGTGCACCGCACGCGCAACCCTTTTAGCCCGGGCAAAGGCACGGTTGAGCTCGGCGCCGATATCGTTCACGCCCTCCAGCAGGTGCGTGTCGGCCGGTAGAACGTGCGGCAGCAAACGGCGCGACAGCATGAGCGGAACCGGTGAGCTGGCGTCAAAATACTGCATGTGGCTACTCACCGAAGGCCCCGGCAGGGTCGCGAAGGTAACCTTCACATCGGTCGGCTGCGTGATGTTCGAACGCCCGATGCTATCGCCGCGCGCCGCAATCTCACAGTGATCCGCCACGTTCATCTCGTGCAGCGAGGGCGCGTAGGCGCGCACGAACAGGTGACAGCAGCTACGCACCGATACGACTATCGCCAGCATCACGACGCACCAGAACGCCACGCCCAATGCGGTGGGCGCAGGAACCCTCGCTTCACCGCTCAGGTAGGCAAGCACCAGCATGAGGGAGGTAAACATCATGAACACCCCGTGCACAAAGAGCGTCGGAATAAGCCACTTAATCAGGGAACGCGTGCCGTAGACATTCCAGAGGGCAGGGATCGCCCCCGTCTCCTGCGCAATGCGGCCCCGCCCCTTCAGTGCAGAGAGCACGGCGAAGACAACCGTGGCCGCGCCCAGCGTCAACGGAATCAGCATCATGTGGCGCAGCAGGGAGGCGTAGGGGCCAACCAGAAGCAGGGCCTCCTGAACCCAGGCGAACCCGGCTACCGCTCCGAGGGCCAGCAGGGTCAGGCGGTTACGGAATCCTCCGGAGCTATCGAGCGGGGCGGGAACGTCGTTGCGGTCACTGGCGATGATACTAATCGGCACCACACCGTTACCCAGCCCGTAGAAGAAACGCAGGGGTTTCTTTCCGGCCTTCGCACGGCGACGCAACAGCTCATACCCCAGGTACCCGCCCTGCGAATGGGCAATAATACCCGGGGCATCACTACGGGCCGCCAGCAGATCCAGCTGACGGTCCAAACGCGCGTAGATGCGCTCCAAATCCCGAGACTCAGGGCTGGTCGCCGTCTGAATCAGCTGCGTGGGAATCGCCTTCACCAGCGCCCACAGCTCGCGGGCACGGCGAGCCAAAACCCAACCCAAAATACCCAGGCTGAGCACGGCCACCAGCGCCGTCAGCAGACCGCGGCTCGTGCTCAGGGAAGCAACAAAGGCGTCGCGCATCGTCACGATCGTCACCACCGCCAGCACAAGCCAACCGGCCACGTTCACAAAACGCGCTATCGACCGGAGCAGCTGCCCGGCGCGATCGGTCCAGGTTCGGCCCGGACGCTCGTAGTAGAGACAGAACATGAGGAAAAGCGGCAGCACCGAGACCAGCCAGGGCAGGTGATCTCTGAGGGGACGATAGTGCTTCGGGCGCCAGAACCCCTCCTGAAGGAGGATGCTGCGACGCACCACCGAACGCTCCGGACGTTCCGGACGGCTCGAACGCGAGGCGCTGAGGCGCTCCTGCAGGCGTCGTTCCTGAGCGCGCAGCCCCTCCGAGATACGCGCCTGCAACGACGAGGCGCTCGGCTCGTCGACGGCTTCCCGGTCCTCCGGGGACTCGGGTACTTCGGTAGATTCGGAAACTTCGAGAGTTTCGGGGGTTTCTGGAGCCTCGGGGGCCTGCACGTACTCCAGCGTGAGCGCGTAGCTCAGCTCGCGGTGCTCGCTATGCGGGGTCACCTCCCCCGATGGCGGCTGAGTATCGCCGTCGGGGATGAGCGTGACGCTCCCCCGGGTCGCCTCCTCGGGGCTGTCCGCGGCATCGGAACCGGTATCGGGTGCGGTCGCGCTCGCCATCGTGGCCAGCGTCTTCAGGCTGTGCGCCACCGGCTTGCCGAAGTAGTCCAGGGTCTCACCGAAATTCTGGTACCCGATGCCGTGAATCAGCAGAACCGCGGCGTCGTGCCGGCGACCCGTACTGTGCAGGGTGCTCTCGGGGTGCCGGGAAGCATACCCCAGCAGGGTCCGCTGTTCGTCCGAGGGCAGGGAACTGCCCTTCACCAATTGGCGATCCACGACGCCCCCTTTCTGCACTGTACCTCTGCGTTTTCTGCAGATAAATCCGCAAGACTGCGGGTTTTAAAGCACGTCCAAGCCGTCGCAACGCACCTGGACGGGCCGCTCCCCCACGGTTTTCTTGAGGGCGGCCATCGTGGCGCGCGTGGCGCGTAACTCGTGCGTCACCTGCTGGGCAATACCGTAGGAGAAGAAGAGCAGGGCGCGCCAATCCCCGCGCACCGGGGATTCCTCCGGATCATTCTCCAGGGTTTCGGACCAGGCGAGATAGCCGTGATCCAGCGGAACCGGACCGACCACCCGCAATTGCTCGCGCACAGACTCGGGTAGGGCCGAAGAACCCAGGAAGATTTCCATGAAGGAGCGCACATCAGCCTCTGCGCCGGTCACCGCAGCCGTGCGCACCGCCGGAGGCAGACCCGTCTGCGAGCGCTCCTCCAGCTCCTCGCGAGCGAACCAGGCCGGATCCCAGCGGATGAGGGCCTGCTCCACGGGCGAGGGCGAGGCGGTCGTCACTACGGTCCCCTCCAGCGCCGCCGGACGCACCAGGGCCGCCGCGTTAAGCCAACGACGCAGGGCGGCCTCGGGGGCACGCAAAGAATCGAAGTAGAGCATCTTATCGGCGTCCAGTAGCAGGGCCGCCGCGTAACCGCCGAAAGCCACGGGCTCAGCCCCGGGAGTCGCCACGACCAGGGCCGGTTCCGGGCCAACCGTCGCGCGCACGTGGTCGCCCGAGGAGGAAATCACCGGGACGTTCGGGAAGGCGCGGCCCAGCTCCTCGGCCGTGCGCATCGCGCCCACCATCGAGGAACGCCAGCGGTTAAAACCACATTCGGGGCACCGCCACTGCTGGGCCAGGTGGCCGCACCACGCGCAGGAGGGCACCGAGGAACCGGAAGCCAGCGAAAGCGGGCCGCTGCACACGGTGCATCGGGCGGGCATGCGGCACCGCGCGCACGAGAACGAGGGCACGTAACCGCTGCGGGCCACCTGCACGAGTACCGGGCCTCGGGACAGGGCGCGGCGGGCGTGCTCGAAGGCCAGGTGCGGGATGCGCGCCACGGCAGCCAGCGGGTCGCGAGCCAGCTCGTACTCCGAACCGGTCGAGAAGATGCGCGGCGAATACTCACGCACGAGCGAGCGAGGAGCCCGCAGGTAGGTGGCCCAGCGGGTGCGTACCAGGCGTGCCGCCTCGCTACTCATCGTGAACCCTGCGAAGAGCGCCGCGGCGTTCTCCGCTGAGGCGCGCAAGAGCAGTACGTCGCGGGCGTGGCAATAGGGGGCGCGCTGTTCGAGCAGCGACGAGTCGCCGTCGTCCCAACAGACGACCAGGCCCAGGTTAGCGACCGGGGCGTAGGCGGCCGCGCGGGTTCCGATGACGACGGGCACGCGGCCCAGGCGGGCCTTGAGGAACCCGTGGTAGCGCGCGTGCGGGCCCGAATCGGCGCTCAGGCGTGCGTAGGAATCGGCGGGAAGCACCCGCGCGAGGGCGCTCTCCAGCAGGTCGAGGCTCTTGGCGGTGGGAACCACGGCGATGGCGCCCCGCCCGGAGGTTGCCGCGGTGGCCAGGGCCGCGGCGAGCACATCGGCCCAGGTGTGTTCCAGGTGGCCGGGAAGCACGGTCATGACGGCGCGGCTCGCGACGCCGGCGGCCACGTCCTCGATGAATTCGGGGCCGTTTTCGTAATCGGAGAAGACCGCGGCGGCATCGGGTGCGTCCTCCAGCGGGGCGGGAGGCTCAAGGGTGAAGGGCGCGGGTGCGCCGGGGGTAGCGAGCCAGGCATAGGGGTCGGCCTCAGTACTATTTCCGCCTATCAGAGAGTTTTTAGCCAATTCACCCTCAGCCTGAACCTGAGATTCGCAATCCTCACCTTCAATCGAAGGGTTACCGGCAGATTCGCCCTCAACCGGAGCTTGAGGGCCCACCTGGGAAGGCTCGTAACCCGGCAGGAACGGAGCGTACTTCTTATCCAGGGCGGCCACGCGCGGAGGAACCGCCAGGCGCAACACGTTCGCCACCGTGGAGGCGTAGCGATCGGCCAGCGCTTCCGCCACACTGAAAATCTCGGGCGCCACCACCGGCACGCGCGAGAGCACCCCCTTGAGCGGGGCAAGCGAGGACCGCGTCCAATCGGTCGTGGCCGCGCGCTCCTCAATGTAACCGCTCATCTCGTGCCCGTTGAACATGACGCGCACACGGGCGCCGGGCACCGCGTCCTCGCTCATCTCGGCGGGCACGCGATAGTCGAAGGTACGGTCCACCTGCGGCAGAGTGCTGTCCACACGCACGCGCGCCACGGGGTTCACCACACCGCTGGCTCGCAGCTCGGCGGCCACGCTGACCGGCTCGGGCGTTGCGGGAATCAGGGCATCGCGAAGAGCAGGAAATCCCTGCAACAGGTCAAGCTGTTGCAGGGATTCCTGCTGGGCACCCGCGGGTACCCTCGATTCATCAGAACGGTTCTGGCTCACGCGCGCTATCGTGCTCTCGTTCGCTGAATTCGTTCTAGGAGGAGGACACTGCCGAGCGCAGTGCATCCACGCGGTTGAGGCGCTCCCAGGTGAACTCCGGCTCGGTGCGGCCGAAGTGACCGTGAGCCGCGGTCTTACGGTAGATGGGGCGGCGCAGGTCCAGCTCGTTAATGATGGCCAGCGGGCGCAGGTCAAAGACCTCGCGCACGGCGCGCTCAATCTTCAGCGGGTCAACCTTCTCGGTGCCAAAGGTCTCGATGTACAGGCCAACGGGTGCTGCCTGGCCGATGGCGTACGCCACCTGAACCTCGGCGCGATCGGCGAGGCCGGCGCCCACGATGTTCTTGGCAACCCAGCGCATGGCGTAAGCTGCGGAACGGTCCACCTTCGAGGGGTCCTTACCGGAGAACGCGCCGCCACCGTGGCGTGCGGAACCACCGTAGGTGTCCACGATAATCTTGCGGCCGGTCAGGCCGGCGTCACCGACGGGGCCACCCTGCACGAAGCGGCCGGCGGGGTTGACGATGAACTTGGTGTTGGAGGAATCCAGGTCCACGGAGCTGAGCACGGGGGCAATCACGTGCTTCTCAATGTCGGCGCGCAGGTCGGCCAGATCGTAGCTGGCGGTGTGCTGGCTCGAAACAACCACGGTATCAACGGATACGGGCACGTTGTTCGAGTCGTAGCCGAGGGTCACCTGGGTCTTGCCGTCGGGGCGCAGGTCGGTCAGCAGGCCGTCCTTGCGCACCTTGGTCAGGCGCTCGGAGAGGCGGTGTGCCAGCCAGATGGGGGCAGGCATCAGCACGTTGGTCTCGTTCGATGCGTAACCGAACATGATGCCCTGGTCACCCGCGCCCTGGCGGTCGTAATCGTCGGCGGCGATGCCCTGACGAACCTCGAGGGACTCGTACACGCCGGCGTTAATGTCCGGGGACTGCTCGCCGATGGAGACGGAGACGCCGCAGAACTCGCCATCGAAACCGCGGGTCGAGGAATCGTAGCCGATATCGAGAATGGTCTCACGCACGATGGAGGGAATCTCGACGTAGCTGGAGGTGGTCACCTCACCGGCGACGTGCACCTGGCCGGTGGTCACCATGGTCTCCACAGCAACGTTCGCTGCGGGATCCTGGGCGATAATGCCGTCCAGGATTGCGTCGGAAATCTGGTCACAAATTTTGTCGGGATGGCCTTCAGTCACCGATTCGCTGGTGAATAGGCGTAGATGGTTATTACTCACGGTTTCCACTCTACTGGTTGAGGGCACGCAAAGGTAGCGCGCTCGTAATGATGACGGTTTCCTTCAATTATGACACGTTTATGACGGCCGGTTACGGGCCCCATTCGCGGGTTCACGCACCGGTCCTCGCACGCCGGTCACGCGCAGTCCGCACGCAAGGGGCCCACCGGCGGGACCCAATCCGCGCTACGCCAGCGCCGCCATAATCTTCTGCGCAAGCGCCGGGCCGATGCCGGGCACCTGTGTTAGCTCCTCCTCGGTGGCCTGCTTAATCTGCGCCACCGAGCCAAAATGCTTCACGAGCGCGGCGCGCTTCACCTCGCCCAGTCCGGGTATCTCGTCCAGGGCGGAGGCGACCATGGCCTTGCCTCGCTTGGAGCGGTGGAAGGTGATGGCGAAGCGGTGCGCCTCATCGCGGATGCGCTGCACCAGGTACAGCGCCTCCGAGGTGCGTGGGAGCACGACCGGGTAATCATCGTCCGGCAGCCATAGTTCCTCCAGGCGCTTGGCGATTCCGGCCACGTACACATCGGTAATACCCAAATCGCTCAGGGCGGCGGATGCGGCAGCCACCTGGGGCGGACCGCCGTCCACGAGCACGAGGTTCGGCGGGTAGGCAAAGGTTTGCGGCTCGGGGGTGGAGGCGTCGATCTCCCCGGAGCGCGCGGGCGCCTCGGCACGCACAGCCTGCTGGGCCAGGTGCCGCTTGAAGCGGCGGGTGATGACGTCGTACATGCTGGCGGTATCGTCGCGGGCGGCGTCCCCGGTGATGCTGTAGGTGCGGTAGGCCTTCTTGGCGGGCATGCCGTCTTCGAAGACCACCATGGAGGCGACCACGTTCGTACCCTGCACGTGCGAAATGTCGTAACATTCGATGCGCAGCAGCGGGTCGGGAAGCTCTAGGGCCGTCTGCAGCTCCACGAGGGAGGCGCTGCGGGTGGTGAGGTCGCCGGCGCGCCGACTCTTGTGCAGGGTGAGGGCCTGGCGGGCGTTTTCGGTGACGGTCTTCATGAGTTCGGCTTTGTCGCCGCGCTGCGGAACGGTGATTTCCACGGGGCCGCCGCGCACCTCCGAAAGCCAGGATGCCAGCTGTTCCTTGTTCTCGGGCTCCACCGGCACGAGGACGGAGCGCGGAATATCGTAGCTGTTCAGGCTTTCGGCACCGCTACCCTTCTGGGTGGCCAGACTGACCGCGATATCGCTGTACACGCGGGTGAGCAGCTGTTCGATGAGCTGCGCGTCGGTGCTGTCGTCTACCTTCTCCACGATCCAGCCGCGCTGGCCTCGGATTCGGCCGCCGCGCACGAAGAACACCTGAACGGATGCCTCGAGGTCGTCCTCGACGTAGGCGAAGAGGTCGGCATCCACGGTCGAGCCGAGCACCACGGCGTTTCGCTCGAAGGCCTTGGTGAGTGCTGCAATGTCATCGCGGAGCACCGCGGCGCGTTCAAAGTCCATCTGGGCGGCGGCTTCCTTCATCTCCTTGGTCAGCCGCTCGATGTACTTCTCGGCGCCTCCACCCATGAAGCGGGTCAGGCCGCGGGCCAGTTCGCGGTGGTCTTCGGCGCTGATTTTACCCACGCAGGGCGCCGAGCATTTGTCGATGTAGCCGAGCAGGCAGGGGCGTCCGCTGTTCTTGGCGCGCTGGAACACGCCGTTTGTGCAGGTGCGCACCGGGAAGACGGTCAGCAGGGCGTCCAGGGTTTCGCGGATGGCCCACACCTGCGAGTACGGGCCGAAGTAGCGCACGCCCTTGCGGCGCTCACCGCGGGTGACCATGGCGCGCGGGTACACGTCGTTGACGGTTACGGCCAGGTACGGGTAGGACTTATCGTCACGGAAGGCGATGTTGAAGCGCGGCGCGTACTCCTTAATCCAGGTGTACTCGAGCTGTAACGACTCCATCTCGCTCGCCACCACAGTCCACTCCACGCTCGCCGCCGTATGCACCATCGCGTAGGTCTTGGGTCGTAGCGTCTCGGGCGAGGCGAAGTAGCTATTGAGGCGGTTGCGCAGGTTCTTGGCCTTGCCCACGTAGATGACGCGCCCGTCGGCGTCACGGAACCGGTAGACGCCCGGGTCGGTGGGAATTTCTCCGGGGGCCGGACGGTAGCTGGAGGGCTCTGCCATGGGTGCTTTCTCCTCGGGCGCGGGCGGACATACGACAAACCGCGCATCCTGCGCCGACCCCGCGTGCGGGCCCATGCGTGGATGCGCGGTTAAAGTCTACGCGGTGCGCGCCGGAAGAAGGCTTAGCCGGCGTCGCGTGCGGCTGAGGGCGAAACGTTGTACTCGTTCTTTCGCGCCTGGCCGGACAGCTGAGCAATCTCATCCATAATCGTGTCGGTGGTGGCGCGGCGCTGCTTGCCGCTCATCTTCTCGCCGGTCTTCTCAAAGTAGAGCGGCGTGCCCACGCGAATCGTGAAGCGGCGCGGGTAAATCATGTTCGAGCCGGGCTTCTGCAGGCGGTCGGTGCCAATCAGGCCGACGGGCACGACGGGTGCACCGGTCATGTGTGCCAGCCAGGCCACGCCAATCTTGCCGCGGTAGAGGTAGCCGTCGCGGGAGCGGGTGCCCTCGGGGTAGATGCCGAAGACCTTGCCCTCGTTCAGCTTCTCCAGGGCGATATCGAGGGCCTTGAGCGACTCGGAGCGGTCGGCGCGGTTGACGGGGATGATGTCCACGGCCTCGAAGAAGGCCTTCATCATCTTGCCGCGCGGGCCGGGGGTGTTCACGTATTCGGCCTTAGCGAGGAACGCCACGCGGCGGGGCATCATGGCGGAAATAATGATGGAGTCCAGGAAGGAGAGGTGGTTGGAGGCGACAATCACCGGGCCGGTGGCGGGGAAGTTCTCGAGACCGGTCACGCGAGCGCGGAAAACGGTGCGCAGAATTCCGGTGACTGCTTTCTGGGATGCCTGATAAATCTTCATGTGAACTCCTGGAGGCTGTACCGACGGTGGGCGACGGGCCGGCGGTGAGGTGCGCGGTGCAGAGGGAGGCTACTCCCCCGCTGCGCGTATGTACCGTGTTAGATAAGGGGCGCTGGCGTCCGCTACCGATTTCATTATTCCATACCCCGGGCCGCTCGTAGCTCCGTTCCTCCCGGGTTTATCGGGGGCCGGTCGAACGGGGTTCAGGAGGGTTCCTTCGGCGGCGCTTTGCGGCGGGCGCATCGGGCTTTTGCGGGAATAATGCGTTTACCGCCGGTTGATATATAATGTTGCGGCATATAAGCCTTTCCTCTGTTTTTGCCGCGAAGTGAATTTTGGTAGGGTAGAGGTAGGGTAGATGCGAGGAACAACAACGGAATGTACGGGCGCTGTCGCCCCGGGAGTATCCTCCCCAAGTGACCTCAGCGTCACATTGAGACACCTCGTCACCAAAGTTTTATAAATGCGCATTTAATATGCAAAAATAGGATAAGGGTGGGCTGTCGCACCTCCCTCTCCGGACGATTCGCTACCCAGTGAGCCGCCCTCCAGCGGATGTGCGTCGGTCCCATTCGAACCGCAAATCCACGCACACTGGAGACATATCACTATGGCTACAAAACCCGTCTCGCGTGCTGAGGCAGCTAAGATTGCCCGCCGCACAGACACGGTCGGTGCCTATGCCGGTAAGGGCTGGGTACAGGCTGTTGCGTTTGTGATGCTCCTGGGCTTCACCATCATGGCAG
>ERZ773074.710-NODE-710-length-13742-cov-5.478702_pt1 | contig 13742 bp, 23 predicted proteins | sample MGYA00580615_ERZ773074 | MGnify/ENA primary metagenome ERZ773074 (study PRJEB29015, sample SAMEA2738126) | human oral metagenome | biome: human oral; feature: human-associated habitat; material: saliva | place: China | collected 2160 ...
TTGACCACAAAGTCTATATCTTCCTTGCTTAAATCCTTGCTAGCGTCGAACAGCAACCGATACTTAGGATTCGTCCTCAGCTCTTCGGCGTATTCGGCTACCTCTGGGTCGGTGTAGTAGCCCTGTGTTTGGTCATGGACGTCTTCTAAAAAGTAGCTTTTTCCTACATTGAAATAATCTGCCAATTTCTGTATTACTCCCATTCTAGGAATAGCCTTTAATAGTAACCATTTACCTACGGTTGACTCACTTACTCCGACGACTTGTGCTATTTCACGTTGATTAATATTTCTTTCCGACATTAGGGATGATAGTCTGTGACTGAACAATCTTTTTATATCATCTTCAGTGGGCATATAAAAGCTCCTTTATTACAATAAGTATTTTAAATCTATGGGGTAATAATAGAATAATTTTCTAAAATTGTCAATTGACCGTCTAAAGATATAGAATATTTTTCTTGACAATAGAAATAAATTCTAGTAATATTTGACATATAAAATATACATTTGGAAAGGAGGTGATGATATGCAAATTTCTCTTAGAGCTGCTCGAGTTAATGCTGAACTCACTCTTATAGAAGCGGCAAAGAAAATTGGAATTGGAAAGGATACTTTAATGAAATGGGAAAAGAACTCTGGACTTGTCAATCCCATATTTCAAGAAAGAATTTCTGCTGCATACGACATGCCGATTGATTATATTTTTTTTGGCCCTAAAACTAGAATTTAATTCTAAATAAGGAGGTGAGCAAATGCATTACTTAACTTGGTACATACTTCAGGTGATTCGAGAGAACAGTGATGAATATTGGGCATGGAAGGCAGAAAGGAGCAAATTACATGGAAGTCTTGGCAATCGGAACGAGTGCGGTAGTAGTGATACTGACATTAATATTAGCCATTCAAGAATTTAGGAAAGGAGCATAGAGGATGAATCAACTACAAGTTTTTAATAATACGGAGTTCGGGCGAGTTCGGACAATGGTAATAAACGGATCTCCCTGGTTCGTAGCGAAAGATGTTTGCGAGTGTTTAGGGCTTACAAATCCGACAATGTCAGTAGGGCAATTAGATGAAGACGAACGGGCTAAGTTCAACTTAGGTCGTCAAGGGAATACCAATATTATCAACGAATACGGACTGTATAACCTAGTGCTTTCAAGTCGAAAGCCTTCAGCGAAAGCGTTCAAACGTTGGATAACTCACGAGGTCATCCCGGCAATTCGCAAGCACGGAGCGTATATGACCGGTGAAACACTGGAGCAGGCGTTAACGTCACCGGATTTTCTCATTCGCTTAGCAACAGAACTCAAGACTGAACAAGAAGCACGAAAAACGGCAGAAGCACAGATTGAAGCGGATAAGCCGAAAGTCTTATTTGCGGATTCAGTCGCCGCAAGCCACGGCAGTATCTTGGTTGGCGAATTAGCAAAGCTACTTAATCAGAACGGCATTGATATCGGACAGAACCGATTATTTAACTGGCTGCGTGAGAATGGATACCTCATATGTCGCAAAGGTACGGATTACAACATGCCGACACAGAGAAGTATGGAAATGCAGTTATTCAGCATTAAGGAAACGGCCATTACGCATAGCGACGGTCACGTTTCTATCAGTAAGACGGTCAAGGTCACAGGCAAGGGTCAGTTGTATTTCGTTAATAAATTCCTGAAAGGAGCGTAAAGTGATGCGGAAACAAATAGAACTTACAGCCCCGGCTGCATGGATCAACCGGAGATATTACGAACTACAGGCCACCGAGTCGATGCCGGTTATTGAAGAAGACTTGGACGATTTCAAGGTCACGCTAAAAGAAGGCGTAAAGATTGGCATCGGAGCTTTCACGGTATACCTAATCATTGCGATGGCAATCATCATCCTATGAGTACGGTACGAAATAAAGCAAAGAAAAAACCGCATCTGCGGCAACAGGTGCGGTTTCAACAGTAAAACAAATACTTAAATTGCTACTAGTGTAGCAGAAATGGAGCAAAAACACAATGAACGCAAAACTCATCATGACGGTAGAGGAAATGAAAGACAGAAAGGCTTGGGAAAAACTTCGGAACATCGGGATCGGCGGTAGTGACGCTGCAATTATAGCCGGGCTCAATCGATGGAAATCACCGTTCAAGTTATGGCAGGAAAAGACTGAACAGGTAGAGCCTGAAGACCTTTCGGATAATGAGTACGTATATTGGGGGACGGTCCTAGAACAGGCGGTTGCGGATCGGTTTACTGAGCTTACGGGATTAAAAGTAAAGAAATGCGGAACGCTTCAATCGCTCGATTACCCGTTCATGATAGCCAACGTCGACCGCCTGGTCGTAGGTGAAAACGCAGGGCTTGAATGCAAGACGGCCAACGGATTTAAGGCGAAGGAATGGGAAGGTGACAACGTTCCCGATAGCTATTACCTACAATGCCAACATTACATGGCAGTTACAGGGTGCGAAAAATGGTATATAGCGTGCCTCATCGGGGGTAATCACTTCGTGTGGAAGGAAATACCCAGGAACGAGGAAGATATAACGGCCCTTATCGATGCCGAAAAAGCGTTTTGGGAAGACAACGTCAAAGGCGGTATCATGCCGGACGTGGACGGCTCGAAGAGTTGTTCACAAGCCTTGGCCGAACGATTCCCGGGAGGCGTGACAGATAGCATCACATTACCTAAAGAAGCGGATGAGTTACTCGCCGAAATCGACGAATTAAACGAGGCGGCCGACAGAATCAAAGACCAAATCGAAAGCAAGAAGAACGGCATAAAACTTATGCTCGGAGACCATGAAATCGCTTATGCGGGCGAACGAAAGGTTACATGGAAGACGCAAGCCGGACGGGTCACGGTAGACAGCAAGAAGTTGAAAGCCGAAATGCCGGACGTATACGAAAAATATAGCAAGCAAGGCAATCCCATTCGAGTTTTTAAAATCTAGGAGGTAATCAATTATGGCAACAACAAAAGGCGGCATCATGACAACGAAAGCAAACAACAAACCGGACGGAGTAAAGAGTATGAAGGACCTCGTCGTCAGCATGGGCGACCAAATCCAGAAGGCGTTACCGACAGTTATCACGGGTGAGAGATTCACCCGCATGGTACTTACGGCTATGAGCAGCAATCCGCAGCTGCAACAATGCACTCCGAAATCGTTCCTGGGGGCGATGATGCAGGCGGCCCAGTTGGGCGTAGAGCCGAACACGCCGCTCGGTCAGGCTTACTTAATTCCGTACAAAAATAAAGGCACGCTCGAATGCCAATTCCAACTTGGCTAAACCTTTTGGTCAAGTAAAACCGTGTGAACCCTATTACTCAGGGGTGTCCTCTTGCAGGGGCTAACGGTGAAGCCCGTCACTAAAGAGGGTAATACCGTGCTTTGAAAGGAGCGACATGATATGAAATGTGTTTACAAAATTACTAATGTGTTAAACGGGAAATTCTATATCGGCGGTACAACACGATTTAAAAAACGTGTACAGCAATGGCGAGATTGCACATCAAACGTTAACTCGGCCGTCAAGAAAGACATACTAAGATATGGCAGAGACAATTTCACGATTGAGCCTATTGAAATTTTCCCGGAAGAAACAAGTAAACAAGAGATAGCAGCAAAAGAACTGGAGTTCATCCATAAATTACAACCCGAGTATAACACCATTGGAAAGCCGATGCCGATAGGAACAAGGGAAAAACTTTCCAAGGCACTGGCAGGTAGAAAGATGCCGCCGGAAGTCGGCAAAAAAATTAGTGTAGGACAAAAGGCACGACACAAAATATTTCCTCAAACGAATGCAGGACACTTAAAAAAGGCACTAATTATAGAAACCGGAGAAGTCGTTATCGGAATTAAAAACGTTGCTGTAAAACTTGGTGTAAACGCATCGACCGTGACGAAGGCTATTAAAAGAAGTGGAACGGTCAAAGGATATCATATAAAGCTCTTAACGGAGTGTAGAGACTAGCTGCGATGAATGTAGCAGTGTAGGGCAGACGATGAGTTACTGCTCGAAGTGCATGGCACGCATAAGCGTGAAGAGATAGTCCATGCTTACGGGATGATAAACCGTAAGGATAACAGATAAAGGATTAATCGACCTGGCATACCGCAGTGGCGAGGTCCGGGATATACAGGCACACGAGGTACACGAAAACGACGAATTCGAATATGAATTAGGACTCGAACCGAAGCTCCGACACGTACCGGCTACCAGTAACCGAGGGGCAGTCATTGCCTATTATGCCGTATTCCACACGAAAGACGGCGGTTACGGATTCGAGGTCATGAGTGCCGAGGATGTACGCAATCACGCCAAGAAGTACAGCCAGGCATACGGGAGCAGTTACAGTCCTTGGGCTAAGAACTTCGACGAAATGGCGAAAAAGACTGTTCTCAAGAAGTGCTTAAAATATGCACCGCTTAAGACCGAATTCGTCCGTGAAATGAGTGCAGACGGAACAATCAAGAAGAACATAACGCCGGACATGACAGCCGAACCGGACGAAACGGATTATATCGATGCAGAAGCCGAAACAGTACCGGACAATGTAGACCCGACAACGGGCGAAATCAAGACCGAGCAAGAACAGAAAGACGATGCGATTTTAGCGGAATCAATGAACTAAGAAAGGAAGCGGAGGAAGGGCCGGAGCAATTACCGGCCCGAACCCGTTACAGGGCGAAAGAATGGCAGAAGGGCAGAAACGCTATTACTGGTTAAAACTTAAAAACGACTTCTTCTCACGCAAGGAAATAAAGCGGCTCCGACGAATAGCCGGGGGCGATACTCTTACAATTATCTATCTCAAAATGTTGTGCCGGTCGCTAAAGGACAACGGCAAACTCTATTACGACGGACTCGATAATGACTTCGTTTCCGAACTAGCCATGGACATTGACGAGGACACGGAGAACGTGCAAATCACCGTCAACTACTTAATCAAGACAGGGTTACTCGAACAGATAGACGAAGTCGAATATACGCTTAAAGATGCAGAAAGTAACACAGGCACCGAAACCGCAGTCGCAGCAAGGGTTCGTAAGCATCGGGAACGGCAAAAAGCGTTACAATGTAACACCGATGTAACAGCAGTGAAACAACTCGGTAACGTAGAGATAGAGAAAGAGAAAGATAAAGAGATAGATAAAGAGATAGAAGAAGAGAAAGAGGAAGAGAAAAAAGAAGAGCGTCCGTCATCTTCTGAAATCTTGAAATTATATGCGGATAGCATTCACCCCGTGAGCTCATTGGTAGAAGCGGATAAATTAAGGGTTTTAATCGAGGCCCACGGAAAAACCTTTGTGGCTAAAGCCATTGAAAGAGCCGTTATGCGGAACAAAAGAAGCCTGGCGTATATCACCGGGATTCTGAATAACTGGGAAGTGAACGGGTACGACGAGGGCATCGAAGGGAAGCAAACAGAAAAACAGTCAGATCCGGAACGTTCCGCAGACCTTGAACGGTTTATGCGAGAGCGGGAGGAACACAAGAAGAAGCAAAGGAGGTTCTAAAGAATGTTCACGAACGGCAGCATGGACTTCATCGAGAATTTAATTGTCGGCTCGTATCCGAACGGGCTAAGAGATAAAGACGAACGGCAACGGTATTTTGACAATTTTGTACGGATGTTCAACCGATATGATGAGCAGGACGTTGCGGACGTGGTCGAAGAAGTGATAAGCCGAGAACGCTTTTTACCGTCCTTAGCGACGTTCAAAGAGGCTTTGGATAAGAAGGCACAGGCCCGAGCCGAAAGCGAGCGGACAGCGATAAAAATTGCCGAATATAGGAAGCCTCGAGGCCGGGTCAATATCCCGGCACTTATGGAACAGGTCGAAAAAATGAAAAAAGGCGAGTTCGAACGACCCATTCCGAATCGGTTACGAGAATTTGCAAAACGGTTATGGCCGGATATTAGCGACAGCGTCATTCGTCGAAACTTTCCGTTACTGATTCACTATCAGCAGAACGGATTCACGATTGACGAAAAGGGAAATGCGGTGCAGCTTTATTTATCAAAGACCGGTGAGGTCGTAGAGCGGATTATATTAGTTCAGGAGGCGTAAGCAATGCGAATTATAAGATATGGAAAGGAACGACCGGCAGACGTACTGTACAGACGGTCGCAAGTAGGAATTATCGGACGATACGGATTAGAAGAGTTCATCGTTTACGACGGCGATTGTCAATGGAAGGACCGGGCCGTCATGAGGGCGATTATAGATGACGTCAAGTTCAGAGCAAACGGAGAACTTAACGAACATGGCGAATTGCGAACGGATGCGGTTATTGACGTAGATAAAATCGTCAATGAGGTAATTAACAGGACGGTTTAGGAAGCGATTGAGTTAATTCAATTTATGAATGAACTGAACTAGTTCCGAAATGGAACAGGTTGGAGGAAAAGATGAATAGCGAAAATAGAGAAAGGGAAACACTCATGTTAATAAAATGCTTAAGAGCGGCAAGAGAATCTCTTAAAGAGTCAGATATGTGGGGTAAATGGTTCGGCAAAGATGACTACGATGTACAACGTAATAGAATAAGTGAGTCCACGATGAAAGCAGTCGCCAACGCAGAGATTGCCTTAATGGAAGCGTATAAATTAATGACAATGATGGTTAGTGATGAGGCAGATAAGAGTTGGACAGATGTGTATGGAGAATAAAACAATGAAAGAGTACGCATTTGGTTTTAGCAACGAAATGAAGCAGAACGGAGACGAATATAATCTCTTACTCACCACAGCTTATGGCATTTATAACTCCGAAAAGGAAGCCATTCTCGAAGCTATGGAAATGTGTGAATATTACGGATACGAATTTACACACCTGGACGTAGGACAAGCGGAATACTTTACCCCTCGAATAGACGCAGATTTAGTTTTAGAGGATTTAGCACAGATAGCTGATGATAACGGGTACAAGGAAGACGGATACCTTGAAAACGTCAAAAACGAACACATAAGGGAACTTGATAAGATACTCACCGAAGCCTATCTTACGCGGGAAAATAAACACCCCGAATATCGCAACAACAGCTATTTAATGACCAATGTTGTTAGATACTCTATCAGTGACTTAAAAGAAGAAATGGAAAATAAGCGAAAGGGAGAATAACCATGAAAAATACAGAAAAGCGGTACATGACAATGAAAGAAGCAATGGAGTATACGGGCATGGGCGAATTGACGCTCCTAGGAATCCTGGCGGATATCGACGTATACCCGGTACAGCCTGGCGGATACGGAACACGGCGATTTATTGACAAGGAAGATATTGATGAAGCGTTCCGGGTGCTGAAAGACAAGGAACGAGTTAAACGACACACACGAAGCGGACGGCACCCGTTTTAATGGAGTGCGTCGGATGCGGCAAGGAATACGAAGGGCATAGCAAGTTATGCCCTTCATGCCGGGTAAAGTACACGGAACAGATAAAACAGCAGCACGATTACTGGACCTGCCCTATATGCGGAGGCTCGGTGCAGTTCAGCTACTGGAAGCGTCGGGAAGAGATTAAAGCCAAAACGATATGTTGCAGCACACGATGCCGGAGAATATACAAAGCGTTAATGGAGGTCAGTCATGGAACACGGAACGATTCACAGAAGCCCGGTCAACGGACAGCCGGAATTCGGGCAAGATGAGATTAAGCAGCCGAATCACTACACGTGGAGAGGGAAGGAATGCGAAGAGATAATCGGAGATATAACCCAAGGCTCCGAGGGAAAGGAAGCGTATTACCTGGGGGCGGCCGTGAAGTATTTATACAGATACCCGGCAAAAGGTACGGCAATTAAAGACTTGCGGAAGGCCAAGCAATATATCGAAATGCTTATTGAATTGAAGGAGGAACAGAATCATGGCACTAGATAAAACGGCGATAGATGATGTGACATTTAGTATATCCGGAGCTATCGACGCAGTAGAAGCGGCAATAAACCGAATCGAAGATTGCGGACTCGATGATTATGAGCAGGAAAAAGCAAAAGAATACTTACAAGAAGGCATAAGGCGGCTTGATATGGCTTACGATATTGTAGACTTTGCCGAGGACTAAGGAGGAACATCATGAATAACGTACAGCTCGAGGGCAACCTCGCAAGAGATATTGAAATATCGTTCAGCAAAAACGGAATGGCAGTAGCCCGTGGAACGGTAGCGTGCAACCGGAGAATTAAAGACGGTGACGAGTGGAAAGACACAGCGGACTTTGTACCCTTTACGGCATTCGGAGCATTAGCCGAGGGCATGGACCAGTGGACGAAAGGGCAACGAGTGTGGGTATTCGGTAGATTTTCAACGTCTAAGTACGAAAAAGACGGCGAAACGAGATACTCAAGTAACGTCATTGCAACAGCCGCCGGCACGGCTTTGTTCCCGTACAAGAAGAAATCCGAAGACGGAATACCGGCATCGCAGGGTAACGGATTCGAGGACTTGGGAACACCTGTCGACGAAGAATTACCGTTCTAATAGCCTATAAATTAAAAATTTGGTATCTGTAGCGAGTTTTTATATGCCTTGTGATAATTTATCATGGAGCAATCAAAAAACTCGTTACAGGTCAAAATAAGAAGAAAAAGAGGGGTATTGAAATGAAACAAACTTTTGTGCGTAAACCGGTTGAAATAGTTGCTCTAAGATTTCGTTACAATAATAGAGAAATCGAAGAGTTTTTAAAAGAAAATAATGAGGATTGTGGAAGAGATTATGAGTGGAGATTTTGCTTTCTTGACGCTACTCCCTTATTAGAAATCCGCAAACCGCTGTCGGAGCCGGGGGAGTACTCAATAATTGAAATTCCCAGAGGGGATTACATAACCACAGACGAAGATGGAACGATAATTCATATGCGTCAGGAAGATATAGAAGAGTTATACGACGAGGTTAAGCCTGATGATAATAAAACAGCGTTTACTACGTTTAAAGGCGATTTTTCTACTATAACAAATATAGTAAAGGAATTAAACGGTAAGTGTGGTCATGATAGATATGGGTGTTTTTGTCATGAGTTCCCCTTACACATAGCAGTTTGTGATTACGATAAAGCGATACAATTCAATCTAATAGAAGGAGATACGTTGGTAATACATAAAGATGGGACATTAGCAAGAATACCTAAAGAAGAGAATGAGTATGAATGATTTTGACATAACCGAATGGACGTGCGTGTGGGCAATGTCTTGGGTAATTTTCGTAGCCTTATTAAAGATATATGCAAAATGGAGAAATCTATGATACGAAGTAAAAAGGAGGGGATAAGCAAATGCCGGTAAAATATTATAAGGATGAAAATCAAATAGAGCTAATCGTATACGGGAATCCGGTAGCACAGGGACGACCGAGATTTTCCCGGCAAGGAGGATTCGTCAAGGCGTATGACCCGATTCAGTCGAAGTCATACAAGCAACTCATACGGCTTGAGTTGCAGCCGTTGTTGTCTAATCCGGATTTCACACCGATTAATCAAGCGTGTAGATTGTTTTTAAAGGTATTCAGAACGATTCCAAATTCATTTAGTAAGAAGAAATGGGAAGCGGCAATAAACGGGGAAATACGCCCGACGACAAAGCCCGATACAGACAATTACGTGAAAGGCGTGCTGGACGCACTCAACGGCACGGTACTTAAAGACGACAGCGTCGTATGTGCGATATTCGCACAGAAGTTTTATAGTGAACGACCGAGAATTGAAGTTTTTATTGACATTTTGAGGACGGCGAATTATTACCGGAAACGCAAGCGATAAGACGAGTAAGAAGGAGGACGCACACAGTGTTTCATAACGACTATATAAATGCGGTGCGGGAGTACCTGCATCGATACCATGAATTCAATACGTACATTAAAAATATCAAAGCCGACCTGGAAGATTTAAATGCCACGCAAGCACTGTGTGCCGCTCCGAAGGTGCCGACACTATCACACACGCCCGGGGGAAACGGGGTTATGATAAGTCCGGAAGAGCGAGCCGTATACGAGCAGGACCGCATCGAAGAACGCCGGCAAAAGCTATATTCCGACCTGGAGAAGGTAGAGCCGCTAATCAAGCGGTTAAACCGCTCTATCGAGGCGTTAGAGTATTCGGACCGAGTAATTACCGAAGAGCGATTTATTAACGGAGCGTCCTGGATGAGAATCGCCGACAGGCTACACATGAGCGAAACGGCCGTGCGTAAGCGTTCGAGTAAAGTTCTGGAACAAATAGCGACTATGATGTTCGGACCGGCAGCTATTCCGGTGCAGACGCATTTTGTATTCTTTGATGAGTGGAAAAAATCGTAACAGTCACAAATGGTGCGGATTTGTGCCGATATGGTGCGGATTTTTCGGTTATTATAATAGTGTGATTGAACACCTCCTAAAGAAATAACGAAACAAACACGGAAAAAGAGATACCCAAGCAGCCGGGCATCTCTTTTTTCGTTTACGGTGAAAATATGGCAATCATAAAATGTGGAAAAACGAAGTGCATGAACAACAAAAACGGAACATGCACGGCGATAAGTATAAGAATATCAAGACAGGCTCGATGCAATGACGTTACGAATGTATACGAGATAATGAACTCATCGAGATACGGGAAGGCGGTTAAAAATGAACATCATCGAAAAACCGATAAACGAGGTAATACCTTACGAAAAAAATCCGAGAATCAACGATAACGCCGTGCCGGCCGTGATGAAGAGTATCGAGGAATTTGGGTTCAAAGTGCCTATCGTCATCGACAAGAACGGAACAATCGTCACAGGTCATACACGACTGAAAGCGGCAAAAAAGCTCGGTATGAAGACGGTGCCGTGCATCGTGGCAGACGATTTAACGCCGGAACAGATTAAGGCGTTTCGCCTTGCGGATAACAAGGTAGCCGAGGCAGCCGAATGGGATATGGAGCTGCTTAACGAGGAGCTTGACGGAATCATTGACATAGATATGTCCGATTTTAACTTTGGTGATATAACTGATAGCCCGTCATAAACTCATGTGCGGCGACGCTACCTCTGAAGACGTGTTAAAACGTCTCATGGGGGGGGACAAAGCGGATATGTATCTTACGGATCCTCCGTATAACGTTGCTTATGAGAGAAAAACAGAAGACAAATTAACAATTCAAAATGACAGCATGGAAGATTCCGCTTTCTATCAATTTCTTGTCGATTCGTTCGTCGCAGCCGATTCTGTAATGAATGAAGGGGCGGCTTTTTATGTATGGCACGCTGACTCGGAAGGATATAACTTTCGTGGCGCATGCCGTGCCGTTGAGTGGGAGTTAAGAGAATGCTTAATTTGGAACAAAAACACAATGGTGCTCGGAAGACAGGATTATCAATGGAAGCATGAGCCGTGCTTATACGGATGGAAAGGCGGAGCGGCACATAATTGGTATAGCGATCGAAAGCAGACGACGGTCATTGATATGAATAAGCCGAATCGCAACGCCGAGCATCCGACAATGAAGCCGGTACAGCTATTTGCGTATTTAATGGAAAATAGCAGTAAGCCCGGAGATATTGTTCTCGACTCGTTCTGTGGCAGTGGCACAACGCTTATTGCGTGCGAGCAGATGAGCCGAGCAGCACGAGTTCTTGAACTCGATCCGAAGTATTGCGATGTCATTGTAGAGCGATATATAAATCTTGTCGGCAACTCTGATGAAGTGTCTGTCGAAAGAAACGGGAAAATAATTAAATACGCCGACTTATAAGGTGGTGACATGATGGCACGACGGGGAAGAAAGCCTGCAGATATATCTAAGCAAGAGTTCGAAAAGTTGTGTGCGCTGCAGTGTACACAGGAAGAAATCTGCAGCTTTTTTGACGTGACCGACAAAACGCTAACGGCATTCTGCCGAAGAACATATGGCATGAAATTCTCCGAGGTTTTCAGAGAAAAGCGTGGAAAAGGTAAAATTGCGCTGCGACGCTCGCAGTTTAGGCTTGCCGAGAGGAATGCGACCATGGCGATATTCCTTGGCAAACAATACCTCGGACAGCGAGATGTGCAGGACGTGAAGGTCGAGGGTGCGATAGATAATCCCTTTGACGGCGTTAAGTCAGAAGACATAAAGAAGCTGATAGGCAATGATTGACGAGCGTATTAAAAGGCAAGCAAAACGAGAACTCGCACGACGTGAGTTCTTTTATTTTTGCAATTTAATGGCTTCAGATTTCTATAAGCCTGAACGGCGGTATCTTGTTGAGTTATGTGAAGCATTACAGTCGTTCTATGAGGATGAGAAAGCCAAGGTGCTTATTATTAACGAACCGCCACGACATGGAAAAAGCCGCACGGCGAGCTTGTTTGTCGAATGGGTTCTTGGCCGTAACCCGGCCGAAAAGATAATGACCGGTTCGTATAACAATATTCTTTCAGCAACCTTTGCTAAGAATGTTCGAAATGCGATCCAAGAGGTTAAGGCGGATGAGAACATCACGGTTTACTCCGATATATTCCCAAACGTCCGTATTAAACGTGGTGACGCGGCCATGGATATGTGGAGCTTGGATGGCGGTTATAATTCATACTTGGCAACGTCTCCGTCAGGTACGGCGACAGGCTTCGGCTGTTCGCTTCTTATTATCGACGACATCATAAAGAACGCCGAAGAAGCTTATAACGAAACAGCGAAGGAAAAGTCCTGGCTGTGGTTCACAAATACCATGTTAAGCCGTCTTGAAGAGGGTGGGAAGATACTCATCATCATGACGAGATGGGCTAGTGATGACCTTGCAGGGCGAGCTATTGAACATTTCGGCGAGGCGGCCAAGGTAATTACGATGCAAGCGTTACAGCCGGACGGCAGTATGTTGTGCGATGAGATATTATCGAAGCGAAGTTACGAAGAGAAAGTACGGGCCATGGGTGCAGACATTGCGTCGGCTAACTATCAGCAAGAGCCTATCGACCTTAAAGGGCAGCTATACTCGAGCTTTAAAACGTACGACCGCATCCCGACAGACGAAAACGGTAATCCGTTATTTACGGCTATTCGCAACTACACAGATACGGCTGATACAGGATCCGATTACCTCTGCTCTATTGTGTACGGAGTGTACAACAGCGAAGCTTATGTGCTTGACCTTCTGTATACGAAAGAGGCGATGGAGACGACAGAGCCGGCAACAGCCGCCATGCTGTACCGTAACAGCGTAAACGTGGCAGACTTTGAATCGAACAACGGCGGCCGAGGGTTTGCGAGGCAGGTACGGCGGATACTGCAAGATACGTACCGGTCGAACAAGACGGTCATCAATACGTTCGCACAGACGAAAAACAAGACGGCACGAATACTTTCCAATTCAACATGGGTCATGGAGCATATTTATTTCCCGACTAACTGGAAAGACCGATGGCCTGAATATTATAGGGCGATGACTCGTTATCAGCGAGAAGGGAAGAACGCATACGATGACGCATCGGACGCAACGACGGGTATTGCTGAGAAGATAAATGCACCGCAGATTAAGGCGGCACATGTCAATATTTATTAAGGAGTAGACAAATGGACTCTGAAAAGTTATATGGCTATAAATTGTTAAAAGACGCATATTACGGTACAGGCCTGTTCTCTGTTGGCCGTGGACTCGTTCGACACCCGAGAGAAAGTACACCGAATTACGCCTTTCGTAAAAAACTGGCTTACTACTTAAACTACACAGGACCTATCGTCAATGCGTCGGTAGATCCGATATTTAGGGATACAATCAAGCGTGAATACAAAGATACGGAGA
>ERZ773074.712-NODE-712-length-13737-cov-34.862008_pt1 | contig 13737 bp, 8 predicted proteins | sample MGYA00580615_ERZ773074 | MGnify/ENA primary metagenome ERZ773074 (study PRJEB29015, sample SAMEA2738126) | human oral metagenome | biome: human oral; feature: human-associated habitat; material: saliva | place: China | collected 2160 ...
TGGCCACAACGAACTCCTTCACCAAGAACCGTTGCAACCACCACTAGAACCTAGCGCTCATCCCCGCGTGGGCGGGGAAAACCAGAAGTCAAGGCTGCCGAGGATGTTCGACGCCGGCTCATCCCCGCGTGGGCGGGGAAAACGGGCGGTGATGACCTCGGCGGTCTGCCCCACTAGGCTCATCCCCGCGTGGGCGGGGAAAACCTGTGTTAATTGCCGCACCGCGAGGGCGGCTTGGGCTCATCCCCGCGTGGGCGGGGAAAACGCTCCGACGTGCGTCGGTGGATCGACCACACGCGGCTCATCCCCGCGTGGGCGGGGAAAACGCCACGCGGTTGATCAGGTCGATCTGCTCGGCGGGCTCATCCCCGCGTGGGCGGGGAAAACGAGCGTGTCGAGAATCGCGCGCGACGCCGCGAAGGCTCATCCCCGCGTGGGCGGGGAAAACCAAGGGGGCCAATAATGGGACAGGCCGCCGAGGGGCTCATCCCCGCGTGGGCGGGGAAAACCGTTCTATGGTTAGCGCTCAGTCGTTGAGGTACGGCTCATCCCCGCGTGGGCGGGGAAAACCCACGGTCACGAGGTGGAGCGAATCGCCATGAAGGCTCATCCCCGCGTGGGCGGGGAAAACGAACCTGCAAGCAATGACCCTTGGCGACCTCGAGGCTCATCCCCGCGTGGGCGGGGAAAACATCAAGGCCGCCGTGAGCGTCGTCGTCGAGTGGGGCTCATCCCCGCGTGGGCGGGGAAAACTAATCGACCGCCTGTCCATTGGATTCATGCCCCGGCTCATCCCCGCGTGGGCGGGGAAAACTGGCCCTCGTGCAGGTCAACGGCGCAGGGAAGCGGCTCATCCCCGCGTGGGCGGGGAAAACACCCAGGCCGCCGGGTCCTGTCCTACACCGGCGGGCTCATCCCCGCGTGGGCGGGGAAAACCGAGGCGAACGGGCGCGGGAACGTGACGGACGCGGCTCATCCCCGCGTGGGCGGGGAAAACCCTACCGTCGAGGCCGCCGTATCCGCGTATGCCGGCTCATCCCCGCGTGGGCGGGGAAAACTTCTTGTGTCCGGTGGGCTGTTCCCTCCCGGTGGGCTCATCCCCGCGTGGGCGGGGAAAACTCTTCCATCATCTTAGTCGCGTTTGGAGTTCTCGGCTCATCCCCGCGTGGGCGGGGAAAACCCGCCGGACTCAACCTTAGCGCCTGGAAGTCGAGGCTCATCCCCGCGTGGGCGGGGAAAACTCTGTCGCGCTCTTGAACGAGCGCCCGACGGCGGGCTCATCCCCGCGTGGGCGGGGAAAACGTTCCGGCCCCGGGATCTGTTCCCGGAGGACGGGGCTCATCCCCGCGTGGGCGGGGAAAACGTTGGTGTTGGTAAGACGATGCTTCTCTCTCTTGGCTCATCCCCGCGTGGGCGGGGAAAACTCAGCCTTGGTGGCCAGCCCCTCGAGGTCAGCCGGCTCATCCCCGCGTGGGCGGGGAAAACCCAGCTGACGGGGCCGATGCGGGTTGACGGCCCGGCTCATCCCCGCGTGGGCGGGGAAAACGGATTGCGATGACTGAGCACAGCGACCGTCGGGGGCTCATCCCCGCGTGGGCGGGGAAAACGTCGGTGGGGTCCCAGTCCCGCCAATCCTCACCGGCTCATCCCCGCGTGGGCGGGGAAAACGACGGCGGCGTATGGAACGCCGTCGGGCGCTCGGGCTCATCCCCGCGTGGGCGGGGAAAACCTGCGGCTAATGCAGCCGTGGCTTCTCGCTGAGGGCTCATCCCCGCGTGGGCGGGGAAAACGTTCTCCACCGGGTGGAACTGCCGGAGCTGGCCGGCTCATCCCCGCGTGGGCGGGGAAAACGTGTCGATCAGGGTCTGGATGGCGGCGGGCGGGGGCTCATCCCCGCGTGGGCGGGGAAAACGACCGCCCCTCCATTCAGCACGCGCTGCGTGACGGCTCATCCCCGCGTGGGCGGGGAAAACGGGAAGCCGACGTGGCCCGCTGGCTGGGGTCCGGGCTCATCCCCGCGTGGGCGGGGAAAACTTGGGAGACATCGGCAGCGTCTCCCACGGGTAGGGCTCATCCCCGCGTGGGCGGGGAAAACGGCACGATCGCCGGAGCCAGGCTCTCGGCGAGCGGCTCATCCCCGCGTGGGCGGGGAAAACTTCGGTGACCACCGCGTGTCGGTCACCGCTTGGGGCTCATCCCCGCGTGGGCGGGGAAAACTCCTCCCCGTACTACGGGGAGTGGTCGGCCGAGGGCTCATCCCCGCGTGGGCGGGGAAAACCTGTGGGGTGTCGTCGCAGCGTACGAAGTGCCGGGCTCATCCCCGCGTGGGCGGGGAAAACGCAGCAGGTCCAGGACACCCTCAGCCTGTCGCGGGCTCATCCCCGCGTGGGCGGGGAAAACCTCTACGTCGACGTCGTCCCCTCCATGAAGGGGGGCTCATCCCCGCGTGGGCGGGGAAAACCACTTCTACCTACCGCGCCCAAAGCGCCCCAAGGGCTCATCCCCGCGTGGGCGGGGAAAACCCCCCCCACCTTCGGGCGCTCGTGCGTCGGGGCCGGCTCATCCCCGCGTGGGCGGGGAAAACTGCCCCCCCTAACTCGCCTCGCGAAAAACACCCGGCTCATCCCCGCGTGGGCGGGGAAAACTTTCCTCGCGCGCGTAGCGCAGCTGATGCGGGAGGCTCATCCCCGCGTGGGCGGGGAAAACGAGCGGACGCGGGCCTCCTCGTCCGCGAGTTCGGCTCATCCCCGCGTGGGCGGGGAAAACGATATTCCTCCCAGCTTGTCACCATGGCGTATGGGCTCATCCCCGCGTGGGCGGGGAAAACGTGATAACACTCAGCAATTCTTCCCACATTTTGGGCTCATCCCCGCGTGGGCGGGGAAAACGACTTCGATATTGAAGCGCTGGCAAGTGTACTGGGCTCATCCCCGCGTGGGCGGGGAAAACTCACTCTCGCACACACACGCGCGTGTAACACACGGCTCATCCCCGCGTGGGCGGGGAAAACCGTCGGGCAAGCGAGTTCCGCGTGCCGCTCGGGGGCTCATCCCCGCGTGGGCGGGGAAAACCATCTTGCACCGCCTTGCTCGATGTTGTGTGGCGGCTCATCCCCGCGTGGGCGGGGAAAACTACAACGCGGGTTCAGCACATGTGTTACACGCGGGCTCATCCCCGCGTGGGCGGGGAAAACTGAGGGCTCAGTGAGCCCTCAGTGAGTGTGCAGGGCTCATCCCCGCGTGGGCGGGGAAAACCACCAGGCAGGCGTCCTGGTGGGGTCTCGCGCGGGCTCATCCCCGCGTGGGCGGGGAAAACATGGCACGCACCGGCTTCAAGCGCCCTGGCCGCGGCTCATCCCCGCGTGGGCGGGGAAAACACCAGAACCTATGGCTCACCGCAAACCAGCGGCGGCTCATCCCCGCGTGGGCGGGGAAAACGCGCTCGAAACAATTCAGCGCAACATTCTCGGTGGCTCATCCCCGCGTGGGCGGGGAAAACAACCGAAAGGACCAAGCCATGAAAGCCTACCGCGGCTCATCCCCGCGTGGGCGGGGAAAACTACCAGATCGACTGGGTGCAGTTCGCCGCCGCCGGCTCATCCCCGCGTGGGCGGGGAAAACGTGGTGAGGCCGGGCGCGACGATCCTCGAGCCGGGCTCATCCCCGCGTGGGCGGGGAAAACTTTTCGGCATGGTGCTCCTCGGAGAGAAGATCCGGCTCATCCCCGCGTGGGCGGGGAAAACTTGAACCCCTCGTCGCTGAGCGTACGCCGCTCGGGCTCATCCCCGCGTGGGCGGGGAAAACTCATAGGATGATCGCCCTCCTCCCGGCTTTCCCGGCTCATCCCCGCGTGGGCGGGGAAAACGCGGTCTTGGGGATGATCAGCATGCAGCTGTACGGCTCATCCCCGCGTGGGCGGGGAAAACCAGATCCGCGTCCTCGTCGCCATCCTTCAGAGTGGGCTCATCCCCGCGTGGGCGGGGAAAACCCAGCCACCTCGTCCTCCCAGGCTTCCCAGGGCGGCTCATCCCCGCGTGGGCGGGGAAAACCGGTTCTCCACCAGGCTAGAGATGCGGTTCCGCGGCTCATCCCCGCGTGGGCGGGGAAAACCTGGGACCAAATGCTACCTGAAGCGCGTAGCGCGGCTCATCCCCGCGTGGGCGGGGAAAACCACGCAAGGTCGTCACCGACAAGAACGAGGGCAGGCTCATCCCCGCGTGGGCGGGGAAAACTGGTCAGCGGCGGGAGCTGAAGCCGCCCCTCCGGGCTCATCCCCGCGTGGGCGGGGAAAACAGGAGGTGGCAGCGTGAGCACCGAGTTGGAGTCGGCTCATCCCCGCGTGGGCGGGGAAAACGGACCGAACCAGCCGGGCAACTGCTTCAGCGCGGGCTCATCCCCGCGTGGGCGGGGAAAACAGACCCTGCCCGCCCTCGTGGCCGGTCTCGGACGGCTCATCCCCGCGTGGGCGGGGAAAACGCACCACAAAGCGCTAAGGCGGCGGGGCGGCGGGGCTCATCCCCGCGTGGGCGGGGAAAACGGTCGCACGATCACCGGCTACCGCCGCCGCTACGGCTCATCCCCGCGTGGGCGGGGAAAACCAAGACGTGGTTCATCGAGCGTATGGCGCGCGGGGCTCATCCCCGCGTGGGCGGGGAAAACCTGACCGGGCGGCAGGGCCTGGGCAAGACGTGGGGCTCATCCCCGCGTGGGCGGGGAAAACTCGATGCTGAAGGACAGGCTGCGTTACGAGGACGGCTCATCCCCGCGTGGGCGGGGAAAACGTGCGTCCGGCGGCGCGCGGCGTGGCCTACGACGGCTCATCCCCGCGTGGGCGGGGAAAACAGGTTCTTCGGCACCTTGCCACCGAACTTCGACGGCTCATCCCCGCGTGGGCGGGGAAAACCGTTGGTTGCACTGTCGGCAGGTGACACGAGCGGGCTCATCCCCGCGTGGGCGGGGAAAACTTCGCGGAGGCCGGCATCTCGACCTCGATCTGGGGCTCATCCCCGCGTGGGCGGGGAAAACCTCGGAGAGCTGACCGGCCTACAGCGACGGGACGGCTCATCCCCGCGTGGGCGGGGAAAACTCCGGGCTGGCCGCGTCGAGGGCCACCTGGAACGGCTCATCCCCGCGTGGGCGGGGAAAACGTTCCTGGGAGACGGGGGAGGGGATACCGCCCCGGCTCATCCCCGCGTGGGCGGGGAAAACGTCGCGGAAGCGCCCAAGGACGGCATCCGCTCGGGCTCATCCCCGCGTGGGCGGGGAAAACGCGGGCGTGCGGATCACTGAGACGAACCCCGCGGGCTCATCCCCGCGTGGGCGGGGAAAACACAGCGAGACGCAGGCGCACTCGCGTCTCAGACGGCTCATCCCCGCGTGGGCGGGGAAAACCGTGGTGGTCATTTCAGTGTCTCCTTCGTTGAGGGCTCATCCCCGCGTGGGCGGGGAAAACCAGGAATTCAACGAGGCGCTGTTGAGTCTCGGCGGCTCATCCCCGCGTGGGCGGGGAAAACCGGATCTGCCGATCCACGACAGCCACCGAAGCAGGCTCATCCCCGCGTGGGCGGGGAAAACTGCGTCATCTGGGGAACCACCAATGACCAGGTGGGCTCATCCCCGCGTGGGCGGGGAAAACACGACGGCGGCCATAGGGCCGTGCATCATGATGGGCTCATCCCCGCGTGGGCGGGGAAAACACGGTTTCGGTCCTTTCGGTCTGTCGGGGGGCCGGCTCATCCCCGCGTGGGCGGGGAAAACGAAAGGGCCAAAGACCCATGACCGATGACAAGAGGCTCATCCCCGCGTGGGCGGGGAAAACGTCAAACATCGCGGACAGATCGACCGCCGACGCGGCTCATCCCCGCGTGGGCGGGGAAAACGCTGTCCAATGAAGCCATGAGGTTGCGCAGATCCGGCTCATCCCCGCGTGGGCGGGGAAAACCTGACGCGCACGTGCAGAGATCTGATCTATTGGGGCTCATCCCCGCGTGGGCGGGGAAAACATCCTTCCTGATTGTTGGTGAGCTGGAGTTGGGGGCTCATCCCCGCGTGGGCGGGGAAAACGCGTCATCATCGAGGACGATCCGACCGGCCCCGGGCTCATCCCCGCGTGGGCGGGGAAAACCACTTCTACCTACCGCGCCCAAAGCGCCCCAAGGGCTCATCCCCGCGTGGGCGGGGAAAACCCCCCCCACCTTCGGGCGCTCGTGCGTCGGGGCCGGCTCATCCCCGCGTGGGCGGGGAAAACTGCCCCCCCTAACTCGCCTCGCGAAAAACACCCGGCTCATCCCCGCGTGGGCGGGGAAAACTTTCCTCGCGCGCGTAGCGCAGCTGATGCGGGAGGCTCATCCCCGCGTGGGCGGGGAAAACGAGCGGACGCGGGCCTCCTCGTCCGCGAGTTCGGCTCATCCCCGCGTGGGCGGGGAAAACGATATTCCTCCCAGCTTGTCACCATGGCGTATGGGCTCATCCCCGCGTGGGCGGGGAAAACGTGATAACACTCAGCAATTCTTCCCACATTTTGGGCTCATCCCCGCGTGGGCGGGGAAAACGACTTCGATATTGAAGCGCTGGCAAGTGTACTGGGCTCATCCCCGCGTGGGCGGGGAAAACTCACTCTCGCACACACACGCGCGTGTAACACACGGCTCATCCCCGCGTGGGCGGGGAAAACCGTCGGGCAAGCGAGTTCCGCGTGCCGCTCGGGGGCTCATCCCCGCGTGGGCGGGGAAAACCATCTTGCACCGCCTTGCTCGATGTTGTGTGGCGGCTCATCCCCGCGTGGGCGGGGAAAACTACAACGCGGGTTCAGCACATGTGTTACACGCGGGCTCATCCCCGCGTGGGCGGGGAAAACTGAGGGCTCAGTGAGCCCTCAGTGAGTGTGCAGGGCTCATCCCCGCGTGGGCGGGGAAAACCACCAGGCAGGCGTCCTGGTGGGGTCTCGCGCGGGCTCATCCCCGCGTGGGCGGGGAAAACATGGCACGCACCGGCTTCAAGCGCCCTGGCCGCGGCTCATCCCCGCGTGGGCGGGGAAAACACCAGAACCTATGGCTCACCGCAAACCAGCGGCGGCTCATCCCCGCGTGGGCGGGGAAAACGCGCTCGAAACAATTCAGCGCAACATTCTCGGTGGCTCATCCCCGCGTGGGCGGGGAAAACAACCGAAAGGACCAAGCCATGAAAGCCTACCGCGGCTCATCCCCGCGTGGGCGGGGAAAACTACCAGATCGACTGGGTGCAGTTCGCCGCCGCCGGCTCATCCCCGCGTGGGCGGGGAAAACGTGGTGAGGCCGGGCGCGACGATCCTCGAGCCGGGCTCATCCCCGCGTGGGCGGGGAAAACTTTTCGGCATGGTGCTCCTCGGAGAGAAGATCCGGCTCATCCCCGCGTGGGCGGGGAAAACTTGAACCCCTCGTCGCTGAGCGTACGCCGCTCGGGCTCATCCCCGCGTGGGCGGGGAAAACTCATAGGATGATCGCCCTCCTCCCGGCTTTCCCGGCTCATCCCCGCGTGGGCGGGGAAAACGCGGTCTTGGGGATGATCAGCATGCAGCTGTACGGCTCATCCCCGCGTGGGCGGGGAAAACCAGATCCGCGTCCTCGTCGCCATCCTTCAGAGTGGGCTCATCCCCGCGTGGGCGGGGAAAACCCAGCCACCTCGTCCTCCCAGGCTTCCCAGGGCGGCTCATCCCCGCGTGGGCGGGGAAAACCGGTTCTCCACCAGGCTAGAGATGCGGTTCCGCGGCTCATCCCCGCGTGGGCGGGGAAAACCTGGGACCAAATGCTACCTGAAGCGCGTAGCGCGGCTCATCCCCGCGTGGGCGGGGAAAACCACGCAAGGTCGTCACCGACAAGAACGAGGGCAGGCTCATCCCCGCGTGGGCGGGGAAAACTGGTCAGCGGCGGGAGCTGAAGCCGCCCCTCCGGGCTCATCCCCGCGTGGGCGGGGAAAACAGGAGGTGGCAGCGTGAGCACCGAGTTGGAGTCGGCTCATCCCCGCGTGGGCGGGGAAAACGGACCGAACCAGCCGGGCAACTGCTTCAGCGCGGGCTCATCCCCGCGTGGGCGGGGAAAACAGACCCTGCCCGCCCTCGTGGCCGGTCTCGGACGGCTCATCCCCGCGTGGGCGGGGAAAACGCACCACAAAGCGCTAAGGCGGCGGGGCGGCGGGGCTCATCCCCGCGTGGGCGGGGAAAACGGTCGCACGATCACCGGCTACCGCCGCCGCTACGGCTCATCCCCGCGTGGGCGGGGAAAACCAAGACGTGGTTCATCGAGCGTATGGCGCGCGGGGCTCATCCCCGCGTGGGCGGGGAAAACCTGACCGGGCGGCAGGGCCTGGGCAAGACGTGGGGCTCATCCCCGCGTGGGCGGGGAAAACTCGATGCTGAAGGACAGGCTGCGTTACGAGGACGGCTCATCCCCGCGTGGGCGGGGAAAACGTGCGTCCGGCGGCGCGCGGCGTGGCCTACGACGGCTCATCCCCGCGTGGGCGGGGAAAACAGGTTCTTCGGCACCTTGCCACCGAACTTCGACGGCTCATCCCCGCGTGGGCGGGGAAAACCGTTGGTTGCACTGTCGGCAGGTGACACGAGCGGGCTCATCCCCGCGTGGGCGGGGAAAACTTCGCGGAGGCCGGCATCTCGACCTCGATCTGGGGCTCATCCCCGCGTGGGCGGGGAAAACCTCGGAGAGCTGACCGGCCTACAGCGACGGGACGGCTCATCCCCGCGTGGGCGGGGAAAACTCCGGGCTGGCCGCGTCGAGGGCCACCTGGAACGGCTCATCCCCGCGTGGGCGGGGAAAACGTTCCTGGGAGACGGGGGAGGGGATACCGCCCCGGCTCATCCCCGCGTGGGCGGGGAAAACGTCGCGGAAGCGCCCAAGGACGGCATCCGCTCGGGCTCATCCCCGCGTGGGCGGGGAAAACGCGGGCGTGCGGATCACTGAGACGAACCCCGCGGGCTCATCCCCGCGTGGGCGGGGAAAACACAGCGAGACGCAGGCGCACTCGCGTCTCAGACGGCTCATCCCCGCGTGGGCGGGGAAAACCGTGGTGGTCATTTCAGTGTCTCCTTCGTTGAGGGCTCATCCCCGCGTGGGCGGGGAAAACCAGGAATTCAACGAGGCGCTGTTGAGTCTCGGCGGCTCATCCCCGCGTGGGCGGGGAAAACCGGATCTGCCGATCCACGACAGCCACCGAAGCAGGCTCATCCCCGCGTGGGCGGGGAAAACTGCGTCATCTGGGGAACCACCAATGACCAGGTGGGCTCATCCCCGCGTGGGCGGGGAAAACACGACGGCGGCCATAGGGCCGTGCATCATGATGGGCTCATCCCCGCGTGGGCGGGGAAAACACGGTTTCGGTCCTTTCGGTCTGTCGGGGGGCCGGCTCATCCCCGCGTGGGCGGGGAAAACGAAAGGGCCAAAGACCCATGACCGATGACAAGAGGCTCATCCCCGCGTGGGCGGGGAAAACGTCAAACATCGCGGACAGATCGACCGCCGACGCGGCTCATCCCCGCGTGGGCGGGGAAAACGCTGTCCAATGAAGCCATGAGGTTGCGCAGATCCGGCTCATCCCCGCGTGGGCGGGGAAAACCTGACGCGCACGTGCAGAGATCTGATCTATTGGGGCTCATCCCCGCGTGGGCGGGGAAAACATCCTTCCTGATTGTTGGTGAGCTGGAGTTGGGGGCTCATCCCCGCGTGGGCGGGGAAAACCCGCGACGGCGACCGCGACACCCTCACGCTCCACGGCTCATCCCCGCGTGGGCGGGGAAAACTCCAAGCCGCCAAACGCGTAGCCGCCCGCTTCGGGCTCATCCCCGCGTGGGCGGGGAAAACTAGGCGGGCCAGACGTTGAACACCTGGCACATGGGCTCATCCCCGCGTGGGCGGGGAAAACATCATCACCTTCAACGACCTCCCCCGCGCTCAGGGCTCATCCCCGCGTGGGCGGGGAAAACCATCGTCTCGCAGCTGGCATTGAGGATGCGGGCGGCTCATCCCCGCGTGGGCGGGGAAAACCCACCATCGAGCCCCCCCGACTTCGCGTTCAACGGCTCATCCCCGCGTGGGCGGGGAAAACCCGAAATCGAACGCTGCCTTCGGGGGGGCCGGGGGCTCATCCCCGCGTGGGCGGGGAAAACCGGCGGCGAAGCGCGCCTCGATGCTGACAGGGGGGCTCATCCCCGCGTGGGCGGGGAAAACAGGACGGCGCAATCGACCATGTGCCGTGCATCAGGCTCATCCCCGCGTGGGCGGGGAAAACGTGAACGAAGCACGCGTCCTCACCGGTGACGGCGGCTCATCCCCGCGTGGGCGGGGAAAACGGCCGGACATCGAGGCCGTCCTTCCCCGCCGCCGGCTCATCCCCGCGTGGGCGGGGAAAACGGCGAAAAGTGGGACACCGCGACGCCGCGCGGGGGCTCATCCCCGCGTGGGCGGGGAAAACCGCGGCCATGCAGGCCGCCCTGAACAACGGAGGGGCTCATCCCCGCGTGGGCGGGGAAAACGCTGTGCTTGGATGTCCTCACGCATCCGCCCGAGGGCTCATCCCCGCGTGGGCGGGGAAAACGAAACCCTGACGCTCCGCGTCGGGGAACGCGAGGGCTCATCCCCGCGTGGGCGGGGAAAACGTCGCGGACGTCCGTGTCGCCCGCAGCGCCGAGGGCTCATCCCCGCGTGGGCGGGGAAAACAAGGGCGCGGCGCGTATTTCGGCGCGTCAGGCGGGCTCATCCCCGCGTGGGCGGGGAAAACAGGCCGTCAATTTCAACGGTCTTGGTGGTCAGCGGCTCATCCCCGCGTGGGCGGGGAAAACTGCCCCGAAGGGTGCGTCCCCGGCGGCGCTACGGGCTCATCCCCGCGTGGGCGGGGAAAACCATATGACGTCCTGCGGGTAGCCGCAGGTGAAAGGCTCATCCCCGCGTGGGCGGGGAAAACGGGGGACGCGCTGGTTTCGTTGCCCGTCGCGTGGGCTCATCCCCGCGTGGGCGGGGAAAACCAACCGCGTTGGGCGGGAGGGGTATGTGTGTCAGGCTCATCCCCGCGTGGGCGGGGAAAACCAGGCGCGCTACCAGCTCACTGTCACGGCATCAGGCTCATCCCCGCGTGGGCGGGGAAAACGATTGGACGGCCCCGAAGGCGCTCTTGATGCCGGGCTCATCCCCGCGTGGGCGGGGAAAACCTCGCCTTTTCGGTCGGCGAGGCCCCCTTTCACGGCTCATCCCCGCGTGGGCGGGGAAAACCCCGGCTTTGTCCGCCTCGGCGACCTCGTGAACGGCTCATCCCCGCGTGGGCGGGGAAAACCCCACCGACGCGACGACCAACCTCGCCGCCGGGGGCTCATCCCCGCGTGGGCGGGGAAAACACCGAAAGGACCAAGACAATGAGCCGCTACTTCGGCTCATCCCCGCGTGGGCGGGGAAAACCCACGCTGTAACAGAAGCAAACCGCTAACCTACGGCTCATCCCCGCGTGGGCGGGGAAAACAGGCCACCGTCCTTGTCGACGGTCTGGACCACGGGCTCATCCCCGCGTGGGCGGGGAAAACCTTAGGGGCGGTTTCGGGTACCCCAGGGGGGTATGGCTCATCCCCGCGTGGGCGGGGAAAACGGTTCACGGTCGGAGGCGACGCCCAGGTGACAGGGCTCATCCCCGCGTGGGCGGGGAAAACGATGATCTTGTTCTCGGTCATGATGGTGGGTCCGGCTCATCCCCGCGTGGGCGGGGAAAACGATGATCTTGTTCTCGGTCATGATGGTGGGTCCGGCTCATCCCCGCGTGGGCGGGGAAAACTGCTCGGCGTTGTAGCCCTGAAGCTGCCAGGCGGGCTCATCCCCGCGTGGGCGGGGAAAACGGGTCCCCCGCGTCACCTGCCCGGACGAGCAGCGGCTCATCCCCGCGTGGGCGGGGAAAACTGGAGCCGACCACGGTCCTAGCGTCGCCTGCTGGGCTCATCCCCGCGTGGGCGGGGAAAACCCTTACGCGGCCTCCACGGAGCAGGACCCGAAGGGCTCATCCCCGCGTGGGCGGGGAAAACACTTTCTGACCTGCGCGTTTATCGAGCGGATCGGTCAGATCTTGGAAACCCTTGAGCTTGCCGTCTCCTCTGAAAGTTACACATTGAGCGCCGCTTACGCAACTGACGCGCCGCAGGATCAGGCTCGGAATACTGGCCTCGCCCTTCCGAGTAGTAGGGCCGCATCATGAGGGTCAGTCCGTCAAAGTCGACGGGCTTCCATGGATCGCCCCAGGTCAGGAAGGCCAGGCCCTGCTCGTTGCGCGCCCGATAGACCATGACAGCCCTCCCCGTCTTCATGTTCTCCGTGACGATCTCCCACAGACGCTCGCGCACACGAGCGCTCAGAGTCCCGACGAAAACGCCGGGAGAAATCTCCATAAGCCACCGCGTCACGTGACCCCGCAACCCCTCAGGAACCGCAGACAAGACGAGAACAATCACGAGGATTCGCCCTCTTCGTAGGAGACACCCGCCGCGACCGTTCCCTCGCGGTCATCCCACAGACGCAGGTCGTCCACGATGAGGTCCTCGTCGTCCTCGACATCCAAGGCACCAGACACCGACAAAAGCCCCTTAATGTCGGCGACACACCGCTCCAGGAGCCGAAACTCCCGAACTGCGTCACGCACGGCCTTCCTCGCTGCACTACCCACGGCCTCGTCCGAGGGCGATGCAGCCACATCGAAAGCAATGGGGATAGTGAGGTCAGCCTTGTACAGATCAGCAATGTCATACACGAACGAACGGTAGGTCCCGTTGTGAACGAAGCCCAACCCAGGGCTGCACCCCAGCGCGACGATCACCGCGTGGACGACACCATAGATCGCCGAGTTGGCGGCCGACAGCGCCTGATTAACGACCGACCCGTCCTCGAAGTTGTCTGGGTCATACTCGCGCCTATCCCAGGGCACGCCCGTGCGCTGCGAGTGCTCACGATACAAGCGACGCACGCGAGCTCCCTCGCGTCCGCGCAACTGCTGAAGACTCAGCTTCGACACGTCCTCGCCCGCAAAACGCATCAGGTACATGTTGCGCGCGACGGTCAGTCGCATCGACGGATCACTCACCGCACGAGCCTGTGCCTCCAGCAACCGCGAGGATCGCGATGGCGGGGTGCCATGCGCGTAGTACCTCACCCCGTTCTCGCCCACCCACACGATGGTCGAACCGCTCTCAGAAAGCACCGAGACCGCCGAGTGCGTGATCCGCACCCCGGGTCCCAGCAGCAGCACCGACAGCGCCGCCGCTGGGACGTGGGCGATTCCATGACCGTCGGCCACGGTGATCGCGTTCGAGTCCCGGTTAATCGTGCACCGCTCGACGTAGAGGAACGTCAGCCGGTCCCGAACGCGCACCAAGTCCTTCGGATCAGGGGGCCTCACCCCAGGGATCGGTCTCATGCCCGTGAGAGGGTCAGCAGTCCACAGCCGTATGCTTTGCCCCGGCCCACCCCATGAACGAGGCCGTGGCGAAGAGCATCCGGATCCGTCACCTCGAGCACTCCCTCGAAAGTCGCGAGCGCGAGGGTAACGCGAGAACTACCGCGTTGAAACTCAGCAACGCTGCGTTCAATGCCGTTGATCAGCAGATTCGCCCCGTCAACGCGGCGACCATCCCGGTCCTCCAGGACGGGCAGATCCCCACCGTACTCGGCGGAAGTCAACACACGGAATCCGAGTCGCTCAGAGCGATCCAGCACCCACTGCGTCT
>ERZ773074.715-NODE-715-length-13715-cov-3.240117_pt1 | contig 13715 bp, 7 predicted proteins | sample MGYA00580615_ERZ773074 | MGnify/ENA primary metagenome ERZ773074 (study PRJEB29015, sample SAMEA2738126) | human oral metagenome | biome: human oral; feature: human-associated habitat; material: saliva | place: China | collected 2160 ...
GTCAATCACAGTTTCTCGCACATGATGACCGAGCGCCGATAACGTATCACGGGCTGTTTGATGCAGGGTGTGGTTCAGGCGACCCGCCGAGTGTCCAAATGCTTTACCGCCGTCGATCAAAAGAATATTCACTGTAATTCACTCCTTAAACTCAACACCACGAGAACGGTTGGCTGTATTCCAGCCGCTTGTTCCACAGTACAGGGCTGCTACGCTGTGAATCAGCCCGTTTCTTGATATGAAACGGACTTTATTCAGGTATGCTCTCCACCATGTGGAAACGAATAGGCGGTATTCCCACCCCGGGCAGGGTACAGAATACCGCCGTATATACGCTATAGCAAGAGACCTTAAAATTACCGCTTACGGTAAATAACCCCGCGATGGCCGCCTTCTAGGTCGAGACAACGCTGCGGCTGACGGTCAAAAGTGTACATCATCCACTGCTCACCGTCTATGCGTGCACTGACAATGTATCGCCCGTCGTGCGGTGTGATGAGGCAGTCACCGTGGGCGTTGCTCTGCATACTCTGGTCTTCTAGGCGGGGTGCTGGGGCACAGTCCGCCGAAACCCGCATCAACAATCCACGTCCGGTTATCGAACATTACCTCAAGCAGCATATATGTGCGTGCACCGTATTCATCTGGTTTAGATCCTTAAACGTGACCGGTAGCGGACGGGCGGGCCAGCAGCCCAGGAGCATGAGAGCATCCAGCAGGAGTAAATCGAGTTCGTAACAGTAGCCCCCGTGCCGTTGCAGCACGAGTTTATAAAAGATACTGTCACTATCATGTGACACAGACTGACCCAGCGCGACGCTCAAGGTGTATGCACATTTAGGCGTCTTTAGGTTCTTTTCGTCACCAGGAACAAGGACCCGCTGAGCGTAACCAGTATTGAAATAAGGAGGATGAGAATATGTGAGATATTCCAGATGCCTCCGATACCGTAGAGCAGCATTCCGAGGGGAACCGCCACTGAAGAGACAATACTGTCTATATTGGCGAACGACTGCAGTTCATCCTGCTCTAAAGAGGTTTGCACCTTCACATCCCATGACACCGCAGCGGCGGATAAGGTCAAAGATGCGGCAAAGGTGCACATGAAGATCACGATAATCTGCGTGCCGTACCCATACAGATAGACTTGAAGACCCAAGAGAACGGCGGTAGCTACGGCAAGGTAACGCCAGGAGACTTTCTTCCAAACACCCATCAGGGTGCTTGCCGAACCTGTTATAGAGCCCAAAGCAAGGGAGGTTGCAACAGCAGCCCAGGATTCCTCATTCAAACGTGAAATCATCTGATGCGGGCCTTCAGCACCCGAAAACCCTAGAGCCAAAGAGATTAACGACCACGCAGCTATTCCCGCTACGATCCAGCGGGGAAAACTAACTTTTGCCAGGGAGGAAGCACCGGAAGAAGACTCATGATCGTTGGCAGATGTTGATCCGTTTTGCTCTACAGCCTTCATGAGGAATATGAGTAAAAATATTCCGACCATAAAGGTAGCAGAGTCAATGAATAAGATAACGGGAAACCCGTAGACAAGATATATGAAGGTGGATACTGCGGGAGCTAAAATTCCAAAAGCATCCGTGAAAAAATTACTAAAAGCATTGAAGCTCGTAAGAATATCTTCGGCAACAAGTGTAGGAGTTAGCGTATACCTGGAAGGAACAAAGAAAGAAGTTCCCAATCCGTAAATGCATGATGAAATACACAGAGACAGTATGGAATTGTAGCCTGCTATGACCCAAATTCCGAGAATGAACTGTGCTAAGAACCTGATAACATCTGCGTATATCATGGTCCTGATAAGGGGGAGTATATTACCGTACCTGCGGTACAGCACTGACCCGAAAAGACGTGCACCCCAGAGGCTCAATAGAACTGCAGTAAAGCCGTATCCGCTATTCTCAAGCTCAACGGCAGAGAGTGCAAAAGCAATCGGTATCATCGAATCACCAAGAGTTGAAATAACTATTGATGATAAGAAAATTGCCTCATGCTTACTATATTTAGCTATTTTCAACACAAGCAATGTCTTTCTTGATATAAAATTTTAAAATAATGGGTTTTCGTCATAAGAAAACCCGCTGCATTATTCAAAAACATAAAATCCACGATATATTTCATGGCAACCTCCTCTAGAGTGATGCAGATATATAATCTGCGTTGTAGATATATACTACATACACCGTATCAGAACGTGCAAACGCTTATGCAGAGTTGAAATACCTCCACCCTGCGCGCAATATATCCCAGACATAAATACGCAACGAAGATAATATCCAGGAATACATACCCGAGTTTTATACAGATATACGGCGGTATTTCGTGCTATATATCAAGCACGGAATACCGCCGTATATACGCTATAGCAAGAGACCTTAAAATTACCGCTTACGGTAAATAACCCCGCGATGGCCTTCTAAGGTGAGGGTGGCCGGTGCCGCGTTGTTTTGCGCATCTACGAGCCCTTGATCCTGCGGCACGCGCACCATCGTGGTGCGGTCACTCGTATTCAGAGCCGCCCAGCCGTGCGTGAAAGCACGGGTCTGCACACTGTCCTGAGCCTCAATCTCACCGGATGCAGCCCCCAAGTCAAAGGACAGCTCGGGCGCGTTCGGAGTACCGTCATAGGCATCGTGCTGAGTTGCGTTGATACCGGTAAAGCGACCGCCTCCAAAAACCCAGAACCCAGCCAGACCATACAGCAGATTCTCATCCGTGCCGCTAATCGGCGATGTCGAGTACCCGTGCGGGGTGCGCAAAATCGTGACCTTAGGAAGGGACTGCTGGGCATTCACGGCGCCGTAGGCATCGCCCGAGCGGTCCTGCACCGCATTCAGCGTTACCAAGCCTTCGGCGCCGCGCCCAATATGGTTTCCCTGCATGGTGGCGTAGGCGCCGCTGAGGAATTCTTGTGCGCCCCAGCCGAGCCACACTTCCTCGAACCCGCCGCCGTAGGCACTGTGGCTTTCCCATTTGCCCCAGCGCAGGCGCGATTCGGCAATATTAGGCACCAGGATTTTGCCGATCTTATTCAGCTCAATACCGGCGAAGGAGATCAAGAAATCGAGATGCTGCCGAATCGTGGTGATGCTTTCAACGCCCTGAATCGGCAGGTTTAGTCCGTAATAATCATTCTCTACGTCGTTATCAGCCATCACGCCGTCAAAGGGCGAGTTACGAAGTTCTTCCACCACGGAGTGCACCCACTGCCAGCGGTAGTCTGCACTCCACACCGCCATCTGGTAGTGCTGCCAGTACCCCGACCACTCGATCAGAGAGCCGTCTAGGCGGTGGGCAAACAGATCCTTACCGGTTGTGTTCAGAAGATCCTGCGCATATTTATAAGAGACACCCGAAGAGTAAATGGGGCCTGGTTCATAGGCGCGACTGGAAGAAAGGCACTTATAGGCGAGCACCACCATATTAGGTGACTGCTCTTTGAGGTAGCGTGCCGCATCCAGCTCCCAGGGCTGCAGAATAGCTACCGCGTAGTTCTGCGCCGCAAAGGCCAGCTGATCTTCCAATATAGGGTCTCCGCCGTATCGAATCCAGGCACCAAATTTTCCCGGAGTGCCGGCTCGTAGAGAATTATCGCTCATTCTTCAATCTGCTCCGTAACTCGCTGAGGTATTTTACCTAGCTTACGGTATATCTGGTCATAACGGTCCATAACCAGGCGAAGTTGGAAGAACTTTACAACTCGGTTGTAAGCGTTAACACAGTAACGCTCATAGATGCTGGGCTCCTCCATCATGGTGCGAAGCGCCTGCGTGAAGCCTTCAACATCGCCCGGAATGGTTAGAATACCGCAGTTACCTATTTCACTGCCATCCGAGGTGACCAGCACATCATCAATCAGCTGCGACATACCGCCCACGTCGGTACTCACCAGCGGAATGGATGCTGCCATCGCTTCCAGCGCCACAATGGGCTGACCTTCGTTGTAGCTGGGCATGAGCAGAACGTCGAAGCGGTCCAGCATTTCGCGCACCTTCACGGTGCCGTGGAAGGTAATGAAGTCGCCCATATTGAGCTCTTCGATCGTGCGCACGCACAACTCATAGTATTCCGGCATGTGGTTCTTCGGTCCGAGCACATCCAGGTGGAAGTTGTCGAGCCCGACATCACGCAGCAGCGCAAGCGACTTCACGAGGTCTGTGAGCCCCTTAATGGGCACCACACGCGCAATAAACACAAAACGCCACATATGCCCGCGACCCTCCGCCAGGATGCGCGCCCGGGCAGTCTGGCGCCCCACATACGCCGGATACACGCTCTCGATAAGCATACCGTTCGGCAGCACGACCGCGCGGTCTTCTTCACCCTCGTTGTACTGGTCGATGGGCGCGCCGATGCCGCGTGCCTCCTCAATCGCTTTGGGGTACAGATAGGTCACCATATCGGCGCTGGGATAGCAGAAACGTCCCATTTCCAGGAACCAGACGCACCACGCGGTCTCTTCGAGCGTGACGGGACCCAGCTCGGGTTTATCGCGCGGCTCCTTCAGGAAGGCGTAATCCGTGGTGACGGGCTTGGCCATATTGCGTTCCAGCTTGGTGTTGATAGTATCGCGCACATACAGGTTGTGTTCGGTCAGCAGGAAGCTGGTGCCGTAATCGCGCGCACCCGCAGCGCCCAAAAGTGAGGCGTAGCCGGTGGTGTGGGCATGGTACACGCGGGCATAGGGCAGGCGCTCATGCAGCAGGGCGTACACGATAGAGACGAAGTTACGGATCTCCCAGAAGAGTTCGCCGAACGGAACCTGTGCGAGGAAGCCCCAGTTACCGACTGCCTCCATAAACTCGCGGGTGCCGGTGAGGGCGAAGAGTGAGTAGGTGCGGGTGCGGGGGTTAATTCCTTCATCGTAGAACGACCAGAGCGGGTTTACATCGCCGTGTATAAGAGCATCGAAAGCACTCATAAGTCTCGCCACCAGTTTCTTGCGTTGGCGACGATTCATCTTGAGGTTTTTCGGGTTACATTCTTGGGCGAATTCTTCCTTATGCTCCTCTAGGCTCAGGTAGATCACCTTCACCCATTTGACGTTTTCGGGCATACCGTACAGGTCTTTAAGTTCCTGTTTACTATCCCAGGAAATATGAATAATTCCGAAGCTGATGCTCGGGTTTTCCACGATAATATCGTGAACCACTGCGGAAACCCCGCCCTTGAGGTAGGGGTAGGTCGATTCCATCACCAGCGCAACATCGACCTCAGGATAATCAGGGTCGGGTGTTCGGGGTCCCGGCGCGGGCAATTGCAGCGGGGCATAGTGGTTACGCATTGCGGTGTTTATCAATGTATATGACCTCTCATCTACCAGGCTAGGGCACGACGCCAGAAGAGTGAGTATTCGGGATTAGCCCAGGCACGACGGTAGAGTATCCACGTGACGAGGGCGAGAACTGCTTCGCCTATAATGATGGGCAGATAACCGCCATCGTTCGGGATGATTGAAAAGGCTACAGTGACGATCAGCAGGTGTACCGCACCGATAATGTGCACAGTCTTAAACATGGTCATGTATTCCAGCTGATAGATGAAGAGCGCCATAGCCAGGAACAACCATGCCACCGTCAGTCCCGCATAGGCGAGCGGGAAGGTGTTCGGTACGAAGATATACATCAGAATGCCCGTAATGACCGAGCAGATAACTGAGACAATCAACGTGTTGCGCACGGAGGCGTGAGAAATACGCACTACAGCGTGCGCCTCCGGCTCAATTTCATTGAAGGGAAGTTTATTGAAGAGGGTCCACAGACGCTGAATAGAGCCGTTCACGCGGTTAGATTCAACCACGAAGAAGTAGTTGTAGGCGATCACGCAGGGAACCAGGCTCATGTAGATGGCGATAACGTCGATCTTGCCGTTCGTCACCAAGAAGAGCACGTATTTATCAGCCCAGAGGATAGAACCGGTCAGCAGGCCGCGAATGACATCGCGGTAGGCGGCGCCTAGGGGAAGGCGGCTGAAATGGAACAGCTGCTTAATTTCACGGCCAATACCACTGAACAGAATGGCCGAGCCCACCAGCGGCGGTAAGAACCACACGGTCGGCAAAGTCAGCAGAACAATCGTGTAGCCTACCCATGCGAAGAACCACAGCGGACGGTTTTTCGCCACGTTCGGCACAATAAGCAGCTGCGCATACGCAACGTTCAGCATGCTCAAAAAGAGGAAGGATACCAGCGCCACCATATCCCAGTGCAGTACGAGCACCACGGGAATAGCGAAAAGGAACGCGATGGGCAGGCCCACCAGATAGAGGTAGCCCCAGTGGCGGCTAAATGCCCTCAGCTCGCTAATATGCTGATATTTCGGGTCGGTATCGAGAGTAGCAAGAAGTTCTTGCGCCTCATTGGGTTTGTGATCCCGTTTGAGAATTGCCGCTTCTTCCTGAACCTCGCGGCGCGCATCCTCAACTTTCAGATGTTCAGATTCGAGGGCCCGGTAAATAGGCATGCATACCGCCTGGCTTAGCCAGGGAACCACGATGGATGCCGCCAGAATAATCTGGATAAGCGGCACCGACCCCACATAGTTCTTGCTGAGAATGGGGGTTACGAACGGGAATGCGACTGTTAGGAGTGCAACGGGAGATACATAGAGAAGAAAATTGTAGAGGAGTCTCCAACTCCAGCGGTTTTTCGGGATGTCTGCATGGTGGGAAGACAAGACGGGAACTTCTTTCGGCGCTATTCTCACCTAATGCCTATATGTATATTGCCCCTTTACCTGTGGTTTAAGGGCAGGGATGGGCTAAACGCAGGAAAAACTGCGCTGAACAACTAGGTGATCGGTTTTCGGGATTTCAACCCCTTGTATTGTATACGTGTAAACTATTTTTGACACGCAGCCCGCAACTGGGACTTATGCCACACATTCCCCACGTTTTTAAGGCAGGGCAAGCCGCATACATGCATCACAAGGTTTCACTACTACTTGAGTATAGCGGTACCGAACCAAGTTTGCGGGGTTTACCGTCAGATGTGCACAAAAATATCTCACGCGCTATATGCTGAAATACTTAAAAATCCCTGATAAATAGCGGAATATCGGCTAAAAAATATTCTTCATTTTAATCAGCATCACACCGCGACACGACGACAAAAAGCTGTTCCCTGCCCCACCCACACGCGGGCGGAGAGGGAACAGCTTTTGTTATATCTTAAGAAGAGCTTTAGGACGCGCTCGACAGGGTTCGCAGTGCCACCGAGATCACGGCTAGGCGCGGGTGCGATGCGCTGTCGGGCTCGGCATTGCGAACCTCTTCAAAGATGCGGTCGATATTGCCCACACGGGTCGGATGGTTCTTAATCCAGGAATCCAACGCCTGCAAAGCCCCCTCGGGGTTGCTTGGCGCGTGGCCTGCGTCTTCCTCCGCCACCGACGTTGCAAGCTCCGCGGCGGTCTCATAGAGGCTGCCGCGCAGGGCCTGGCGAGAGAGGGTCTCCCAGCGGTCGTTACGGGGCAGCTCGCTAATGAGACCGAGCAGTTCATCAACCTTGAAGCGGTCGTAGGTTGCGAAGTAAATCGGTGCCAGCTCAACCGCCTTGAAGTCGTTATCGCGTGCAGAACGAATAACATCCAGGAGGGCGTAACCCTCGAATCCGCGAATCCAGATGACGATGAGTTCTTCGGGAAGACCCCAAGCCTCGCCAGCATCGCGCTTGGAGCGAACCCGTGCGCGGGAAACATCCGAGAGGTATGCGGGCAGGTTCTTGCGAAGCTCCACCACATCGCCAAAGCGTTCCAGCAGGGAGCTGAGCGGGTTGCCCGCGACCACGCCGCGCTCGGCGATAAACCAACGCACCACGCGGTCAAGAACACGCTGATCATCGTGCAGCACAGTATTCCATGCATCCAGGGAGGTATGTGCGGGCAGTTCGCGGTGCAACTTCGCGGCCTTACCCAGCTCGAAGAGCTCGCGGGCGATGATAAAGGCGCGGGCGACCGCATCCACCCCAACGCTGGTTTCTTCGACCGCACGGTAAGCGAAGGTGATGCCGCCCAGGTTCACCATCTCGTTGGCAACGCGGGTGCAGATAATCTCCTTGCGCAGCGGGTGCGAATTCAGGTACTCACCAAAACGCTCCACCAGAGGTGCCGGGAAGTATTCGCGCAGCAGGCCCTCCAGGTAAGGATCGTCTGCGAAGTCGGTCTCTTCCAGAGCGTGCGTGAGGTAAATCTTCACGTAGGCGGCCAGCACGGAAAGCTCGGGGCGGGTCAGCATCTCGCCGGTGGTGTCAAACCGTGCCTGCAGTTCCTTATCCGTGGGCAGGAACTCGACGGTACGGTTCAGACCGGCGTGCTTTTCGAGGTCACGCATCAGACGCTTATAGACGTCAATGCCCAACGTGCCGTAGTTGAACTCGCCCTGCAGCAGAACATTCTGCTCAACATTGGTTTCAAGCACCTTGGCGCCGACTTCGTCCCGCAGGGATTCGATGAACGATGCGCGCTCATCCGGGGCAAGCTCGCCGCGTGCCACCAGTCGGTCCACCAGAATCTTGATGTTCACCTCGCGGTCACTGGTTTCCACACCTGCGGAGTTGTCAATGGCGTCGGTATTGATGATGACCCCGTTGCGTGCAGCCTCCACACGGCCCAGCTGGGTGAAGCCGAGGTTGCCGCCCTCGCCCACGATCTTGGCGCGCAGCTCGTTGCCGTTCACGCGCAGGGCGTCGTTTGCCTTATCGCCCACCTGCGCGTTCGTTTCGGTAGATGCCTTCACGTAAGTACCAATACCGCCGTTGTAGAGCAGATCAACCGGAGCCCTCAGAATCGCGGAAAGCAGCTCGGAGGGTGCCAGCTCGGTAACATCGTCCTCAAGACCCAGCACCTCGCGCACCTGCGGAGTGATCTCGATGGACTTCAAACCGCGCGAGTACACGCCGCCGCCCTCAGAAATCAGCTCGCGGTTGTAATCCTGCCACGAAGAACGTGGCAGCTTGTACAGGCGCACGCGCTCCTCGAAGGAGACGGCGGGGTTCGGATTCGGGTCCAGGAAAATATCGCGGTGGTCGAAGGCGGCGACCAGGCGGGTTTTCTCGGAGCGCATCAGGCCGTTGCCGAAGACATCGCCGGACATATCGCCAATACCCACGGCGGTGAATTCTTCGTTCTGGCAGTCGTGACCGAGTTCGGCAAAGTGACGTTTGACGGATTCCCAGGCGCCGCGGGCGGTAATGCCCATCGCCTTGTGGTCGTACCCGACCGAGCCGCCGGATGCGAACGCATCGCCCAGCCAGAACCCATACTCGGCGCTGATCGCGTTTGCAGTATCCGAGAATGCGGCAGTCCCCTTATCGGCGGCAACCACCAGGTAGTAGTCGTCACCGTCGCGGGCGATCACGCCCTCGGGGCGTACTACGGTTTCGGTGCCGTCGGTAGCAACGGAGAGGTTATCGGTCACATCCAGCAGGGAGCGGATAAAGACCTTGTAGGATTCGCGACCCTCGGTAATCCAGGCGTCGCGGTCCACGGCGGGATCGGGCAGCTGCTTGGGATAGAAACCACCCTTGGCACCGGTCGGAATAATAACGGCATTCTTGACCATCTGCGCCTTGACCAGGCCCAAAACCTCGGTGCGGAAGTCGTCGCGGCGGTCGGACCAGCGCAGACCGCCACGCGCCACATTGCCAAAGCGCAGGTGCACACCTTCCACACGCGGGGAGTATACGAAAATCTCGAACTTGGGGTGCGGAAGAGGCGCAAAATCGATCTGCTCGGGCGCAATCTTGAACGCAAGCGCTTCTCGACCCAAGTAGGCGTTGGTGCGCAGAATAGCCTTGAGAATTTTCAGGAGCGAGCGCAGGTAGCGATCAGCGTCCAGGGTTGGAATCTTGTTGAGTTCTTCACGAATCTGCTCCAGGATTTCTTCGCGTTGAGCTTCGCGCTGCTCATCGGTGAGCCCATTGTTCGGGTCGAAGCTAGTGTGGAAGAACTGGACGTAAAGCTTCGCGATCTGCGGGTACGCCATCAACGTATTTGACATGAACGAAGGCGTGTAGCCCAAGCCCAGCTGAATCAGGTAGTGGTTGAAGGCTCGGAATAAGCGAACTTCTTTCCAGGTGAGCCCATCGGCTAAAATAAGCCGATCCAGGGTATCGGAGTCGCGTTCTCCCAACAGATAAGCGTTGAGCGCATCCTCGTAGAGCGTTGCAACAGCGTGCGGGTCTACACCTTCGGGGAACTGCACACCAAAGTCGTACAGGTATCCGTAGTCCTGCCCATCTTCGGGTGCGAACTCGTAGGGCCTTTGGTCAACGACGACCAGTCCCATATTCTGCATCACCGGCAGCAGCTCGGTGAGGGTATGCGGTGCTGACAGGTAGGTCTTCAGACGGGTGGTAGCTAAGTCGCCGGTCTCGACTTTGATAGCGGCGGGCCTTTGGGTATCGCCCGAGAGAGATTCAAAAATCACAATATCCTCGATCGCGTTTTCTACTTCATAGTCGGCGCGGTAGGTTGCTGGCGCGGCTTCCGCCCAGGCGGAGGCGAGCCGGCGTCCTTCTGCGCCGGGTTTCCAGCCCTCAAGCGCGGCGGCGGTAGCCTCTCCCCAGGAGCGGGTAGCGGCTTGCAGGCGCTTCTCAAGGGCGCTTACATCAACATCCGGCACGACGTTCGGGTCGGCGAGCCGGATGCGGAAAAACACACGCGCCAGCGACGATGCCGAGAGATAAATCTGGTAGTCAATGGCGGTTAAATCAAATTCTTCGCGGAATACCTGCTGGATGCGGGTGCGCACAGAGGTGTTGTACCGATCGCGCGGCAGATACACCACCGCAGAGATAAACCGTGCGAACTGGTCGGGGCGCAGGAAAAGACGGGTCTTGCGCCGTTCCTCCAGACCCATAATGCCGCGGAAAGTTTCGGTGAGCGTATTCACCGTGGCGTGCATGAGCTCAAGGCGCGGGTAGTCTTCAATAGCGCCAATCAGCGCCTTATCGGAGTGGGAGCCGGGGTGGAATCCCAGGCGACGGCGCACCATGGCGATGCGTTCGCGAATGAGCGGGGTTTCTATGGCTGGCAGAGAGTATGCCTGGCGGGTAAACAGCCCCAGAATCACGTATTCGCCGACCACGCGCCCGCTCGCGTTGAAGCGGCGCACCCCAATGTAGTCGAGGTAGTCGGTACTCTGAATGGTGGAGCGGGTGTTCGCCTTCGTAATGTAGAGTGGGCGCGGCCTGAGCGCGGGGGCGAGGGTATCGTTTTCCAGCCGGATGCGGTTCTGCCCTTCGGTGGACCGCAGGATACCCAGTGCCGAGTGAGGGCGGTCTGCCAGTTCGAGTACCCCCGAGGAGCCGTCGAGCAGACGCTCTTTGATACCCATAAAGAGGAAGTTACCGCGGGCGAGCCAGCGCAAAAAGTCCTGTGCGATTTCAATGCGTGAGGAAGGTTCGTTACCGCCGGGATGCGCGGTGAAAGATTCTTCGCCTTCGCCGAGGGTTATGCCGCGCAGCGCATCCAGGGATTCGGCGATAGTGTTCACGCGCTCGGCCATGGCTTCGGCATCGGTTTCGCAGGCTTTAATATCGTCGAGGATTTTCAGGGCGGTAGCGCGCAGGCGGTCGCTGTCTTCGTCGTTGAGCTTGCGGGTGAGGCGAATCGCGATCCAAGACTCGATCATGGGATGCGCCGTGAGCTTGCCGTCCTTCGCTGAGAGCACAGGCAGCCCGTAGGTTGCGGTATCGCCGCTGGCGAGGTTACTGGCGCGACCAGCGCCGCGTGCCGAGAGAAGTTTTCCGTTGGGGTCGCGATCCACGATGAAGATGGGGTGGAAGAGCGAGTAGACGCCGCCGAAGCCTGAGGCGATTTCAGCGGTGAGGGAACTGACGAGGTACCCCATATCGTCGGTGACGACGAGCAGCGTGGTGGAGTATTCGTCGTTATGCACGGTGACCGCAGGTGTATTGGGTTCGCGCGTCTCAGCGAGCGCACGGTGCGCTCGCGCTAACTCTTCTAGTTCTTCCGTTGAGAAGACTTCTCGGTCTTCAACGGGGCTGTTCTGGTAATACTGTTCAATCCACGCATCATCGCCAGACCAGCGTTTCATAGCGTTGTCATTCACTGACAAGGTATGCCTCCGAAGTTTGTATCACTTCTCTGTGACGTTCTGTCTGTGTTTTATACGGCGTTGTGTGTAATCTCTTCCTAGCTTATACCCTGTACACCGGTGCAGGCTTCCATTTTAGGGAAATCCGGCAGGAAAATATTTTTATTGCGGAGATAAATCACATATGCTTCTGCTCTAAGCAATATTTGAGGCTTTTCGCGTTGTTTTTGAGGCATTAAACCCGTATTTATGGTGTTTGCATGTATTCCGGTGTCTGTCATGTTTTTAGCCGGAAAGCTGCATGCAATGAGGGCCTTTATTCCGCGTGCGTGTCATGAACACAGTTCCGGAAGCGATGGTTTGCCTTGGAAGTGCATTCTTCAAAGCCATAACCATCGCCCCCGGAATTTTTATCTATCCTCCCGTTTGGTCTTATTCCCCGTATGGTTCGTGCCTGAAGACGAACTTTCCGATAGTTTTACCGGCGCGAAGCCGCTCTAAAGCCTGGGCACCGTCGCGAATATCGACTTCTTCCTGAATAGGCACCGTCACCTCGCCGGATGCAACCAACGCCAAAGCGCGGCACAGATAGGCAGTAGCGATATCAGGGTAGGCATTGGAGAGCAGCCCGATGTTGAAGCCCATCATGCTGATGCCGTCGAACCAGAAGGTATTGGTGCCCACCGTCTGATCACCGTCTTGAGCGGCGTTGCCCACCACGATCAGCCGCCCCTCAAAACGCAGAAGTTTAAGGAGTTCGGGGCGGGCACGCCCAGAAACCGGGTCGATAATCACGTCGAATTGCCGCCCGCTCTTATCCGCAAGTTCATCGCGCAGCCACACCTCGTCATAGCCGAGTTCGAGGGCGAGTCGGCGTTTTTCTTCGGTACTGACAATGCCAACCACCTTTTCGGCGCCCATGAGCTTGGCGACCTGCCCGAATTGCGTACCCAAACCGCCCATAGCGGCCTGCACCAGCACATGTTCGCCGGGCTGCAGACGCGCCGTGCGTTCGAGCGCCGCAAGGGCGGTAGGGGTATTGGCAGGAACGACCGCCGCCAAGGCCGGGTTCATGCCCGCAGGCAGGGGTGCCACAAGGTTTGCCTGCGCCAGGCAGATTTGGCCGAAGCCGCCTCCTGAACCCAGCAGGGTCAGCGGAGCCGCAACCTTGTCTCCCACTCGCAGGCCGGTTACTCCTTCACTGAGGGCATGGATGCGCCCCGCGGCTTCGATACCCGGTGCCCAGGGAAGCGGCAGCTCCGCCATGCCTTCGGCGAGAAGCGCATCGACATACCCAACTCCCGCGTATTCTGCGCGAATGGTAACCTGCCCGGGGCCTGGGGTGGGTTCGGGCACGTCCTGGTACTGCAGCCCGTCGATGCCGGTGTACTGCGTGATGTTGAGGGCTTTCATGGGATTATCCTTTCTATAACAGATACCTTAATAGTAACAGCTATCTGTTATAGAAGATACAGAAACGCATCTCTCACACAAAGAATGGGTGCTGGCAGTAATACACTCGCCCGTAAAGCGGGAGCATTTTCTTCATCCGGGAGCACTTAAACTGCTCCCAGATGAAGAAAATGCTCCCGAAATTTCTGCTCACCCGAATACCCGAAATAGCGCTGCTTCTAGTGAC